>ENA-OREN01001756-OREN01001756.1-marine-metagenome-genome-assembly--contig:-NODE-1756-length-24050-cov-5.430276_pt1 | contig 24050 bp, 33 predicted proteins | sample MGYA00248624_ERZ508555 | MGnify/ENA primary metagenome ERZ508555 (study PRJEB26222, sample SAMN06267773) | marine metagenome | isolation source: Saanich Inlet, British Columbia, Canada | place...
AGAGTAATCTACCTTCCAAACTTTCTTTATCATAAAACGCCTGTATGACATCTTTATCTTTTGGTTTAAGTGCTTCACCAAGTTCAACTTCTTCTTTGATCAAATCCACTTTGACTAGAACATTAGTAATACTTTTACCACCTTTGTCCAATTTGATCGTGGCCTTTTGCGAAATTCCATTTCCACTCAGAGAAGTAATTTTGCCTGTTTGCCCCAAAAAATCCGAATCGTCATTAACGAACTTGACTGTATCGCCCACTTTGAAATCCCGAATACCTTCAGCGACTTCAACTTCTTCGGTGTCTTCTTGTTGAATATACATCGAAGCATATCGTTGCTTCAGTTCTTGTAGGTGAGAAGTTTGTAACATAATTTCCTTTGAATTCTATAAAAGTTTTGGTTATTAATATTTATAATTACTTGTAACCCAATTTCTTCAATTCGTTGATAGTGTTCGATGCAGAGGTGTGAACTATCCCTATTCCACCCGATTTTTTAAATGCATCAATATTCTTTGAGTGGTCATCTATTAACACATTCGGTCTTCCATCTCTACCGTCTTTTGCAAACTGTGATTTGTCAACCCTAGATACAGCATATACTCTGTTTTCGGGTACACCAAAATGTTTCTTCATCCATCTCTTCTTGTCGTCAGCAGCACGTTTTGATATCGGGCCTCTACCACTTCGAGGAATAGCTGTGAGAATGAATGGAGTGTATTTTCCAATAAACCCCCACAATTTCTTCGCATCTGGCATTGGTGGAAGTTGCCAGAACAAATCATCTGGTAAATCTTTCCAGTATTCATCTTTGAACGGATGACCAAGATGTGTTGATGTGAACTTGACAAAATCTGCAATTACTCCATCCATATCACAATAGATTTGTGGAGTGTCAAATTCTACGATATAATCCTTGAAAGTTTTCATTTATTTTTCTTATCTTTTTTATATTGGGCAATTTTTTCAGCACGTTTTTTATCTTTAGGCGATAATTTGCCCCAAGTCTTTTCTAAACTATCCGGTTGTTTATCGACTTTTCCACCCTTCTTTTTAAATTTGTGCTTAGCGAGTGCTAACTTCAATGCATCAACATTACTCTCTTCTACTTCATCTTTACCCTGAGCCATGTCACGATACATCTTCTTCATCTCAGCAGGAGTGACCCTCTCAATTTCTAAGTCTGCAACCACATCTGGTTTTAAGACCTTTCTCATACTTGCCTTAACCGCAGATTCACTTCCCGCTTCTACAAACGTTGGTGCGACATCTGGTATCGTTACTTTGAAAAACGCTTCTTCTAAATATTCTTTGAATTTTTTCATTCTGGTCTCGTTATGGAGTATACTTTTTCTATTTGTTTTTCCAATATTGGAGTTCTTCCCGGCCAGTAGATGTATTCTTTTTCTGCATTTTTCATCAGACCTTTCAACATCGGTATTACCAGAGATTCTAATTCTTTGAGTTTCCCAATGAACTTTTCATTCAGTTCACCTTTTCGTTCCTCGACTTCATCTATAACAGCACGAATAGAACTACCTTGTTCATTGAGTGCAGTTGCTACTTGAGAAGATTCTAGTGCAAGAATCTTGTCTATCTTTCCTTCTAATCGAGATATCTTTTCGCCAGTCTCATCGAACAAACTTTTATCGTCATTGTCACCTAATGTCTGTATCATACCAACAATAGAATCTATTTTCGATTTCAGTTCTTTAAACTCATTAATTGATACTGCTGGTTTCTGAACTCTTACTTCGGTTGGTTGTGTTTTTTTGAATTCCTCAGTAGATACTGCACTGAACCCAAAATCAAAATCATCTGCCATCTTTACCTATTTAGTTTATTTCTGTTTTCATCAATTTATTTAAATGCATTAGGTGTTTTGACTCTCACCCACGGCCCTCGTCTGAATATCCTTGCAGGAATTGCTAATTCTTTTCCAATCGGGTGTGTCTTCCAGTATTTTTTATCTATTCCTAAAATTCTCGTCAGGAAGGTGTTGTTCTTATTATCTACACCATATAATTCAACTTCAACATCTACATTCTGGCCGTCAATCTTTAATCCGCCTATTCCCCTGAAGATGCCCATTTTGATTTCATTTAGTACTGTGTGTTCTTTAAATGTTTTCATTTTTTCTTTCTTGGAACGTTTTCTCTTTCCAGTACTTACGAGGATTTCCACACATATGACAACTACACATTGCTGGTGTATGTGCCTTTTTTCCTATCATTCTTTCTGACGGTGGTTCTTCTGGCCACCACCATGTATCGTGGCTTTTTAAAACTTTCGCTTTCTTCTTCTCTTCTTGGTGTCTACGATAATCATTCGTTCTCATTTTAATGACCTGAGTTTTCATAATTATCTTTTGCCCACCCGCCACCTTTGAGAATAAAGGACATCCTACCAGCCACAAGTTTATGTACTCCACCTTCCTTTTCACAACTTTTACAAACAGTAAGTGGTTCATCAGAAAACTTTTGAATCTCTTCCCAAAGCCCGTTGCATAAGTCACATTGATATTCGTATATTGGCATTATTTTTCTCTACTTTAAATAGTATCTCTAACATCTACTGGTTTTTCATTCTTAGCTTTTGTTATATTCGCGCACAGTGTTGTAATATCATAAACATACTTGTTATTAGCTTGTGAAAGTGTTCTTACCTCTCCAAGATTTTCAAGAAACCATTCATAAGTATGATCTTCTTCGTATTTTTTTATAGTACACTTGACTATTTCAAATACTTCATGTGGTTGTAACATTTGCTGAATTGTAGGGTGATTTGCCATTGTATGGAAATACCTTGCATACCAATACTCTATTTTGTCATGTGGCCAAGGCTTATGAGTAACCTGTTCAGCTTGTTTCATCTCTATTTGTACAGGAACCTTTTTCTCCACTTGGTCCTGTGATGGTGTCATGTTTATTGTACATCCACCAAGTATTATTATCATAACGAACATTAGTGACTTATACATCTTTACTCTAATCCGTATTTCTACATTTAAATTGTTATTTTAACCGTATGGTTTTGTTTCTATATTTCCATGTGGTGGATTTGTATCTACACATTGACGATAAGGTTTCGAGAAATCCTTCCTCGTTCCTCTTGTTCCTCTCTTCATACTGCTGTCTTCCCAATAACCATAACATCCTGTTTGAATTTGTCTTACTGCTTCACATCCAACAAACATCAATGATAACATTACAAAAATTAATACTGCTTTGTGCATATGTGGTTTCCTTTATGAAAGATCCTAATATTATCTAATATTTATCTTCTTTTTCACCTTCTTCCCACTCTTCTGCATCTTCAAGAGATCGAATACTTTTAAGATTTTGATCTTTTCTTCTGTCTTTCCTTATGATTTTCTTATCTTTTTTAACTTTAAACGTAGTATAAAGTTCTTCAAATTCTTCAGAAATTTCCATGACCTTTATTTTTATTCTTTCTTTTCCATAAATTTTGTTTTTTTCTAGCATTTCTAATCATATAGTCACTAGCATATTCAAGATACAATTTACCTAACATATGATCATACTCATGTTGAAATACTTTTGCTGGTATACTCACAAAAGATGCCTTCACAATTTCTCCCTCAAAATCAGCAAAAGTACAATTTATTCCATACGCACGATGTATTGGAAAAAATAAGCCTGGAAAAGTGAGACAACCTTCACGGACATAAGAATTTTCTTCTGTATAATTGTTTATTCTTGGATTGAAACAACAAATTACATCATTTTCAAATCTCATAGCAAACACTTTTAAATCAATCCCAATCTGACAGGCCGACAATCCAAGCCCTTCATATTTCATCATTGCGGCCGTTAATTCTTCTTTTAATTTTTTTGGGTCCTCTTGTGGATTATCAAAGTCAAATGCTTGACACGGTTTCCTCAAAATTGGATCATTTTCCAATACTAAATCTCTCATACTATCCTTGAAAAGTTTTTATATTTTTCGAATCTGAGTACATCTTTAAATTTGTCCAATAATATATCCCCCTTATGGCTGATAACAAATGTATTCTGGTTTCCTGCTAGTTTATTAATTATTTTTAAAAATTCCTCTGTACCATTTGCGTCTAAGGAAGAATCGAATACCTCATCCAAAATCAAAAGATTGGTATTTACACTATTCTTCATCTTAGCAATTGTCCGCCAAGTAAAAAGAAGTGCTAAATCAATTCTCATCTTCTCACCCTCACTGAACGAATCATAAGTAAATTCATCCCTATGTCGTGACTTAATTTTCTCTTCAAACTTTTCATCCAAATTGAAAGACACAAAGAAATCCATTGAGGCAAGATACTTATTAATCAACTGATTCATTATAGGCAGATACTGTTTAATGATACGTGTCTTGATACCAGTATCTTTTAATAAAACATAGGCTGTCTCATACAACTGCTTCTGTACTGACAATTTTTCTTGTTTTTCCAAACATAATTTTAATTCACTCTTTAAATCTTTTAATTTTTGTATCTTTTCATCAATATCATCTTCTCTATCTTCTATTTCTTTAATCTGATCTTTTAATTTTGTAATATAACTAGAAATTGCCTGAACCTGATTTTGATTAGTGGTGATGGTTGTCTGAACTTTTGATACATGATCTAAATGTGATTCCAAATCTTTAATTTTATTACCAAGTTGTAATAAAGCACTCCCACTTTTATGCATCACACCATGATGCTCTTCTATCATTTTAGATTTATGTTCTTCGCCCAATTCTTGATTACAAGTAGAACACGTATCATTTTGTTCATAAAATTCTATTTCTTTTTCTGAGGACAACATCTTTCGTTCAATACCTTTTTGATATCCTTCCAGTTCTTTAAGATTTTGTGCTGTCTTGTCTTTTGAAATCGAATCCATCAATTCTTTTATTGTTGTATTTAATCGGTCAATTTCTACCTCATTGATATCAATATCACGTTCATTTTGTTGAATTTGATTTGATTTCGTTTTCTTTAGATCTGTAATTAATTCCTGAGTAGTATTGATATTACCAGTAGATATTTCTTTTTTGACTTCAGTGGAAAGTACATCATCTTTATTTTCTGATATTTTAAATTTCAACAAATTATTCATTACAGAAAATATCTGAATATCTAAAAGGTCTTCAATAATGGCTCTACGATCTGTGGATTTCAATTGCATGAAAGGAACGAAACCAGCTGTACCCAATAAAACTATTTGAGTAAACGATTTATAATTTAGCTTAAGAATCGTCTTTTCAAGATATTCTTGTTGATCTGTAACTTTAGCATCTTGGTTTAATCTTTTCCCATCAACATAAATTTCAAAGATGTTTTTCTTAACTCCCCTTCGAACCTTATATGATTTACTACCATAATCAAATTCTATTTCTACCAATAATCCACCATTATTAATAGAATTTATTAATTGAGGTTTAGTAATTCTTCTGAATGGTTTATTGAACAATCCAAAGCACAGAGCATCCAAGACAGTCGATTTACCCGAACCATTATCTCCTACAATTAATGTTGTGGAACTTTTATTTAATTGGACTTCTGTGAACTGATTGCCGGTGCTTAATAGATTTTTCCACCTAATATCTTTAAAATATATCAAAACGAAATCCCTGCATTCTTTAAACAATATACAAAATCTTTAGATGCTTCCACTACTCCCTGTTCCGCTTGTCTTACCCTCGCCTCACAAACATCTAACATTGTCATTTTTTTTGTTTTTCTTTCGGTATAAGCATCAAGTTTTTTCTCTTGAAGGGTTACTATAGCACTCAGTAAAGCCTCATGAGTATTTTTCAGGCTTTTCATTAATATTCTTTCAATACCTGTGGTGAATTATGATGTTCAAATCTATGTTCTGAGGATTGTAGTTCAGCTTTCAATATGAGTCCCACCATCTTATTAAAAGTGATATCTCTTTCATGTGCCTGAAAAGCAACTTTTCTAAAAACATCATCTGAAATTTCTATATCAACTGCTGTGTAAGGGGTTTCATCTTTACCAATTTCAACTACTGATCTAACCTTTTCAATTGATCTGATACCCCTACTTTTTCGTTCTCTTTCCTTCTGCCTCTCTATCTCATCCATATCATAATTACTCATAGCTTCTTTCTCCCTTTTGTTTAATAGTTCTGCATAAGTTTCCATAGTTATACTGCATCCACAGTTAATGCTTCATTGTATAAGTTTCTCATCAATGTATTCAATTCTATTTTATTTTCTACATTTAATGAATTAACATATTTACTCAAAATAGTTAAGGTGTCTTGAGCCTCATCTATAATTTCATCATCTTCCATAAATTCTAAATCCGAAAAATTTTCAACTACTACTAAGTTTGCAACATCTGCAGCATATAACTTGTCTAATACAGTATCAAACCAAAAGGGATTAGTTTTCTTTTGTATTACTACTTTTACGTAGGCGTTCTCATATTCACTATAATCTCTTTCAGTTAACGTTTCAAATGTTGCTTCGCTGTCATCATAGTAAAATTTCCTGAACATTCTATAGGGGTTTCGTATGTGTTCTAACTCTCTTGTCTCTGTATCAAAGATGTGGAAGCCTCTAGGGTCTTTATAATCACTCCATGTTATCTCATAGGGATTTCCTAAATAGTAAATTGTTCCATCATCTGACTTGTGGTGAAAATGTCCACTCATAGCCATATCAAATTTATCAAAAAGTTTTGCTTCTACACCCTCATAACTCCATGATCCAATATGTTGTTCAAATCCTTTTACTTCAAGATGACCCATAAGAATTTGACATTGAGTATTTTTGATTGCCTTCATACATTCACCATAATTACCTTCATTTATCCAAGGCATCATTAGAATACCCAAACCATCAAAATCAACTTCTTTGGGTGAAGAATACATCCACGGCTCCACTTTTCCTTCATGGGTAGTGAACATTTCTTCAAGAGAATTTAGTTCATTAGTATTTTTGTGGAAGGTATCGTGATTGCCGATTATTATGTGGGTATCTATTCCCATTTTCCAAAGGCGTTCGACAAAATTTGTTCGTAGATCATTCAGTATTTTGAAATTAATATACTTTCTACGATCAACAACATCACCCAAATGGATAAGCGTTTTGATATTGTGTTCCTCCAAATAAGGAAAAAACACATTATCATAGAATTTTTTGAAATAATTTAGAAAAGTAAGGCTGTCTCCTCGTGCTCCCCAGTGAGTATCATTTATAAGGCAAATCTTCATGTAGTAACACCCATGAAAAGTTCTAAATTGGACGGTTCAACCTTTTTCTTAACTATTTTTTTCTTCTTACTCTGTTCAAAAGTTTCTACAAAATTATCAACTACTATTTTAAAATCTGAATTGGTATAATCTCCGGCTGGATCAGGAACATCATTAGCCCGATCAATGTCCATATATTCAGGCATTATTTGATAGTTTTGCATACTCTTATATTTTATATATAATTGTTTCTTTTCTTTTTGAATTCTTCGAATGAAAGCATAGTAAATTATTTGAGTAAAATATGCAAAGGGGTTTGATGATTTTTCTGGATTAAAATTGTAAATATAATGTAAACAATTCTCTATTCCATCCGATATCATCTCTTCTTTAAATGCATAATTTATAAAGTTGGGGCGGAAAGACAATCGTTGAGCAATCTTTAGAAATACAGATCCTAAATATTCAGAAATTTGTGGGAGTTCTGTATCAGTACTTTTTGATATATTATACTGTTTTTTATATTCAATCATTTCTTCTAAAAACTTCGCATTATCTACATAATGAATAGTTTTTTTTCGTTTAGCCATAATATTGCACCTGAGTTAAATTAATATGTACTATTATTATAACACATAATACTCATTTGTCAAGCTAAAATGAGAGGACTTGACATTTGAAGAAACTATGATATAATAAGGTGTGAGCCGAAAAGTGATTTACTAGTTCATTAATCCGTTTGAATCAAATTCTGCTAATATTTTTGACAGTTTATTCATTTCATATTTTGTTGAGTCGTCTGTCGACTCTTTTACACTATTTAAATAAAATTCCGTATAATCTTTTCCTAATTCTGAAACAGACATAATACTTCTTGTTGCCAAGGGTACGTGTGTTGTGTCTGTAAAAGGCAACCATTTAAGTAATGCTAACTGAGTAACCTTTGCCTCTTCATCAAATTTCATCAGAACTTTCATTGGCCAATGTAGTTCCAAATAACCATTAGCTTTACTAGTATCAGTCACTAACACTTTTGAGAAAAGCATTTCCCCATTATCCAATCTTATAACTTTTAGATTTTCGTTATCTAATTGTACCGTCATTTATGCCTTGAGTGGAATGTTATAAATTTTATATGGAAACGTTTCTTCATCATATATTTTCATTCGTTCTTCATGATGACGATATGCATAATTCTTTCTATTCTTCCATCTTAAATCATCTGTAATATCGTATAGTACTGTTTCTTGATTATTGTCCGATAATCTCAATCCTCTGCCTATTGACTGAAGATTTCTAATGCGACTCTTAGAAGGAGAAGCGAAAATAATGTTATGAAGATTCCTAATGTTGATGCCGGTACTGAATACCCCATAACTAGCCACGATGATGGCGTCTTGTTCTGTTTCTGCGATTGCTCGTATTTGCTCTCTTGTATCGGTTTCTGTACCGCCATGTACAAAATAAATTTTCCTATTGTCATCTGCTTCCTCCTTTATCATATTGTATAAAATACGTCCATGTTTTTTCACTAATCTAAAGAGAAGTAAAGTATTACCATCAAGTGATAATACAAGGTTTCTTATGTATTTATTTCTTTTATCATGTCCCACTATAAATTCTAGTTCATCTACATATTTGATTTTTCTAAATTGCTCACATACTTCATCAGGATACTTCAATACTATAATGTCTATACGGAATGAAGCTAATTGTTTACTGTCAATTAACTTTTTGGTTGTTGTAACCTTATAAATTTTTCCGAATAATCCCTCTAAAACCAGTTTGTGGGTTTGAGTTCCATCTAATGTTCCAGTTGTTCCTATTCTATATTCTGCATTTATACATTTAGTCATGATGGCAGTAAGGGATTTTGATTTGAATCCATGTGCTTCATCACCTATCACCAATTTATATGGTTCAAAAAGTTTTCTTCCTAGTTTATAAATGGACTGCCATGTAGAAATAACAACTTTCTTATCTGAAATTTTATCTTGTCCAGCATATACTTGATGACAGTATTTAGCAGAATCCCATCCGTATTCTTGAAAGTCCGCATATAACTGAGAAACTAAAGAAGTGGTGGGTACAATTATGAGAGTTTTTACGTTTAATGCTCGTACAATTAGGTAGATTATTAGAGATTTGCCACTTGCAGTAGGAGATACTAGTAATGTTTTTTGGTATGATAGAGCATGATGAAATGCCTCTAGTTGGTAATCTCTAGGAACAAATGGTAGATTGAGGTCATCGATAAATTTTTGATTTTTTTCTATGGTGAGAGGTTTCCACCAATCACCATCAGGTACTACTTGATAATTTCTGTTTTGAGCGAACTTAAAAACATATTCAATTAACCCACTATATAATACTCTATTATGAATATTAAATAATCTTATTTTACCATCCCAAATTTTCATTCGATAAGCAGGCATAAATGTATGGCCTGGAACATCAAATGTGAAATAATCACAAAGTTCTTGCGCCACACTTGCTTCACAGCTTATTTTGAGATATACTTCATCCTTCTTAGATATCTCAATTGTGTCAATGTCCTTCTGTAAATTTTTTCCAATCGATTGCATTTTTGATTATGAATCCTCTATTAGATAAACTTTTAACTATAGCCTCCAAATATCCGACTTTTTCTTCTACTACTGCAATAATTTTTGAAGAATCAATAACGTCATCATCTGCGTCAATATAGGTGTCTATATCAGCTTTAAGTAATTTAAGTTGAAATGGTTCCCAATCAAGAGCCTCCATTTCTTCAGCACTCATTCTTCCACCAAAATAGTCCTTCTTTTGTCTGATCAACTTGGAATGATCATATCGCAAAGTACGGAGCCGTAATCTTTCATCGTGAAAGAGAATTAAATATTTGTTATGTAATTGTGGGGTTTTTACTGCTTCTTGAGATAATTCGGTTTCATCTATTTCACAATCACTTGTCCATAATTTTTGTATTTCTTCAAACTTCATAATCCTTTAATTTTTTAAGGGCAACCAATGTACCCACTTGTTCAATTATTTCGGCGTAACCTTCTTCAACCCATTCGTTTATAAATTGGGTTACTCCTTCACAGGTTGGATCAGTATAATCATGGGCTAAACAAGGACCATTCAAATAATTCCAATGATGAATAAAATCTTTTTTAACTCCTTCGTATGAATGATCGCCATCAACAAATAACATAGACAATGGTACATTTTCCATTGCATGAGAGTTATCTGTTCTAATATCTATTCGTTCTTTTTCTTCGTAATCATTTAACCATTCATCTACATCTTGATCATGACACCCCTCAACTGCATCAACAGAAATAATTTTCACTTTAGAATCGTGGGTCGCCATTGCAAGTAACATTAATGATCCCGCCCAATATCGACCAATCTCTAATATGATATTACCTTCTCTTGTTTTTGGCATTGTTTTCCATTGTTGAGAAGCATACTTGTACAATAATCCTGCTTCATGCAAGTCCAATCGTATAATATCTCTTGTTTCTCTAGGGGAATTAAATAACCATAACAATTCTACAAAATCGCGTTTCATTTTAATTAATCATTTATTATACTTTTAATAGTGTATTCAGTATATTTGAAAGAAACTGAAGCTTGGTGGTATGTTGGATCTGTGGTGGTACTATCAAAATTCAATGCTGTTAAACTAATAGGAAATAACTGTTTGAATTGTGCTTCTATTGTAGGATTCATTGAACTACTTAAAATAGTTAATACTCCGGATGTATATGAAGGCTGTCCTGTTAGCCAATTATAAATTTCCATCCAATTTTTTAAATATTCATCAACAAGAAATGCTATAGTAAGTTCTTCATATTGAATTGTTCCTGTACTACGAGCAAATCCCTGTCTTTGAGGAAGTCCTATTTCCATAGGAGAAAGAGTAATTCCAGGTAACGCGGCGGTTTGTACAAAGAAAGAAGTATTTGGTAATGCTGCAATATCAAATTTATATTGAACATCTGCCAAAGGATTCATGTTTTTTGGTTGTTTTGCTAAACTTGCCATAGTTCCTTTTCCTCTAGGAAGTGTAAATTTCTTGTAAATGCATTATCTGTTTGATAACCACTATAATTAACCCAATAAAATTCTATATTAGGATACCACTTGAACATTTTATATAGTTGGTCTGACCAATTGTTATGTACATCTAACCATTTATGTGTACTATCTTTACTAAAGTAATGTTTAGTATCAGCATAAAGATTGTCATATCTATTAGTTTTATGATCAAATCCCAATAGATAAACTTTCTTTGGTCCGTTCATGTTTCCATCTGATCGACAAGGACGCATCCAATTCTTACATGCAACATATACTGCAGAAGTTCCGGTAGACCATCCTAAAACTTCAGTACCTATATTTTTAATTTTATGTTCCATTTCTTTTGGAACCCAAATAATATAGCTTTGAGTTTTTGTTACTTCACCATCAAGTCCAGAAATATATACGAATTGATTATCATCAGCTTTTCTTGTTGATGTATATTCTGTACCATTAAATAATGACGACCCTACTTCAGCCGGTAACAAATTCCATGAATTATGTGTAAAATAACATTCTCCATCGAAACCCGAATCAATAATATCACACATTATCCCTGCATCAGTAGCACAAATCACATCAGGCGTAAAATCTCTATAACAAGCATTACATCCTATGACCGTACCAGGTAATAAAGTTGGATCAATATTTTCTCTACTAGATCCATTACCAAGCACATAAACATTATCATTCATATTATATCTACCTTATCTTTGGCTTACACTTTTTGTCAATACTATTACTATTTAGTAAGCATAAAAAAAGGGGTAGACAAAAGCCTACCCCTTTTCTCTGTATTCCTTAAAAAAGGACTACATCAAGTTTGCTACGATAACGTGTCTGTAATAACGGTTAGCGTTAGCTGTAAGTGAACCATCACCTGCTCCGTTATTTGCGGAACTTGTGTCATTCGCGAAAGGATTAGAAACTAGACCATAACGTGTCTTGAAACCAATCTTTGGTTGGAAAGAGTTCTCACCAACTGCACGAACCATTTGCAATGGGATGTAAGGACAGTAGAAAAGTCCGGCATCATATGCAGATGAACCTTTGTAACCAACAGTGAAGAAGTTAGTTGCAGAGGATGGGGCATAAGGATCGACATAAACTTTGAATCGACCATTAAGAGTACCAACCATTGTTGCTCCTGCATCATCAACGTTCAAGTCATTGCCCGAAGGATTACCTGAAAGCATTCCGGCCATTGCTAGAGCAGATGCTACGTCTGAAGAAGTAATGAGAACATTACCTTTTCCTCTACGAGTATCTTTAGCAATTGCGTTTGCTTCACGTTCAATCTGGAACATCAATCCTTTGAACTTCTCTACTGACCAACGGCCGTTAGAATCTGTATCAAGGTCAAAAGTTCCTGCGGTTGTTGTGTTATGTTGTGCACCAGTTTTAGCATTGGTATAAATGGTTCTCATAACTTCGCGGTTGATCTCAGCCAAAATTTCGTTTGACAGAATGTTTGACAGTTCTGTTTCAGCATCCAAACCGTGAACGGCTTTAAGATCCTGTGCCAATTCCATTGTGTACTCAGCTTTGAGTGCACGTGACTTAGCAGTAACAGTTACTTTGTCAATTGCGAATGCCATTTCACCGATAGTCACATCAGCTTCTTGTGTCGCTGTTACAGTACCAGTACCAGTAGTCATACTAGAATCTGCTGGGTTAGTGTTAGCAGAATGTGTTCCACTACCAGAAAAGGATGTGTCGGCTTCAACAGAGTCTGCGGCCTGTACACCAGCCTGAGATGTGATGTGAGATTTCATTGCAAAGATCAATCCGGTAGGACCAGTCATTGGTTGAACTCCACAAACATCATAAGCGATGAGATTTGGCATGGCTCTACGAACCAATGAAATCAAAACAGGATCAACACCGTCAATATTACCGCCGGTCTTGTTTGCGTGTGCTGCTTCTGAAATATTACCAAAAACACCACTGCCTTGGCTAGCTTGTTCTCGCATTGCTTTCTCTTGGTTTTCCAAAAGAACAGCTGTTACCGCTTTCCGATAGTTATCTTTAATCGGTGGCAGATCAGTATGCGTAAGAACTGGACCCCACTTTTTTTGAAGGTCTTCAGATAAATACATATTTGTCTCCTAAAGGTTATAAAATTAAAAATTATTATGAATTGTAGCGTTTTATCGCTGAGGTATAATGTTCCATGTTTTCATTAAGTTTTTCTTCCGGTTGATCTTCAAGAACTTCAATTGTTTCATCCGTTTCTGTGATCTCTGAAATAGCAGTATCAGATTTAGGAAAATAGCTTTCTTTTAATACATTCAATTTTTCAATGTATTGCTCTGTGTTTTCATATTCGATGCCTTCAGCTAATTTAGAAATCTTTTCTGTTTCTGTATCAGCCAACTCTTTGGTTGCTTCTTTAAGGGCATCATCTTTTTTGAACTGAGCCAATTCTTTTTGGAGTTCTACTCCACGATTCATCTCTTCATCCAAAGAGGTTTCAAGATCTTCAACTTTTGTGAATAAGTCGTCAACCATGTCCACTTTCTCTTCAGGAATGTCGATGTAATGTTCTGAGAAAAGAGTTCTTAATCCAGACATGAAATCTTCAACCAATTCGGAACGAATTCCTTTTTCGATTGCCAATTCATTTTCCTTCATCCACTCTTCTACGACATAAGTAAGATAACCGTCAACTTTTTCTGACATGTCTTTTTTGAAGTCTGCACCAGATTTATCTTGGTCTTCTTTTAATTGAGCTTCAATTTCATTTGCTTTTTTGTTAACTTCTTCTAAAACTTTTGATTGTACAGCAGCTTCGAAAATAGTAGAGGCTTTTTGTTTAAATTCCTCTGTTAGACCATCTTCACCTTGTATAAGTGCCTCAACATCATCTTTTACATCAATGTTAAGATCTTCTGCTGTAATTGCCGCTTTAGTACGTTTTGATTCAACTTCTTCTTCAACTGAATCTTCTTTAACGATGTCAGTAGCTTTAAGAATAGTTTCGTACTGTGCTGCTAATTGATCTTTTTTCAGACCATTAAGTTTTTCGTAAACGGATTTTAACATTCCGTTCTTGGTCTTTGGAACAACCGCTTTAACAGCCTCTTCCACTTCTTCTTCGTCTTCTTCAGAATCGGACTCTTCTTCGTCTTCTTCTTCTTTTTTAACTGAAGCTTTAGTAGATTTACTTTCTTCTACTTCTTCTTCTTCGTCGTCTTCGTTTCCGTCTGAAGAATCTTCTTTAGCAGTGGCTTTCGCCTTTTCTGCTATTTCTTCTTCTGTCAGTTCTTCAGACTCTTTGGCCAATTTTTCTTCAGACATTTAAATCTCCTAATCTCTTTGTAATTAAAGTGTATTTGCTTTGTATAATATTTAGTAATTTTATAAACTAGACATAAACTGGTCAAAGGCTTTTAGTTGATATGCATCTAAATCCTTTTGACTAGTTATTTTCATTTCTTTTTCGATTCGGGCAATGTGGCGTTCATCTAGAATACCGTTATCCCATATCCATTCTTTACCTTCCATAATACCATTGACAAAAGCCGCTGGTGCAGAAGGATCGGCAACAATATCTGCAGCTGTTGCAAGATAAAAATCATCTTGTACATGACTACAATTGCTACCCATAGGCTTTAAGGAGCCCATTCCTCTGGATGAGACACCCAATCGGGCACCCTCATCGATAAGGTTCTTTACTATTTTACCATAAGGTGTATCCATAATCTTTGCTCGACCTACGAAATTGTCCCCATCTTCATCTAAACTTGTAATCATGTGGGAAACTCTTTCAAGATTGACAGTAGGTCCTTCTGGATGTCCTAATTCTCCAAACGCTCTGTTTTGGAGAATATAATTTTGTTCGTATCTTTTGGCTTCTTTTTGTAGTATTTCTTTAGGATATAACCGACCATTGCGATTCTTCACATTGGCTTGCATAAATACACCCTCAATGAAGTAATTCTTCCCTTTTGTAGATGCCTCACATATAAATTCTACATCTTCTAATTGTTCGCATATGAGTCTCATTAATTTTCTCCTATCATGTGAAATTTCCTAGTACGTAATCAACACGGTGTCCTAATCTTGCGTTTTCTTCATATGCGGGGTAATCATATCCTGGCGCTTGTTTCTTGCATTCCATTATAATTGTATATCCATCACCAGCAGACTCATTTACTGTAGTAAATTGAATATCCCCTAAAACACCAGAAGTATCACCTACTGCATCACTTCCAATTCCTGGCCATTCTGTTGCAGACATATTAATAATTCCATTACCACCCAAGAATGCAATACTTTTTTCGGTGGTTGATCCGTCCCATTCGATATTTACATTTAGGCCACTACACACCCATTGTATTTTAGTAACTAAAACGTTATAATCTAATTCTATTAAGGCTCCACTATTAGCAGCGGTTCGTGTATGTAATCCGGTTACACTACCAACAATCACATCACCATTTGAATAAGCCGTAGAAGCAGCAGTTGCTTTTGCATTTGTATAATCCCATCCAACAACTTCTACTGTGGATGCTCCTGCAGTAAATCCAGTAACAATAAAGAATTCTGATCCGTCTGCAACTGCACTATGAGCCGCGGCCGTTGAAATAACTTCTCCGATTTTAAATCCTTCAACTTCAGCTCCCGACAATGTGAGAGTATGTTTTGCCCAATTAAGGGTTGAAACATCTATCATCTTAACATTTGCAAGAGCAGAACCATCACTCACATTAGTAAATTTAAATATACATTTCTTTTCTGTGTCAACTAATTTTTGTGTTACTAATACATTAGCCATTTTCTATTTCCCCTGAACTTTCCGGCTCTTTCGAGTCTGTATTCGGTTTGGTTAAAAAAGTTTGCGCAAAATCTTTTTTCTTGTTTTGTAATGCTACCATCACTTTTTGTTGAAGTACATCTCCTATTGCAGATTTAACTCCTGAAGGATTACCTTCAAAAGCCATAGACACAACATCACTAACTGTAACTGCTTCAGCCATAATTTTATCCTTTATTATAGGTATTTATTATATTTATACTATTTATAAATTTTAACCACTTATTACTTTTAGATCAGGTCTATCTTTTGATGGATCATATTCTGCCCATTGATCTTCATTAGGCTTTATATCACCTGCGGCCTGCTCTTTTTCTATTTGATCTTGTATTGCATCAATTTCTTCTTGAGTCAATTTAAGAACTTTTTTGTTGATGTATTCTATAGAAAAGAATTTACCAACAACATCATCTCGATATCCCATATCACTAGTTAAAATACTCAATCGTTCTTTCATCATTTGAGCATCTTTTAATTCTGCAAAATGAGAATCCGTTTGCCATTCATATATTATAAAATCTTTTATCATCAACCAATCTTGAGAAGAAACAATCCCCTTAAGAAGTAGTTGTTTTTCAAGTAGATCATTAAATAACATATTGAATCTACCACGTAATCTTTCTACGAAACGAGTAAATTTAACTTCATCTCTTGAAATCTCTTCAGCTCGTCCTAGTATAAAGCCTGAATCTTGTTCTAACCGTGAAGGGGGAACATTAAGTGCTTTGTATAGTTTTGTTTTGAAGTAATCAACATCAGCCAATTCACCAAGATTCTCCCCTCCAGGCAACGTTGTAATTTCTGTACCTCTACCACCTTCTCTACGTGGAAGCCAGTAATCCTCTAACATACTCATGTGCTTACGTTCATCTTTAACTTCACCAGAATTGGAATCATATACCAATTTGTTCTTATATTTGTTCATGATATCACGTAAATACTGTTCTGCTTTGATCTTAGGTAGATTACCAACATCAATGTAGAAAATTCTACGTTCAGGAGCACGTGAGATACGGTAGATGACCACTGCATCTTCTAGCATTCGTAATTGATTAAGGGGTTTGATTGCTTTGTGGAGATGACTTAGGACTATTTTTCTGTCCGCATCTAATACACCAGAATGAACATAAGAAATAGAATCTTCTGAAATTGTTACTGCTTGACCACCAGATCTATCCGAAATTCCCTTTTCATTGAACAAATAAAACTCTTGGAATCCTATAGTATCTAATTCTGGTCCTTCTGGTCCTTGAACAATTCTAGGTTGTCGAATCTTCTTTATTTTAAGGGGGTCTATTGAACGTAATTCAAGAATTCCTCTTTTTGGATTTTTCTCATCAATAATAATATGAAAATATAATCTACCATCAACATACCATTTTCTGAACAGTTCAAATCCAACTTTTCTAAAAGAAAGCAAACGAACTAGTTCTATGAACTCATTCTTTACACTCTCTTTAATATTATCTGATAGATTAGATTTTTCTAGATTAATACTGACAGGAGATTCTTCCCTACTTGCGACTATAGCATCATTAACAACATCATCTATCGCTTGATCACATTCAGGAAATGTTGCCATTTCTCTATATTTTCGGATCAAATCTTGTTCGTTTTTTGCGATACCTTCTAGATCTACATATGTTCCATATGCACCTCCTGCGGGACCGACTTCAAGTGCACCATCTTCTGGTTCGGGGAGTACGAAAGACTTCTTATTTTTTGCGTCTTTGTCTACTCTTCCTATAGAAAAACCAAATAATTCAACTGCCATACATTCTTCCTAATAGGTGAAATGGGAGTAGATTTCTCCACTCCCATATAAAATTGTTTCTTTCATTATGTATTAATTAAAAACCAGTATTACTTTGAGCAGATCTCCAATAACTGAATTCCCATGTTACATCATAGGTCTGGATATCATTAGTTTCCCAATCAACCGAAATTTCACCAATTGCGGAAGGCCATGCATCGATGAATTCATAAGATTTTGGTGAAACTGTTCCAGCTTTTGCAAATGTTCTAACTTTTAAAGTGCCGGTATAACTCTGAATTTGAGTCATAGATGCCGCTCTTACATTTGTCTTATGAGAATTAAGTTGTTCCATCCAACTTTCAATGTTGTTTCGAATTTCCATTCCCTCATCATTATAAACGGTTGTAGTCCATTGAACTGCAGCACGATTACTAGGAATGTTTATGCCTCTTCCCATATATGTAACAGTTGCTACATCAATTGTATCACCTGGTAAGGTTGTAGCTTTACATAAAAACTTAAAATCTTGAACTGCAGACGCATCTTCAGTTCCTTTAGAGGTTGTTAGTTCTGCCTCAAATAAACTGGCTAATGCTCCACCCGCTTTTAATTTTGAGGTAAAACTGTCTATTGAAAATGATGCCATTATTTCTCCTTTACGCTTCCGCGCCGATGACTAAAATTAAAGATGTGATGGGGAAGTCTTTTTTACAAGTGCTGCCTTCGCATGCCATCGTCTTCCCCCATCTTTTATGTATATTACTATTTATACAGTATTATATTATCCAATTATTTCTGCAAATTCAACTCCAGATCGTACTGCTACGAATTGTAGTTGGATAAAGTTAATTGAACGTGAAGGTTTAACGTAAATATCACCACGAAATTCGTTACGATCAACAACTTCCGCTGTATTATTACTATCGTCACAAACTACTGCAAAATCTTGAACTCCACCTCTTCCTTGAATATCTCTCAAGAAAGGTTCTACGGTAGCGGTGAATCTTGAACGAGTAAATGCATCGTTGAATTCAAACAAGAAGGATTTTGCCATATTAGCGATTGATTTTTCCAAAAGGATAAACAACCTTCGTACATTGATTCTATCAAATGCACTTGGTTTTGCTAATAGTGTTTTATCACCGAAAAGAAGAATTCCTTGTCCCGGCATTCCAACAACTGGATTAATCCCATTTTTGTAGAGGTCGTCCCTTTGTGTCTTATTCGGATTAAAAGGGAGTTTGATTGCATTTCGGATATTACCACGATCTGAACCAGCTGGTGACCAAAAAGGATCACGGGATCGGTCTGTAAATGCACAACATCCAGCAATATCACCGTTCAATGGAACATATCGATATACATCATTGTACTTATCGTACATGTATTTCCATCCAGAGTCAAGTACTGCGTATGAAGAACTCGGCATTGAATTACGGAATGATATAACATCATCAACTTCGCTTCCTGCGTTATTAACAACATTTGCTTGTGTAGGTGAAATAAATGCTACACAATCCTTACGATATTCTGCAATATTGTTAATTGCATGAATAGCTGTTGCCGCGTCTGCATCGGCAGTCATCAGAAGAGTAACATCCACTTCTTCTGCATTTTTGAATTTATCTAAAGCGGTCTGAATATTTCCGGCAGTTGCTGCAGTTCCAGCGGTTCCACCAGTTAAACTTCCAGAAATGATAGTTCCTTTAGCATTAAATGTTCCGGATGCGACTCCACCCCAAGCGGTTGTTCCACCGTCAAGTAATGTGTCTGCATCACCATTTGCGTGATGGTCCATCCAGCGAATATAATTTGAACCACGATTTACTAGATCTTTGTAGTAAATACTTTGTCCGTCTTCACCTTTGGCTCCACCTGCAACTGATCCAGTATATGATTCAAGAACTGTATTATTTGCTCCAGTAATTTCTCCGTCTTCATCAACAACAACAACATGAATTTCATCATAATTGCCACTGTTTCGTTTGGCGTGTGCAGAAGTAACAGGCTCAGTATCGAAAGAACTTGCATATTCCCATGTTCGTGAGTGGGTATTTGCTGCAGCGGCAGTAGTAAAAGGTGTTGATACGATCATTACAGTTGAATTAGTAATTGACGAAACTTTACGTTCTTCAGCAGTTCCAACAAGTTTAACAATATCACCTACTGTATATTGAGTATCAAGTGCTGTATCTGTTCCAGTTAATGTAGTTCCATTAGCTGTTGCAACAAGTGTTCCTACCATAGATGATGCTGGTTGACCAAATGCTGATCGTGCTTTACGAGTATATGCACCGGTATTTGCAATTGTTGTATCTGCACCGATTGCAACCAAAACTGTATTGGATGTAACAGCTGTTACTACACAAAATGATGTACTATTAATATAGAGTGCATCTCCAACAGAAACATCATTTGAAAATGTTGTTCCTACTCCAATAACAGTAGTATTAGCTTTTGTGAATACTGCAGAAGTACAAGTAGGTGAAACATCTGTATTACTGTTAAGTGTTCCGTCTGCATTAGTGTTTGCTCTTGTGGCACCACACATGGAAACTCTTAACGTGTTTCCAAGATCTCCTGGATATTTTGCAATGAATGCTCCAGCCGTAACAACTGATGTTCCACCCATATCAGGATCGTATGTATTCTCATAGTCTTCATCATTATTCACTTGTAGTGCAGTGGTCATCGCCGCATTATTTGCGGTTGTATGTATTGCACGAACTACTTTAAGATTTCCCGAATATGCGAGATAACTGGCGGCAGTAAACCATGTTTTGTATGTGGCGGCGTTAGGTTTTCCAAATATACTTGCCATTTCTGATTCATTGGATACTGTTACACGATCAAATGCTGGACCCCATTTAAATGGGCCTGCAATTGCACCTTCCGTCATGGAAAATTCGGGAACAATTGTAGTAAGATCAATTTCTTTAGTAACAACGCCTGGGCTAATTGTAAAAGGCATCTTATCTCTCCTATAGATTTAAGTTGAAAGATTGTGGTTTATGGATTTTATTATACCATATTACAGTTATTTATGTTTTTCTAGTTCTCTAAAACCATAAATATAAAGTAATATCATAAATATACGAAATGGAACAAATGGACAAATATAAACTAATAGAAAACGAAAAAATAAAAGAACGATTTCTTAAAAAAATTGATCGTTCTGAAAAACACACAGAATGTCATATCTGGCTTGCTTCTAAAAATAAAACAGGTCATGGAATGTTTTCTGTTTTGGGTCGAACTATACCTGCCAGTAGATATGCTTTTATGATATATGGTAATTTTTCGTCAATTTCTGCAGTACGAGGTGACCTATCAGCTAATGAAGTAGTTACACAAACCTGTTTCAATCCATCTTGTGTGAACCCCAAACATCTAGAAGTGTCCAATAAAAGAAAGACAGGAAAAAGATTAACTATTCATCCAGATCAATTAGTCACTGGCTCTATCAACTTTCTAAATAGATTAAAAAAAGAAAGGCCTGATTTATCTACCAAAATTAAAGATTTAATATCTGAAATTAACAATCCCCCCACAGAAGTTAATTTTGGTGATATAGACCCTTTTAATAATATATTCTAGCCTGTTCATCGTCTACTGTCCATACAGTACCTTTATCATCCTTAAAAGTTTCTTCTTCCATCCCATCATCTATAATTCCAAACGGCAACATATCCTGTTCTAAAGTTTCCATTTGTTCTTCCCACATTTTTTTTCTGATATCCATATTTGTTAACTCCTTGAAATATCGTTGATTCACCAACCATGAGAATATAACTAAACACATTGCCAAATCATCGTGTGCACCTTCTTCTGCTTGATATGTATTATTTGTTAGAGCAAAGGTTGTAAGTTCTCTAATCGTTTCATAATCTGGAATAATCAATTGATCTTGTTCTACTATATCCTTTAGGGTAGCACATCCAATCCTCTTGATTTGTTTACTGGTTCTTATTCCTAATTGAATGTTCTTTGCGAATCCACCACCAATCTGTTGTCCTGCTCTTCCCCTCATCGTAATAATCATTATATTTTCGTACTCTAGATCATGGTGTAGAGTGTCCGCCACCTGAGAACCAATATCATTTACCTCTATTAAGACATGAGCACAATTATACTTATTCCCCACATTGTAAATTACATTTGGATATAACATAGGAGAAATGGTATTATCTCTAAATTTTGCTACTTGTTTGTACGGCATTTCAGAAACATCAAATACAATAAATGCTGAATAATCTACACCTTTTCCTTGAGCACTATCTGCTACTAAAGCGTATGTGTGATTCTTTATTGGTTCAGCAAACACATCTAAATTATTATTACTGTGTATTGGATTCTTAAAAACCATCGTTCTAAGTTTTGATGGAGCAATTAATGTATATGTTGACCCCACAAATTCACACTCAAATTCCTGTGTAAATTGTATTTCAGAAGTATTACGTACCGTTTCTGCTTTCCACTTCTCATCTCTTCCTGGCATATCTGACCAATGAACTTCAATTGGTATATAATCACTTCTTTTTTCTTCTGCATCCACCCACATTTTGTAGAACATATTCAGTCCAAGTGGAGTTGAAACAATAAGTACCTTAGTCGATTCACCAGAAGAAATTGTAGGATAAACAGAGGTGAAGAATTTTTCTGCTATATTTTGTGGAACGTGAGCAAACTCATCAAGAAAAATGATATTAAATGAACTACCTCGAACAGCAGAACTAGAAGTCGCCGCAGCTATAACCTTTGAACCATTCTCTATTTCAATGTTTCCTTTGTTCCATATAACCACTCCTTGCTGCATCCACTTAGGTAAATGTTCATAGGCAAGTTGTAATCTAGAAAGAAGTTCTCTTGCCACAGATCCTTTGTTGGCAAGAATAGCGACATTAACACTTTCATTAAACAGAATGTAATAGAGAAGAAAAGCTATGATGGTGGTTGATTTTCCTGTCTGTCTAGGCATTTTACAGATCACAAAACGATTATCATTGAACTTATGAATCATATCCTTTTGATAATCATACATTTCAAAAGGAACTAAACCACGATCCACATGAATAATTTGGACATAATTACGTATGAAGTATTCTGGGTCTTCCTTACATTTCATATATTCGGCGAGTGATTCAGTTGTCCACTCTATTTTTTGACCCACATTTTTGAGTTGTGGATTGCCGAGGTATGTGGTTGATGCCATTGGGTTTTTCCTCAACAACTCTTATGATGATTACTAAAATGACACATCCACGCACCTTCAAACATAGATCCATCTGTGGGTTTGTGACATTTAATACATGATACTTGTTTTTTTCTCATTTGAACACCTTTTCTTATGTTTTCCAAGGCTTGACCTGTTCGTTTACCTCCTCCTTGGCCTCTAGGCATGAATAATTCACCCTTCTCATATCTTTCTCTCATCAATTTGGAATGTTCTGGTCTTTTCTTTCCCTTATTTGCTTTGGCGGCCGCTTTAGTAGCAGCGATTTGTCCTGCTCCAGCTTTCTTTCCTTTGAGTGCTTTACTAATGTTTTTACAATGAGCCTTCGTATGTGGAACACCTTTTTGAAATCCCCACGGCACGGTATAATTATCCACCTCACATTGTGAAAAGTCTTTAGTATCTATAAGAATGGGGCCGAGATTTAATGGATCTATATATATTTTAGACATGCTAATCTCCCTTAAAGGTTAGTGTGTTAGGTGGGGAGAGTGCTGATTACACTCTCTCTACCACTATATATCATTTTTCCTCTTTCAACTTACTTTTCAACAACTTCTGTAACTCCGCAGTAGATCCAACGAACAGCGCATTTGTCACTTGTGTTGGACCGCTTTTTTCTGCACTTAATTCTTTTTTGGTTTTATGTAGAGACATCAGGGCGTCGTTGGCCTCCAGACCAGCCCTAATGAGCTGACCCACAACTTCAAAACTGCGAGCGTGTTCTGATTGCTTAGCAATCTCCAACATCTCTTCTACGGCGTCTTGATTTCTTTCGATTAAATTGTAGTAATTCCCGCGGGCATAATTATAATCAATATCATCATCTTTACCATTTTGTGGAATAACTCTTGCGGATGATTCTGGTTTTATTTCTGATGAAAAGTTTGAGGAGTATAAACAAAACTTTGAAATTTGTAGTCGGGGCTTGAAAAATCCTGATTTATTTATTTATTTAAAGGCTTCCCCT
>ENA-OREN01001757-OREN01001757.1-marine-metagenome-genome-assembly--contig:-NODE-1757-length-24025-cov-4.180641_pt1 | contig 24025 bp, 28 predicted proteins | sample MGYA00248624_ERZ508555 | MGnify/ENA primary metagenome ERZ508555 (study PRJEB26222, sample SAMN06267773) | marine metagenome | isolation source: Saanich Inlet, British Columbia, Canada | place...
TCCTGGGGCTGAAGAAGGTCCCAAGGGTTTGGCTGTTCGCCAATTAAAGCGGTACGCGAGCTGGGTTCAGAACGTCGTGAGACAGTTCGGTCCCTATCTACAACGGGCGAAGGAAAATTGAGAGGGCTTGCTCCTAGTACGAGAGGACCGGAGTGAACAAACCTCTAGTGTATGAGTTGTTGTGCCAACAGCAGTGCTCAGTAGCTACGTTTGGAAAGGATAACCGCTGAAAGCATCTTAAGTGGGAAGCCTGCCTCAAGATTAATTTTCCCGAACCATTAGGTTCCTAAAGATCACTCGAAGACTACGAGTTTGATAGGCACAGAGTGTAAGTCCTGTAAGGGATTCAGCTAATGTGTACTAATCGATCGTGAGCCTTTACTACGAAGTATGTATGTATTTGATTTTAATATTGTCTTCTTTTAAATTTTTAAATGATTCACAAATTCAATCATAAAATTTAAATAAAATAAAAATTAAAATATAATTTTTTATATTTTAATATCGTACAACTACGTCTAATTGATTTTAAACATAAGAATCGATGGTTTACATAAATTCGGTTCATAGAAGATAGAGTCAAAATGTTTGAACAATTTAGTTTCAATAAAATTTCTTAAATTAGATTTTCCTTTAAAACCCTTAATATATTTTGTGACGCAAACTTGTCTATTATTTTGGCCTTAACTTTTTTTCTTTCTAGCATTTCTATGATCTTATATAAATCAGATGATTTTCTTATACCTTCAGGGAAATCATTAAGTGGCGCGCCATCTATATCTGAACCCAATGCTACATGATCCTCCCCACATTTTGATAATAAATAATTAAACTGCTTAAATACGTCATCTAATGAGACATTAGGTTTGTTAGATATGAAGTCATTATATAAAACTATTCCAGTAGTACCACCTTTATTCGAAATAGCTCTCAACTGAGAGGTTGTAAGGTTTCTTTTGTGCCTTCTTAGATAGTAACTATTTGAATGAGTAGCAATCGGTATTAGTTTAGTGGTATTTATTGCATCCCAGAAAGATTTATAGCTAAGATGAGACAAGTCTAGAGTCACCCCTAACTCATTCATTACTTCAATTAACTGGTAACCTTTCTTCTTTAGTGGCCCTGATTTGCTTGCGCCAAATGCATAATTATTTTCTTTGTTCCAAGTTAACCCTAAAATCCTTAATCCTTTATTGTAAAACATTTCTAGATCGTTAAGTTTTCTAATTGGGTCAGCGCCCTCCATTAGGAATAATAGACCAATTTTATTTTTAGTTTTTAATTTAATATCTTTATTGTTTTTTACTTTATAAAAGAAACCGTAATTCTTAAATATCTTTTCGTATTCTTTAAATTGGAGAAGCGCTTCCAAATGTCTCTTGTCTCTTTTAACATGAGAAACAAAAATAGTAGAGAATATTAATCCCAACTTGGATTTTAAAGTCTCTTTTAAGGTAATCATGTATTTTGAATCGTTAGTGTCTAAGGGTCTCTTGTTGGCAAGTATTGAATAAGCAATGTCTTGATGGCCGTCAATAAAAAACCTATTTTTTTTCATCAGGATATAGCCTTAAATAGGGGAATAAGTATAAATTTCACTTTAATATTATAAATGAATTATAGAAGAGATTTAAGTGTTTCGCCCATTTCTGCAGGGCTAGGTGCGACTTTAATACCGACCGACTCAAGAACTTGTCTCTTTTCTTCGGCTGAACCTGAACTTCCTGAAACTATAGCTCCAGCATGTCCCATTCTTTTTCCTTTTGGTGCAGTAGCACCGGCTATGAAGGCTGCAACTGGTTTTGTGAAATTATCTTTAATCCAAAGACCAGCTTCTTGTTCAGCAGTCCCACCAATTTCACCGATCATTATTACTCCGTCAGTATCTTTATCTTTTTCAAAAAGTTCAAGAATATCTATGAAAGATGATCCAATTATAGGGTCACCACCAATGCCTACACAACTTGATTGACCAATTCCCAATTGAGTTAATTGCCATACTGCTTCATAGGTCAAAGTACCACTCTTAGAAATAATACCAATACGTCCTTCTTTGTGAATGTATCCTGGCATAATCCCAACCTTAGCTTGGCCAGGAGTTATAATTCCTGGACAGTTAGGACCAATTAGCCTAGATGAGGACATATCGACCACTTTCTTTACCTTAAGCATATCATTTGTAGGGATGCCTTCAGTTATGCATATTACTAGCTCTATTCCAGCGTCAACTGCTTCAAGGATTGCATCAGGTGCAAAAGATGCGGGAACAAAAATAAGGCTAACGTTAGCCCCCGTTTTGGCTCTTGCTTCGACAACAGAATCGTAAACATTAAATCCTTCAACCTCAGTTCCGCCTTTTCCTGGAGTTACACCACCAACTACATTAGTGCCATATTCACGACACTGGGTTGCATGAAATAATCCTTGGCTTCCAGTGATGCCTTGAACGATTAATTTTGTTTCATTATTAACTAGAATACTCATATCATTGAATAATAGAGAAAAAATATAGCACACAATTTTTATTTATCAATTTTTTTAATTCACATTCTGCTATTAGATAAAAAAAACATTCGTTGTATAATTAAAATCAATTATTGCTCGGAGGTCATATTGAAAAAAGTTGCAATTATTGGTGGAAGCGGACTCTACGATATCGAAGATCCTTCTAATGCTGAAGAGCTGAATATAGTTACTCCATGGGGACCTACATCTGATTCTATTCTTAAGACAGAGCAAGACGGTCTTGAAGTATATTTCTTATCTAGACATGGAAGAGGCCATTTGATTGGTCCCTCTCAAATTAACTTTAGGGCAAATATATATGCATTAAAATTTCTAGGCATTGATTGGATTATTTCGGTTAGCGCTGTAGGGAGTTTGAAGGAAGAGATTCCTCCTGGAACTATAGTAATCCCAGACCAATTTATAGATTTTACAAAAAATAGATTTAATACCTTTTTTGATGAAGGAATAGTTGCTCATGTTTCTATGGCTAAACCGGTAAGTGAAAATTTATCATCTATTATGGTTGATACATGTAAGAAATTAGGTTTTTTATATAAAGAAGGGGGTACTTATGTTTGCATAGAAGGCCCGCAGTTTTCTTCTTTAGCTGAAAGTAATTTCTATAGAAGCCTGGGTGCTGATATTATAGGAATGACAAATATGCCAGAAGCAAAATTAGCTAGAGAGGCTGAAATATGTTATTCAACTTTAGCTTTAAGTACAGACTATGACTGTTGGCATAAAGGACATGATTCAGTAACAGTTGATGAGGTTGTTAGCACTATGAATAAGAATGTTCAAAATGCTAGGTTGGTCATTTCGGAAGTGCTTGCAAATATACCAGAAGAGAAAGACGAATATATAAAGAACGCATTACAGTCTTCTATCATAAGTTCAATGGACTCAATAACAGACGAATCTAAAGAGAAATTGTCCGCGATTATAAGAAGGTATCTTTTAGCATGAGTATTATCGTAGTAGGTTCATCGGCTTTTGACGATATTGAAACACCAAGAGGCTCAAGAAAAAGAATAGTGGGTGGCTCGTGTATATATTTTTCTTTTGCTGCCAGTTTTAAAACTAAGGTTAATATCGTTTCAGTTGTTGGAAAAGATTTTCCAAAAAAAACAATTCAAACTCTAAACAAAAAAGGAATTTCTACTGAAGGATTAGTAGTGAAAAAAGGTAAAACTTTTAGCTGGGGTGGAAAATATAACAGTTTTTCTGAGGATCCTGAAACAAACTTTACAAACTTAAATGTTTTTGAATCTTTTTCTCCAGAAATTCCAGATTCATACAAAGAAAAAAAGTCTATACTTTTCCTAGCTAACATAGATCCCGATTTACAAAATAAGGTTGTTGACCTATATGAGAGACCCAAAATAATTGGTTTAGATACAATGAATTTTTGGATTGGATTTAAAAGAAAACAGTTACTTAAGATATTAAAAAAAGTTGATATCCTCACTATAAATGAGCTAGAACTTCGATTGATTGGTAAGAAGAAGTCTTTACATGACTGTTTAAAAGTTTTAACCAATGATATAGGCATAAAATTTCTTATTGTTAAAAGGGGAAGTGGCGGCTCTTTATTGGTTACAAAGAAAAGCTTTGATTGGGTTCCAAGCTATCCATTTTGTGATGTTGTAGATCCAACTGGAGCCGGTGATAGCTATGCTGGAGCACTTTTTAGCTCACTAGATATTCTGACCTCTTTAACTTCTAAGTCGATTATTGACTCGATGGTATATGCATCGGCTCTATCATCTTTTACTATTGAGAGTTTTGGCGTTGACAGTCTGCTTAAACTAAAAAAGAAGGATATTTTAAAAAGAGAAAGGGAACTAAGAAAGATTGCAAGAATTTAACACTTTCCTTAGAAAAATAAGTTTAATACTAATTTTATTTCTGATTCCCAATATATCATTATCCAAAGAGTTTAGAGGAAACTTCATCGCATGGGGAACTAACTTAGATTTCATTATTCACTCTGAGCTTGAACGCGATGAGGTAAATTCTATAATTTATAAAGCTCAAGAAATTCCTAATTCTATGGAACTAGTACTAAACTCTAAAAATCCCAACTCTGAGATATCAAAATTAAATGATTTAATATCCAATAAGAATATGAAACTTAGCGAGGATCTTTTCCTTTTAATTAAGGAAGGAGTTTATTACAATGAAATTTCTGATGGGTATTTTGATATTACAGTAGGCAGTCTAAATAATCACAAATCTATTTATAATGAATCAAAAAATCAGCAAGAATGCATGGGGATAAAAAATCTGGTATTAGATTATGAATTAAAAACTATAATTAAAAAAAAGAAATGTATAAAAATAGATTTAGATGGATTAGCTGAAGGCTACGTCATAAGTCTTATGTTAAAGGCGTTTAAAGAATCAGGTATTGACGATGTATTATTAAATTTTGGAGGCAATGTTAGTACATTGTCTAATAAGTCAAACTGGAAAGTCTCAATTAAGAATCCTGATTTTAATGATGAAATTAATTCTACGTTTAATTTGAACAATTTATCTATATCAACCTCAAGTCAATATTCAAAAATAATAAAAATTAAAAGTGATAGTTTCTCGCATATTCTTAATCCCAAACAAAAAGTATTTAACAGCAAGGAAAATATCTCTATCTCTGTAATCAGTGATGACCCTATTTATTCAGATGCCATGTCAACATCGCTACAAGCAATGCCACTAAAGAAGGCCCTGAAATTTTTAAAAGAAGCTAAAGATATTAAAGCTATAGTTTTAAAAAGGGCGAAAAATAACGAAACTAAAACTTTATTTAAAAATTTTCAATAAAACCTTTACAAAGAATATCAATTATGTAGTATTAAGGTTATTATGGATGTCTTACATCCATAATATCCATTAAAGGAGGAAATTATGATAGATTTTAAAAGAGTTAGGGCTCTATTCTTAGTTGTTTTTGCACTATTAGTAGTCCCTCTTACAAGTTCTTTTTCTAAAGAATCAGGAGATTTAAGTAGTTCTTCTTTTTCATCAGCTTCAACTGACGAAAAAATTAGTATTCTCGCAGAAGAAATTGAAACTTTGAGAAACCAAGAACTTTTTGGCGGCGAAATTGGCTCAGCTAAAGGTTTTGGTCCTGCGGCGTCAAAAGTTTATAACACTGCAAAGGGTCTTGCTATTGGTGGTTATGGAGAGATTTATAACAAATCATATTTGGCAGGCGACAATTACGATAAATCTGATGCTTATAGAGGCGTCGTATACATAGGGTACAAATTCGATGACGAATGGTCTCTTAACACAGAATTAGAATTCGAGCATGTTTCAGAATCATTCTTAGAATTTGCTTATATTGACTATGATCCTAAAAGGTTTGACGGCAAGTTAGGCTTTAGAGCAGGTCTTTTACTTTTACCACTTGGTATTGTAAACGAAATGCATGAACCAACTACTTTCCATGGAGTATTTAGACCATGGGTTGAGAATAAACTAATTCCTACTACATCTAGAGAAAATGGAATTGGTATTTACGGTTCATTAATGGATGATAAAGTTGAATATAAATGGTATTACGTTAACTCTTGGCAAAATCCTGCTGCATCTAAAAAAGGCGCTGGCATGAGAGATTTTAGAGGTAAGGGTGCGGAAACAGTAAGTAATGAATTCGCAAACGTTGCACATATTCTAATTCATCTTCACGAGAATGCAGATGTTGGATTCTCAATATATGATGGAGAAATTAACCCAAAAAGTGGTACATCAGTAACAGTTAATGATTCTAACTCATCTGTTAGAATGTTAACAGGTTGGGTCAAGGGTGAAATTTCAACTTTTGAATATACATTCCTATATCATGAAAACAGATTTAGTTCTGTTTCAAGATTGAATTCAACTTTAACAAGTAAACTTCACGAAAAATTCGGTACTAAACAAAAAGGTTATTACTATAGTATAGCTAAAGATATTGGCTCAATGATTGGAACAGATTGGTATGTTGCACCTTTCTATAGGTATGAAAATCTGAATTTCCATGAAGAAGTTGACAGCTCAGCTTTTACAAACAGTGATTTCGATACACAATATTATACTTTTGGTTTAACTGTTAAGCCGATCTATAACATTGCGTTAAAAATGGATGTTACAAGATATACAGACAAAGCGGAGAATGGAGATTCCAGAATCCTTAGTCTAGGTCTTGGATACATATTCTAAAATGGAACCCTCCTGTGTTTAATTTTAGATGTACTTACCAGGCTGCACCTCTTATATTCATCTCTGCCGGGGACAAGCAGCTTCTAAAAAGGTTACAGCCTGGTGAGTATTGACAAAAGGCAAATCAAAAGTAGATATAAATTATGAACCTTTTAACCCTTTTTATTTTTTCAATACTCTCCTTATCGTCAATTGCGGGCGTTTTAACGGATGTTCCTTCAGCCTTAAAGTTTCATTTTGGAGACTATGAGGTTGAAAGAGAACAAGTATTTTTGACGTCTAAAACAATAAAGGAGTTAGAAAGAATATCAAAAGCTAAGTTTGAATCGAGGATATATTCCGTTTATGAAGCCAAGTCTAATGGAAGAAGGATTATGAGTGGGATACTAGAGACCCACTTGCTGAGGAGTAGAACACAAACATTGTTTATAATCTTTGATAAAAAAGGAAAAATTGTATCAACCCAAGTTCTAGCATTTTATGAGCCTGAGGAGTATATCATGTCTCCTGAGTGGTTCTCCCAGTTTAAAACGAAATCAATTAATGATAGAATGCAACCAGGAGATGATGTAGTAAAAGTTAGTGGCTCTACAATTTCTTATAATGAAACAGCTTCAGCTATAAGAAGAATCACTACTCTTTATAATTACATCTATAAATAGTTTTTTATCGGATAAGATATCATAATGAGATTTTTTGTAACAAAAGACCTAAATAAAAATAGAGCATTGAAGTTAATAATCTTTTTTTCCTTAATTTTCTTTATCGGGCTGATAGTTACAAATTTTTTATTTATGTACAAGATTGGCTTTACACCATCATCGGTGACTAATTATTATTTAGGAAACCCAGAGATATTCAGACAACCTAAGAGTTATGGCTCACTTGTTGAAGAGACACATTTTCATTTATTTGCAATGGGAATTATCTTAATGACGCTTAATCATTTAATGCTTTTTAGTAAGCTTAAAGATAGTTATAAAATCTGGATAATAGTAATATCCTTTACCTCTTGCTTGCTAGACATAGGATCAAGCTGGCTAGTTAGATATGTTTCCAGCAGCTTTTCAATAGTTAAGGTGTCTTCAATGATTACGGAGCAAATATTCTTACTATTGTTAATCTTTATAATTATTAAATCCATATTTACAAAAGAAAATAATGAGGTTATATACAAATGAAAAAACTATTAATTTTAACGTTAATTTTTTTTACAATAAGCTTCGAGGCTTCAGCAGACTTTAAACCTTTGGAGAAAGAAGTTAAGCAACTAAGAGAAATTCTCTCTAAAACTAAGACAATCAGCAAGGCAGAACTAGAGAAATCTCTTCTGTCTATTAAATCAAAGACGCCATTAATCAAGAATAGGGTTGCAAGAACAGATTTAACAGGAGATGTAGATATTTTGATTAAAAAATATATAAAAGATAATGAAAAATCTATTGCAGACTCGAAAGATGTTGATTATTGGCTGGTTCATATAGTTGACGATTTGACCATGTTTGTAGAAATGGGAATTACTGAATAATTCTATTGAACTAGTAAAAAATTGAGTTAATATATCATAGATATCCTACATCTAGGATTGCAACATTATGAGCACAGCATTTATTTCTTCATTTACCATAATTTTTAGAGAGTCACTTGAGGCAGTACTTATTGTTGCGGCAATTTATGGTTATCTTAATCAAATAGGTGAGACCTCAGCAAAAAAAATCATTAACTATGCCTGGATTGCATCTCTAGCGGTTGGTGGTTTAACTTTCATTGGTGCAAATTATCTATTTAATCTTACTGCAGAACATGCAGAAATTGTTGAAGGTGTTACAAGCATAATTGCCTCCTTGGTATTGTTCCAAGTAGGTGTTTGGTTTGTTAGTAAAGCTGAGGCAAATAAGTGGAAGCAGTATATAGAATCAAAGATTAAATGTGCAATATCAAAGAGAGACCTATTAACCCTTTTCTTGGTTGTATTCTTTGCAGTCTATCGAGAAGTCTTCGAGACAATATTGTTTTACGAAGCACTTTTATTGCAATTTGATTCTGAAAGTATATCAATGGGATTCATAGCAGGAGTTTTCGTGGTCTCTATAATTTCTTATCTGATTCTTAAGATGTCTGTTACATTAAATCTAAGATATTATTTTCTGGGAACTAGTGCAATGTTATTTATTCTCTCTATATCGTTTATGGGATATGGAATTACTGAACTACAAGAAGTGGGAATATTCGATACCACTTTAATATCAATACCTAAGATTACTATTCTGGGAATATATCCAACAATGGAAACTTTAATTCCACAATTAATACTGCTTGGATTATTAAGTTTGTCTGTTTATAAAGCTTTCTTTAAGAGGGATGCAGTTTAAAATTATTCTTTAATTTCTTCTGTCTTGTTTTCATTCGTATTTAATGCATTAAGATAAAGATTCTTAAGATTAGAAAGCGTTTCAGACATAATCTTTTGTTCATCCTCTGACAAGTTGTTTTGAGTCTTTTCCTTCAGAACGTCTAGGATGTCTATTAAATCTTTCGCTCTATTTAAATCTATAGAGACTTGTCCTGTTGCAGGATCAGGTGAAAGACCTAAGTGTATCGTTGCATTGACGGCATAAGAAAGAATTATATTGGAAAAATTCATTAAAATCTTATCATTACTCATTATAGAGGCTCCATTTTATGTATTATTTACTATATTAGATATTTTATAGACTAATTAGAATATATCTAGCAATTTTTCTGCTATCTCTTCAAAAGCTTTACTAGATGGCGAATCAGGATTGCTGTAGACAATAGGTTCTCCACTGTCTCCACCTTTGCGTATTTCTGAATCTATTGGTATCTCACCCAAGAATGGAACATTAAACTTATCTGCCATAGCTTTTCCACCTCCGCGACCAAATATGTCAATAATTTCATCACCATTTTTAAGATAGCTCATATTTTCAATTACACCCAGAACTGGAACATTAAGCTTTTTAAACATCTGTATTCCTCTTTTGACATCTAATAGGGCCACATCCTGTGGTGTCGTGACAATAATGCCTCCATTTAAAGGAACTGTTTGAATTAAAGATAAATGAGCGTCTCCTGTTCCTGGTGGAAGATCTACAACTAAGTTGTCAACACCTTCCCATTCAACATCTTCAACAAATTGTTTGATGGCTCCATGGACCATAGGGCCTCTCCATATTACGGTATCATCTTCACTTAAAAGGAATCCAATTGACATCATTTTTATATTAAATTTTTCTATAGGGAGAATTTTGTCATCCTTTGTTGCCATTGGTTTTGTATCAATTCCGCACATCATAGGAATGCTAGGTCCCCATATGTCTGCATCCATAAGTCCAAAATTCTTAATTTTTTTTGAAAAAGCAAGAGCTAAATTTATAGCAACTGTAGATTTACCAACGCCCCCCTTACCGCTTGCTATAGCAATATATTTTGAGATATTCGGTAATTTAGGATTTGGTTCACTATCTGGAGAATTAGCAGGCTGTTGAACAGGTGTACTTTTATTTTGATATGCGGTGAATTGAAGTTCTGGATAATTTAATCCTTCTCTTGAGAAGGCATTGTTTATACCGACTGTAAGCTTTTGCGCAAGTTCTTGGTCTTCCTTAGGAAGTTCCAAAATTATCTTCACATTTTTATCTTCTACAGATAAATCTTTAACGATTCCAAAAGAAATTATGTCTCTAGTAAACCCAGGATATGCTACATCTTTTAATAAATCGAATAAAAACTCTTTAGACTTCATAAATTACATACCAAGCTTATTTTTAGCTTCGTCAGACATCATATTTGGATTCCATGGTGGGTCCCAAATGATTTCAACTATCACTGTTTTGGCTCCTAATGCATATAACACATTCTCAACCTGTCTGGTGATTGCCGAACCCATAGAGCAGCCAGGAGTTGTTAGAGACATCTTTATATTTATATTGTTATCAGCAGCTTCAACATTATAAATTAGTCCCAAGTCTACTATGCTTACTGGTAATTCAGGGTCCATAACATTCTTAAGGGCATCGAGAACAGTCTCTGACGTAAACATATAGTCTGATTCTTTTTTTTCCTTTTTTTTGAAAGATGTAAGCTTTACATTTGAGGTGCCTTGCTCATTTGTTTGCGAATTAATATCTTTTTTAAAAACAATCTTTTTCATTTGCATTTAGTATACACAAAAAAAAACTTGTTTCACTTTATTGAAAGATTTGACAGTTAATAGAAGATTCAATAAGCTAAAAATCAATGCGTAGAGAAACAAGAACGATACAAGTTGGTGATGTTAAGGTTGGATCTGGAAATCCAATCCCTGTTCAAACAATGACTAAGACTGATACTCGAGATGTGGAAGCAACAGTCAATCAGATCAATGCTGTAGAAAGTGAAGGATGCCAGATTGTAAGATGTGCAGTGCCTGACATGGATGCTGCTAAGGCTTTAAGAGGAATTGTCAAAAAGACAAATATTCCAATAGTTGCTGATATACATTTTGATTACAGGCTAGCTTTAGAGGCTATTAAATCAGGGATACATTGCCTTAGGATTAATCCTGGAAATATTGGAAATAAAAGAAGAATTGAGGAAGTAGTTAAGAGTTTAAAGCTTGCTAGTATTCCAGTAAGGATAGGTGTTAATTCTGGTTCATTAGAAAAAGATATATTGAAGAAGTATGGCTCACCTACACCCGACGCTCTCGTTGAAAGTGCAATAAGACATATTAACATTTTAGACGAACTGAATTTTTATGATATCAAAATCTCCGTTAAATCATCAAATGTTAAGATTATGCAAGAAGCTTACAGAAAACTTGGTGAGCAAACAGACTATCCGCTTCACCTAGGGGTGACTGAGGCTGGAACATATGCGGTTGGGTCAGTTAAATCTGCAATTGGAATTGGAAGCTTAATATCAGAGGGATTAGGGGATACCATTAGAGTCTCGTTGACAGACGATCCAATAAAAGAAGTAAGGTTGGGAAATAATATATTGAAAGCATTGGGTCATTTTAAGAATGGTATAGAGCTTATATCTTGCCCCGGTTGTGGAAGGCTGGAAATAGATTTGCAGTCATTAGTTGAAGAAGTAGAAAGAAGAGTTGCCACGATTAAACTTAAGAGAACGTTAAAGGTCTCAGTTCTTGGGTGTATCGTCAACGGTCCAGGCGAGGCTTTGGGTTCCGATATCGGTATAGCCGGAGGAGATGGCAAAGGTCTAGTTTACAAGGGTGGAAAATTATATAAATCATGTAAAGAAAGCGAATTGGTGGATATACTTATTGAGGAGATTAAAAATCTTAATTGATTTAAATATTAAAATTGAAATTATCTAATTATCTTATAGCAACTTTAAAAGAAGCTCCCTCGGATGCTGAGACCACTAGTCATCAATTAATGGTTAGGGCGGGGATGATCAGAAAAATAGCGGCAGGTGTTTACAATTTCTTACCTACTGGTTTACGCGTGTTTCGTAAGGTAGAAAACATTATCAGAGAAGAGATGGATAAAGCTGGAGCTATAGAGGTGATGATGCCCTTTGTTACGCCAGCGGATCTATGGAATAAAAGTGGAAGGTGGGAAATATATGGTAAGGAATTGCTTAGATTTAAAGATAGAGCAGATAGGGACTTCTGTCTTGGGCCTACCCATGAAGAGGTAGTAACTGATATGGTGGATAGAGAAGTTAAATCTTATAAAAATTTACCTATAACTATCTATCAAATTCAGCCTAAATTTAGAGATGAAATTAGACCCAGGTTTGGTGTTATGAGAGCAAGAGAATTTACAATGAAAGATGCATATAGTTTTGATATAAACGAAGCAGGTGCAGAAAAATCTTACATCAATATGTTTAATGCTTATAAGAGTATCTTTGACAGGTGTGGATTAACATACAAGGCAGTTGAGGCAGACTCTGGTAATATTGGTGGAAGCTTTTCTCATGAATTTATGGTTTTAGCTGAAACCGGAGAAGATTTGGTTTTAAGCTGTGATAAGTGCGACTTCGCTGCTAATGTAGAGACAACTAGCATTAAGGAAAACACCTCTACAGTAACAGGAGGTACAGATTTAATATCAGCTAATGAGATTAGTACACCGAAGATGACCTCGGTTGATGATATAGCGAATTTTTTAAAGGTAAGCTCTGGTGACATAGTTAAGACACTAGTTCTTGAGTCTGATGATGACCTAATAGCGGTATTAATTCGAGGGGACCATGATCTGAGCTTAACTAAATTGAAGAAATTCTTAAGTGTTAATTTCTTAGATTTTGCAAGTGAAGAAGTTCTAAAGAAGAGGAATATTGTTAAAGGATTCTGCGGACCTATAGATTTAGATATTAAGATTTATTCTGATAATGCAATCAAATTAATGACAAATTTTATTACAGGTTCCAACAAGTTAGACTTTCATTCTCAAGGTGTGAACCATGACAGAGATTTCCCTGTTGAAAGTTTTGGTGATTTTAGAGAGGCTGTTGATGGTGATTTGTGTCCATGTGATGATTGTGTGGGAACATTAAGTTCTACACGTGGAATAGAAGTCGGCCATGTCTTTAAGCTTGGTACAAAATATAGTGAAAGTATGAATGCAACATTTGCTGACCAGGATGGAAAAGAGAAGAATTACTATATGGGTTGTTATGGAATAGGGGTTGGGAGAGTGGTAGCGGCAGCAGTTGAGCAAAACAATGATGAGAATGGAATTAGGTTCCCTATTGCGCTTGCGCCTTTTCAGATTGTCATAATATCTACAGATAAAAAAGAGGGCGAATCTCTTTTAAAAGCGAGAGAAGTCTACGATTTTCTTTTAAACCTTAGTTATGATGTTGCGATAGATGATAGAAATGAGAATCCTGGTGTTAAATTTAAAGATGCCGAACTCTTAGGAATACCTCTGCAATTAAGAATAGGACCAAAATCATTAGCAAAAGGATTAGTAGAATTTAAAAACAGGCTATCTGGTGAAATCATAGAGATAGATAAAGATAATTTGGAATTAATTAAAGAGAAAATAGATGAACTACTCAGATAGAATTATATTAGCATTAGATAGTAATAAGATTGAAAACAATCTTTCATTAATTAAAGAGCTAGTCCCACCAATTAAAATACTTAAGATAGGACCTGTGGCCTTTCTTCCTAATTCCAATGAATTAATTGAAGCAATAAAGAAAACTAACTCCTCAGTAATGTTTGATTTTAAGTTTTTTGATATACCAAATACAATTATCGAGTCATTAAAGTTTCTTTTTGAGATAAATACTAAGATTTTTACTATGCACTGCCTTGCAGGCCCAAAAGCTATTTCATCTGTCGTAAGTAAAATTAATGATCTAAACAATGAAATAATCCATGAGCTTGATTTAGATAAAAATAGTCACAAAAACTATAAGGGTAAGCCAGATATTTTTGGAGTTACTATCCTAACAAGTTTTGATAATGCTGAATTAGTATCAATAGGTTTGAAGGGGACCGTTGAGGATAATGTTTTAAGGCTTGCCGAGAGCGCAATTAAGGCCGGGATTGATGGTGTTGTTTGTTCAGGGCAAGAGGTTGAATCTATTAGAAGAAATTTTGGCGATAAAGTTAAAATACTAGTACCAGGGGTAAGGCTAGATTCCTCTGATGATGATCAAAAAAGAATAATTACCCCTAAAGAAGCTTTTAGTTTGGGAGCAGATTATATAGTACTAGGTAGGACTTTAACTTCTTATGAAGATAAGAAGATGAGATATGATAATATAATTAAATCTTTAGATTAAGGTGGTGAGCAATGGCACTAAATACAAAATATATCGGATATAAGACTGAGACTTCCTCAGAGGAAATTAATCAGGATGATGTGTTGGAATATTTGTCTTCTATTGGGTCATCAAATCCCTTTTACAAAGATAATAATGTTGCCCCCCATATGTTTAATGTCGTTCACGAGATAGGGTTAGTTGAAAGTATCTGGAAGATGGAAGATTTATATGAATCTCGAGAAGAAATGGACAGAAGCGTTCTGATGCTCGTTCATGGAGAGCAGACAATGAATTTCTCTAGGCTGCTTAAATTTGATGAGAAAATAGATTCTTATGCTACAGTTGAAAACATTCAACAAAAAGGTTTGAACAATATATTAAAACTTAAGGTTCTTCACATTGACTCAGATAATAACGAAGTGGGAGACTCATCTTGGACTCTATTTATTCGTGCATCGGATTCAGAAATTGAGAAGGCCAAAGAACTAAGAAAAAATGAACCATCTAAACCAAAAAAATCTCCACCTGTTCAAGCAGAGGAACCTAAATATATTCTAGAAAGTAATTTTGACATTGAAGATGGAATTACTTATAAATATGCTGAGGCGTCAAGAGATCAGAATCCTATACATATAGACAAGGAGACGGCGGGTAGGGCAGGGCTTCAAGGGATAATTGTCCATGGTTTATGTACGATGGCCATGACAATGGATAATCTAATTGATAAATATCTAAACTCTGACCCATCAAGAATTTCTTCTATATCGTTAAGATTTTCTAGCCCGGTTTGGCCTGGTGATAAGTTAAAAGTTAATGGTTGGAATCTCGATAATAACTCTGACTTATTAAGATTCGAAGTTGAAAATGATTCTAAAACAAAAGTAATAAAAAGTGGAAAATTGACTATTAAAGATTAACTACTTTTTGTTTTTTAAAGCTAGACTTAACAATCTCTTCTATCTCACTTCGTGCATCTTGTATTCCTCTATTTTTTAAAGACGAAACACAAGGTTGTTGAAATCTTTCTCTTAAATAGTTCAGGCCCTCATTATTAATTAGGTCAATTTTATTAAAAATAATTATTCTTTTATGATCTATAAGCTTAGTTCTGATTAAGGTATCCTCAACTGAGGCAATCTTTTCCTCAAAGTTCTCTTCTGATGAGTCTACAATATGTATTAAAAGGTCTGATTGATTTATCTCTTCTAACGTTGCTCTAAAAGAAGATATTAAATCTTCAGGTAGTTCAGTGATAAACCCAACTGTATCACTAAGCAGAATTTCTGTTTCATCAGAGATATAGGTCTTCCTAGTCGTTGGATTAAGTGTTGAAAAAGGCTTCGTACTTTCAATCACACTTGATTTTGTTAGTCTATTAAATAAAGTTGATTTTCCTGCACAGGTGTATCCTATCAATGTAGCGGAGAAAAGCTCATTCTTTTCTCTTTTAGACCTATTCTGCTTTCTTCTATAGCTCAAGGCGTTAATTTGTTTTTCTAGTAAGTTAATTCTTTTCCTTAAATACCTTCTTCTTTGCTCAATCTTCTTTTCGCCAGGACCTTTGGTGCTTATACCTCCACCAATTTGAGAGAAGTTCTTACCACTTCCTGCAATTCGGGGTAGTTCATATTTAAGTCTAGCAAGCTCAATTTGTACATGCGCCTCTTTTGATTGAGCATTTTTTTTAAAGATCTCTAGAATCAATTCGGTCCTGTCTGATACTTCCATATAAGTAAGTTTAGAAATTTCTTTCGACTGAAAAGGTAGAAGCTCTTTGTTGAAAATAATTTTATGAGCCCCCAAGTATTCAGCTTCGAGAAGAACATCTAACAGGAAACCTTTCCCAACTAAAGTTTTTGTATCGTGGCTTTTTCTTAGCTGTGAATTAGAACCTACAACCTCTTTATCAAGAGACTTCGATAATTCTTTTAATTCTTTCATAGAGTTGGCTAGTTCTTTTTTATTTGTAGTTCCTACCCCAACTAAATAGATTTTCTCTCTCGACTTTCTTACTTTGGAAACTTTTTTCTTTAGAGTGTTTTTCTCACTAAAAGCCCATGATGATTCTTCATTTAAGGTGTTGATATCATTAAAGTTTTGAATTTTCCAAAATTGATTGGAATTTTTATCATTGTTCTTAGTGCAAAGAGAGAATATGTTCTTGTCCAAAGAAGCTCTCCTAATTAACAAATAGTTTAAAAATTTTGAGTTAATAAGAGAGACTTTCTCATTCTTTTGAAACTCATTCTTTCTTTTCGAAATAGTTATTAATCTTTTTGAATTTCGAATATCCTTTTCGCCAAATTTAAGGACGGTGTAGTCCTCGACTTCCCAGATTTCACCAATATAGATTAAATCTATTTTTCCTCTAAGGTTTATAACTAAATTAATATTTCTATCTATAATATTGTGAGCATCTGACAAATAATTAAGAAACTCTTTTGATATAATAGCCTGGTTCGAAATTTTCTTTCTGAACAAACCTAGAAGTTCTTTTTTTTCTATACTCTTTAGATTAGCCGTATTGCCATATATTGATGCTATGAATTTATCCTTCCTTGACAGTCAACTTAAAGCCAAACCTGTTGTCATGCATTCTTTTGTCGTTATATTTAATTGCAGAAACCTCTTTTTTTTCTTTTTCATCGACCATTTCTTCGGCTATGGTTTTAATCTGTTGCCCATCAACCTCTATTTCTGCGTAATTATTTGACAAGAGATTACTATACCACTTAGAATCCCTGTTCCTTCGTGTTACGTAGAAGAAACCATCTTTAAGGACAACTTTAAGTTTTGTTGAAACTATCTTGTTTGATTGCTTACTTACAGTTGAGACTTTAGTAATGAACGTTGATGGAGACTTTGTATTTAAAATCATGTAATAATTATAAAGATTAACATATAGATGTTTTTTTAAAAATGAATAAATTTGCAAGTTTCTTTTCCTATATTGATGCCGAGTTTAAAGATTTAAATTATCTTGTAGTAGAGATTGAGCCTAAAACTTTAAATCATTTAGCAAACCTAAAAACAACTTCAAACTCTTTAATCGTTCAATTAGGAGAGAAAGCGATTTTGTTTTACGTAAGAGGTGATGAGTGCGTAGTGCTTGGTAGCGTAATAGGTAAATCTACTAGGAGGTTCAAACAGCTTTTAATTCTTACCTATAATGAAAAAAATCATTCAATCGAAGACAATACTAGAAATCAGATTGACAAAATTGCTGTCAAAGAAAGTCTTAATAGTTGGCTAATAAAGGACATAACTTAGGCTGATAAGCCCTACTAAGAAAACTATAAATCCAAAGATACCTATAACGTAAGGGAGAGCTTCTAATTCATTTGGCTCAAGTTTGTATTTCTCTAAAAACTCTTGTGCTTTTGGTGGAAGTTTTTGAATAATTAGTTCTTTAATTATGCTCATATGAAATGTTAGTATATATAAATAAGGAAGCGAATAAAAGGGTGAATATAAAATGATTAGTTTTGAACAACCTATGTTTAGACCTCCAAGTGAAGCTAATAGTTTGCTAATTCAAGCTACTATTGGGTGCTCTCATAATTCCTGCACATATTGCGCTATGTATAGGGAGTCAAACCAGAAGTTTAGAATGAGATCAGAAAAAGAGATTTTCCAAATTATTAATGAAAATTCAAGTCCAACTTATAAAAAGGCGTTTATAGCTGATGGCAATGCTTTAGTCTTACCTACCAAGTTATTGTCCAAGACTATTAAAAGGATTTATGAAAACAATAGAAACATTAAGCAAGTATCCATATATGGAAATGTTGGAGATATTCTCAGGAAAAAGCCCGATGATTTAAGGGAATTAGCTGCGGCAGGTCTAGATATGGTTTATATAGGTTTTGAAAGTGGAGACGATGTTACTCTTAAGAGAATTAAGAAAGGTGCCAATAAATTAAAAACAATTGATTCAATGAGAAAGCTTAAGGACGCAGGTATAAAAGTCTCAGGTATGGTTTTACTTGGCGTTGGTGGTAAAGAAAGAAGCTTTGTCCATGCTTATGAAACTGCAGATATGCTATCAAAAGGAGATCCTGATTATGTTGGACTTCTTTCTCTTCAAGTAAGGCCCGGAGCCCCAATATACAAGTCCTGGGAGAGTGGAGACTTTGAACTACCAGATAAATTTCAAATATTAAAAGAGTTGGAGATAATTGCGGAAAATACTGTTCTTACAAATGGACACTTCTTCTCAAACCATATTTCCAATTACCTTCCAATAAAAGCAATCTACCCTAGAGATAAAGAAAAGACTGTCAAAAAGATTAAGGAAATCATATCCAAGAAGTCAGAAAAAGACTTAAGATCCGAATACTATAGAGACGTTGTAAATCAATACTAGGGGGATTAAATGATGAAAATAGGAATAACAACACCAATAAGAGGATGTAGCATAAAAGATTTAAGGCAATTGGCTAAGGCAGCCGAGTCAGCAGGTTTTTACGGAATTTTTTCACCCGAAGTTCCTATTTATAGCGCAATTGCAAATGCTCAGGTCATGGCAGAAGCAACTAAATCAATAAAAATTGGAACATGGGTTACCAACATATATATGAGAAAGCCTATAATGTGTGCTGCCGAAGCAATGACAGTTCAAGAAATTTCTGAAGGCAGAATGATTCTAGGATTAGGCAATTCACATAAGCCAGTTAATGATGTATTTGGTATTGATATGGGTGATCAGTATGAGGCTATGAGGGAATATGTAACGAAGATTAAGTCCTACGCTGATGGTAGCTCGGATCATTATGAGAAAATACCAATTAAAAGAGATCTTCCAGTTTTTGATATCCATATAACAGGATTAACCGAAAGAACAGCCGCATTAGCAGGGGAACTCGCTGATGGGATTATGCCTTATTTGGCAAACTTAGAACATCTAAGAACCCTATATTCCTCAGCAAAATCAAAATCTGGAGATAAGGATTTTGAGTTTACCTCTGGTATGCCAGTTTTCTTATCTGATAATCTAGATGAAGCAGTTAAAGCTGCTAGGATTGGCGTGGGGCGACAGGCCTTAAGACCGTCATACAAGAGAGTGTTAACTAATAGTGGTTTTGGAGATATTATTCAGAAGCTTGAATCTGGTACTTCACCAGAAGAAGCAATATCAGACAAACTGTTGAATGAGTTGTGCCTATTTGGTAAATCATCAAATTGTATAAAACAGCTTGAAGCACAATTTAACAATGGTTCAACTATGCCAATATTGACTCCATTTCCAGTAGGAAATCAATCTCCGTTAGAAATGATGGATGAATTAATTAAATTATTAGATTAAAATTAATTAGAATCTAAGTTAGAGGGAGATATTAAAATGAATGTAGCAGTAACAACGCCAGTTTGGGGATGCTCAGTAGAAAATCTAATCGGAATCGCAAAGTTAGCTGAGGACTCACCAGTTGAAGCACTTCTTTCACCAGAAGTTCCGCCATACAGTGCATTAGCAAACGCGCAGATTTTTGCTGAATATACAAAAGAAACAAAAGTTGGAACTTGGATTTCTAACATATATCTAAGACATCCTGTTATGTGTGCCGCAGAAGCTATGACCATACAAGAATTAACCGGCGGTAGACTGTTACTTGGACTAGGTGTTTCTCATAAACCTGTAAATTCTAGACTAGGAATCGAAATGGGAGATCCAATAGAGTCAATGAGGAATTATGTTAACTCCGTTAGGTCTTATCTGGATGGTTCATCTGACCAGATTAGCCTTAAAAGGAAAATAGCGCCAGCACCAATCTTTATAGCTGGATTGACAGAAAAAACAGCAGAGCTGGCAGGAGAAGTGGCTGATGGCCTGATGCCATATTTAGCAAGCACTGAGCACCTAAAAAAATTAAAAAGTTGTGCAGAGAAAGGAAGATCCTCTGGAAGCCTAGATTCAGATTTTACTATGACTACAGGCCTACCATCTTTTATATCTGATGATTTAGATTTAGCAATTGAAAGTGCAATAAAGGGTTTGTCTGGATATGCTAGACTGCCTTTTTATCAGAGAGTTCTTAAGTTAAGTGGGTATGAGGATATAGTTAAGTCTATAGAAGAAGGGACGAATCCTGCCGAAGCTTTAACGCCTGAACTCGTTAGCGACCTTGCATTAGTAGGGCCAATTGGTAGATGTAAAGAAACATTGGCAAAGTTTATAGATGCCGGAGCTGATATGCCAATAATAACTCCTAATCCAGTTGGAAAACAAAGTCCATTAGAGGTAATGGAGAAAATTATAGAAGTAATTAAGTAAGTTTAGAAATAGAACTAATAGACACTAAATTTTTTATAATTAGATGTTATCCTTAAGGACTTATGGCTGAATATACAACCTTAACAAAAAAAATTGAGTTTTCTTCTTCCCATCGATATTGGAGAGAGGAATGGACTGAATCAAAAAATTTAGAGGTTTTCGGGAAATGTACCAGCGAGTATGGGCATGGACATAATTATATTCTTGAGACTACTGTAGAGGGTCCGGTCGATTCAGATACTGGAATGATTATTAATATTTATAGACTTAAACCGATATTAAAAGATACATTAAAAGAATTTGATCATAAGTTCTTAAATAAAGATACTGACTTTTTCGATGATTTAATTCCTACGACTGAGAACTTTGCTAAGGTGTTATATGAGTGTATTTCCGAAAAGCTCTCTAAAGAAGAGTGCAAACTACAAAAAGTAAGATTGTATGAAACCAAAGACTTATTTGTCGATTATTGGAAGGAAGACAATGGGAGATAATTGCACTTTAACTAAGATATATTCATTTAGTGCTGCACATAGACTGCACAATGATAAATTTTCAGAAAGAGAAAATAAAGAGATATTTGGAAAGTGCAATAATCCGAATGGCCATGGGCATGATTATTCCTTAGAGCTTACATTGAGCGGTGAAGTTGATGAATTAACTGGAATGATAATTGATATTGTTAAATTAGACGAAATTGTTGGAGAAGTTATAGATGAGCTTGATCATAAAAGATTAGATATAGAGATAGAATATTTTACTAATGTCAGAGCTTCTGGTGAAAATATTGCTAAATATTTATGGGACAAAATTGTTGTATTAATTCCAAAACCAGCTTATCTATATCATGTAAGACTCTGGGAAACATCAGAGAATTTTTTTGATTATAAGGATGTGTCATGAAAAAAAATGTACTGCTAACATGGGAAGATGTTTTCTCAAGAATAGAATATATTAAAAAGAAATATAAGATTGATAGAAAAACTAAGATTTATGGTGTTCCAAAGAACGGAATGATATTGGCTGGTTTTTTTAATGCTAATAATGTTTCAGCTCCAGAAGACGCCGATTTTATTTTAGATGATATACTCGATTCCGGGACAACAAAGAGAAGATTTAAGAAGATGTTCCCAAAAAAGAAGTTTATTACGCTTCTTGAGAAAGACTCAAAGGTTGATTGGGTCAATTTCCCCTTTGAGAAACAAATTAATGAAGATCAAAATGATACTGTTATAAGGCTTCTTCAAATAATTGGCGAAGACCCTATGAGAGAAGGACTGCGCGATACTCCTAAGAGATACCTGAGAGCTTTTGATGAATTTTTAAACCCACCAATCTTTAGCATGACTACATTTGACGTTGAAAAAACTGATGAAATGATTGTTCAGCTAGATATACCTTTCTATTCTTTTTGTGAGCACCACCTGCTACCTTTTTTTGGCAAGGGTTATATCGCATATATACCAGATAAAAAGATTGTTGGCTTAAGCAAGCTTGCACGAACATTGGAAACTTTTTCTAGGAGGCTTCAGAATCAGGAAAGAATTACAAATCAAGTAGCTGATTATCTTCAAGAGAATTTAGATGCTAAGGGTGTGGCAGTAGTTTTAAAAGCAAGACACTTATGTATGGAAATGAGGGGGGTGAAAACTTCAGACACAAATACTATTACAAGTAAACTTTTAGGCTATTTTAGGACTGATGAAAGAACTAGGGCAGAATTCTTAAACCTTATAGGTAATCACAGGAATTAATTATGAAAAAAAAAGTTGCAGTAATTAGCGGTGGAACAAACGGAATAGGCAAAAGAATGGTGTTAATGTTCTTGAAGAGCGGAGTAAAGGTAGTTACCTTCTCAAGAAAGAAGTCGAATATTAATCAATTAAAGAGAGAATTAATGGATTTCAAAGATGATCTGATTTGCTACCAGGGGGATGTAAGTTCTATTAAAGATGTTAATAAGATTTCTGGAAGTATTAAAAAACAATTTAAAAGTATTAATTATTTGGTAAATAATTCTGGAACAAATGTTTTGAGTCCCATCGGTAAAATAAAAATTAAAGATTGGCAAAGAATTATAGATGTTAATCTCACCGGAGTCTTTTATTTAACGCAAAGTCTTCTACCTTTATTAAAAAAGAAGTCAGTAGTTCTAAACATGGGATCTTTGGCGTCAAGAAGTGGTTTTCCTAATTGGTCTGCTTACTGTGCCTCTAAGTTCGGACTTAAAGGTTTTACGGAATCTCTCAGAGAAGAGTTGAGACCTAAGGAAGTAAGAGTTGTCCATGCTGAAATAGGTGCGACTGATACTGGTATCTGGGACAACCTTGAAGGTAAGTGGGATAGAGGCAGCATGATGAAAGATTTAGAGGTTGCACATATATTGTTTGATTCTATAACTAAAGTTAAATCTGTTAATATAGATGAGATATTCCTTATGCCGCCGAATGGTGTACTTTAATCTCAGGTATTCTAATGGAAATGAATCAGCAAACAGATAAACTTGATAATGAATTACTAAATTTATTGCAGTCTGAATTCCCTATAACTGAATCTCCCTTCCTAGAATTAGGGGAAAGACTATCTATTTCTGAGTCTGAGGTTATTGAAAGAATTAATAAGCTTAAAGAAATAAATTACATCAGACAGATTAGTGCCATCTTTGATACTAGAAGTATGAGATATAAGTCAACGTTAGTAGCTATGTCGTACGAAGACTCTAATGTTGATGAAGCGGCAGAAATAATCAATCAACATCCTGGTGTCACTCACAATTATAAAAGGAACCATTTCTATAATCTATGGTTCACTCTTGCAGTTCCACCAAACAGTAAGATTGGCTTAGAAGCTACAGTTGATATACTTAGTAGGCTATCAAATGCGAAGTCAACAAGAATATTGCCAACTTTAAAGTTGTTTAAGATTGGAGTTAAGTTAGATATGACAGGCAAGGATTCTCTTGCATCTACAGATGAAAAGTTTTATGGAGAGGAAAATATCTCAAAGAACTATGATTTAACAGCCGATGATGTAAGGATTATCAAAGAGGTTCAAGAAGATTTTCCATTAATATCAAACCCATATTCATATTTAGCAAAAAGGGCTGGTGTTAAAACGCAAGAGCTACTAGACTGCCTTGTTAATTTAAATAAACATGGTGTGATGAGGCGCGTAGCTGCAATTCTACACCACAGACAAGCTGGTTTTAAGGCTAATGCAATGGGAGTATGGAAGGTGCCTATAGATAAAATAGAAGAAATTGCTCCTGTTATGGCGAGTTTA
>ENA-OREN01001760-OREN01001760.1-marine-metagenome-genome-assembly--contig:-NODE-1760-length-24003-cov-5.409471_pt1 | contig 24003 bp, 27 predicted proteins | sample MGYA00248624_ERZ508555 | MGnify/ENA primary metagenome ERZ508555 (study PRJEB26222, sample SAMN06267773) | marine metagenome | isolation source: Saanich Inlet, British Columbia, Canada | place...
TAGATCTCCTATTTAAATTTAATTGAGGACATGATCTCAGTCATGCATGCCACTACGTTTAATTCATGATCAGCTACAAAGCTATCTTTATATGAATAGTCTGCAAGTATAAGCACTAACTGTGGGATACTTGAAGGCTCGACATAGTCTGACATGTTATCATAAATCATTCTAAACATCTTTGCTGATTCTACGTCAATGTTATCTGTTACCCATTTACGCATCTTCTTAAAGTTTTTAGATTTGAGGTCTTGCATCAATCCGTTTATACTTGTCTCAGATAGAGTAACAAGAATACCTGTATCGATATGACCACTCATGCCATACCTTTGACATTCGTTGATGACACGTCTCCAGTCTGGTATGTATTTCATAATGAGTTCTGCAATTACTGCATCGTCATATATAATGCTTTCGGAATTAAGAATGAATTGAAGCCTAGTCATAAATGCCTGAGCCATCACTGCTTTGTTTCCTAAGTTGAATTCATATATAGAACACCTTGAATGAAGAGGATCTATTATACGATTCTTAAAATTACAAGTAAGAATAAATCTACAATTAGAAGAGAACTCTTCGATAAACCCACGTAATGCAGGTTGAGTAGATTGTGGATTAAGATAATCAGCCTCATCGAGTATGACTACTTTCTGTCCACCTTGAAGTGATACAGTACTGGCAAACTGTTTGATCTTACCACGTAATGTATCGATGTTACCATCTTCAGATCCATTGATTAACATATAATCAAGATCTAATTCATTGCATAAAGCTCTAGCTACTGTAGTCTTACCTACACCAGCAGAACCAGTAAACATCATATTGGGGAGTTCTCCCTTATCGACTATCTTTTGAAATGTTTCCTTTAGTCCTTCAGGGAGAATACAATCCTCAATTGTTTTTGGTCTATACTTTTCTACGAATAAAAATTCTTTCACATACACCTCATAATATAATAAACATGGTACTATTATACCATGCTTTTGTTAAAAGTACATACTTACTCAGCTGTTGCTGGAGCTTCTTCAGTTGGATTTGCAGCTTCTTGTGCCGCTGCAGCTTTTGCCAAGAATGAATCGATTCTGTTACGAACTGCACCAACATCAGCTAGCTCACTACCTTCAAATGCACCGCGCTTTGTTACTATATCAATAATTGATACACAAGCACGAATGTCACTTAGGTTAAGCTGATCATCTGTTGGGGCTTCCGGAGCTGGAGCATCAACTTGTGCTGCTACCGCGTCGAATTCTTCTTGTCCCATTGCTTTATCTTCTGCCATTATTATTCCTTAAATGTTGTAGTTTTATCTAGAGCAACCCAATAGTCTGTGTTGCCGGCCGTTATTAATGCTACCTGTTTTTTGTCTATTCCGAAGACATATTCAGCCGCAGGTTTAAATTTGAAATTGTTTATGTCAAACACAAAATCAAACTCAGCACTAGTATTTATATCACAATTCGCAACGTTCATTGTAAATTGATTTGATGTAGGGTTTTGTTTATCAAGAATAACACACTCAATAAACTGACCTCCAGTAGAACTTTTACGTATACTCAACCAGTTGGTCTTAAGAGTAGCAGAAGCTTTACGGAGTTTATTTAATTCTTCATCTGTAAGTGTAAACTTTAGATCTTCACAAGGTAGATTAATATCGTTGGTAGGAACTGTGAGGATGTCGATGTCCGAAAAGAAATACTTGAATGATGTAACACCATCAGTAATTTTAACAAACTTCTTATCGTCATCAAACGCAAGAGTAGGATCATCAAACATATTAAGACAAGCTAGGAATTCACCTAAGTCATATATGCCAAATGGATATGGAGAATCAAAAGCTATGTGGGCTTTTGACATAAGTGTTTTAGAAGTAGACATGGTTCGAATAAATCCACCTTCCTCACCAATTGCAATATTACTATTGATCGCTTGGAAGTTATTCAATACATCTTTTATTTCATTACTAAGTTTCATTATTCGACTCCTTTATGTCATGTTCATTCATTGCTAATAGTGCATAATGAATGATCTTCATTAGATCTTCACGGTTTGCTCCATTCTTTTTACCATATCTTGATGCGTATTTCAATACATTACCAAGACAGAAATCTAATCCTAAGCCAGAGGCAGAGATTAGATCCATACTTTGTACACCATTCGGAGCAGCATAATGTTTAGAGTAAGTGCTCTCAACATAAGTTTGCAATTGATTGATGTTTTGTTGTTCGTTAAATTTCATATAGTTCCTTTTTCATTATGGTATTATTATATCACATAAAGGGTGAAAGTACATACCCTCACCCTAAATAAATTAAGCAGCAACCGCATCAGTGATACGTGAAACTAATTGCTTGTTACCCTTCTTAGTCTTTGCAAACTTCTTGAACTCACGCTTAAGATCATTAATTGTGTCAGCTTTTTTAGGTTCGAAAGTATCAGAGTCAAACCTTGCTGAACGATTGATCTTGATAATGAAATAGTCATCGTAACCTTTAACATTTTTCCAAGCACCGAAACCAACTTTTCTCCAATCTTTGATCACGTTATGAAACTCTCTGTTGTCTTCAATATTGACATAACCTTGTCCGAAAGTAGATGCATCATACGCAAGGTGGAAACCCATGATAGTTGCACCAGTTATCTCTTTAAGTCTTAGAAGAACAGCCTCATAAATACTACGACCACCCTGGCCACGTATTAATTTACCGTCAAAGTTAATCATCATCTCACGTGAAGTTTGAACATCAGACTTTGAATCTGATTGGATTCTTATGCCATCAGGATAACCGTCAGTCAAGAACATAATGTTTGTGTTCTGTATTGCATGTTTACGTGTAAATGCCTTAGTGATTTTAGATGCAAGCATTGCAGTCTGAATAAGAGGAGTTGAACCCATACCGTCAATAGCATGAAGATAGTGACCAGATATATGGTAAGCAGTATGTTTGTTGTTGTAGCTATGTGCCTTAGCAATAGCAAATGAAATAAAAGCAGCTTCATCAAAAGTTTTTTTATTCATCTTTGAAGAGAACATCTCAACAACTTTAGTACCATCACATTCTAACTCACCAGCTCCAGCTTCAGCAGCACGAATACCCTTACCACGTTCTCTCCAATATGCAGTAGAAGTAAATGAATATGCCTCGAAAGGAATATTCACTTGACGACAGAACATAGCAATAGTGATTGCTTGCGCAGTAACATCTTCGATGATCTCACACATTGAACCAGAAAGGTCAAGGAACATTACAATTCCGTGTGACTTTGCTTGTGCCAACTGAGTAGTAGTCAAGAAGATATCTTCTGAAGTTTTGTATGAATGCAATTTTAAAGGATCAAGTTTACCAGACTTTGCAGTCCTAGCACGAGAATATTCAAACGCAGCTTTCTTACGTTCGAAGTCTTTTGCCATAAGATTTGCTTGAGTCTTATAAGTCATTTTAGTCTCATTGAAATCGTCTCTACAAGCTTCATGATTATAAGCAGCTTCAGTCTCTGAACCTAGATCTATAATATACTCTTCACGTAATGATTTAACATAGTCATAAGAGTAAAGAATATTTTCGATATTCTCATCGCTCATGCCGCTTGAGTATTCTGGCTGACCACTTCTCTCAAATTGCTTCTCAGGAGATTTTTCAAGAAGATCATCTTCACGTTCTCTTTGAGTATCTTCAGTCCAAGTCTCATGACCTTCAGGAGCTTCATCATCTGCAGCTTCAGCACTAATAGGCTCTTCGTCAGATTTATCTTCACCATCAGATTCACCATCACCTTCACCAGAGTCATCGCTTTCCTCATCACCAGAGATAGGAGTTTCACCTTCGTTCTCAGGAGATTCACCCTCTTCAGAACTTGGCATACCCATTTCGATTTCATCTTCTTCTTCTTTCTCATCTTTTTGATCTTCGATGAAGTCATATAATTTTTTACAAACAGCGACAACGTCATCCCATGTTTTAACTTCCATAGCTTCTTTAACTAATGGAGATTCCTCATCAGAGAATTCAACAGGAACATAGCCACGACCTTTTGAAGAAACGTTTAGTCTGTCCATAAGTCCAGCTTTATTGATGTCTCTCTCGTTAGTACCAAAGAGATCAGTATCAAATAGAACTTTATAACCATTCTTGAATCTACGAACTATGCCAGGATATGTGTCTTGGATCATACGTTCGATGCGGATATCCTCAACGATGTTGAGATAAGCACGTGGGATTTTACCGATCTTCTTTTCAGAGTCGTGCCATCCGTCAGCAGGAGTATAAAGTGCATGACCAACTTCATGTCCAACAAGAAGATCATACACATCTTTACCTTTATCTTTCCAAAGAGGAAGACGAAGTACTCTATTCACAACATCGAAGCTAGCTGTAGAATAGTTACCGTGTTGAACAGATAAGTTCTCCTTAGCTAATAGCTTCGCTAAATATTCTTGAGCAGATAGATTCATAATTATTCGTCCTCCCAGTTATCTTCATCAGCAATCATTGCTGACCTAAGCAATAATTCTTCTTCGTCAAGTTCTTCTTCCGAAGGAGCATTAATAGTTGCATCAACTTTTTCGTAAAGATCAATAAATGCCTCTTTAGTATCGTCATCAAAACGGTTTACACAAAGAGCAATCGCTTTGTCTCTCTTACCGAAGATTGAGAAAGTCTGAACGATGTGGCACAAACGACGAGTTGAAATAACTTCGTCAATACCTTCATCATAAAAAGTCTTACGAATAGCATCTGCCCAGCCAACAAGTAGCTTACCAAATTCTTCGTCAATAGCTTCAAACTTTTGCATATGCTTCATGACAATCTTTTCTTCAGTTGCCATAGTAGGGAAAGTCTGTTCAAGAGTAATAGTGAAACGCTCTAGGAAAGCATCATCAATGATAGTTGCTCCTGAGTAACGTCCATCCTCTGAACCTTTACCTTTTGTGTTCGCAGTGGCAATCACGTTGAAACCATCTTTAGGCTCAACAACTTCACCAGTCTTTTTGATCAGAACTGGTTTGCCTTCAAGCACACCCTGTAAACACATAATTTTATTAGTTCCACGATCGATCTCGTCAATCATAAGAACAGCACCAGCTTCCATAGCTTTGATCACTGGACCTTTTTGAAACACAGTCTCACCTTTGATTAAACGAAAACCACCGATTAGATCATCTTCATCAGTCTCAGGAGAAATCTGAACACGTACATATTCACGATTAAGTTTAGCACATGCCTGTTCGATCTGGAAAGTCTTACCGTTACCAGATAGACCAGATACAAAAGTCGGATAGAACATACCAGACTTAAGAACTTTTACGATCTCAGTAAAGTTACCCCATGGAACAAAAGTAGGATCATAGTTAGGTACAAAGACTTCGTCATTTGAAACTGACTCAACACCTTTGACCATAGCAGGAGCAGACTTTTTAGGTAATGCAGATTTTGGCATCATAGATTCTAAGTTATATACACCGCGACGTACCGTAGGTGCATTGTGTGTGTATCTGATATTTACGTAAGCTGATCTAGGATTCTCACCCACAGCAATAGCAGCTTCTTTAATCATCTTAGCTGTAAATTCAGTCTTTTTTGGAAATTTTGTCATTAATTGTTCGATCACTTTATTCATAATTTAAGTCCTTTTTTAATTGATTATGGTACCATTATACACTGTTTTGACCCGCTTGTGTGGAAAGTTACTGGTCCAGATGCGGCGAGTTGGTGTGCCAGAGAATGTTTGATCTGGATTGATGTTGCGGGGTGCGGTAGTCCGATAGAGTAGTTGATAGTTTAAAATTGTGTGTGGTTAAATAGATTTTGTATTAGATTTGATTGAAATTTTTGTGTTTTTAATTGATTATATGAGACGAAATAAACTTGATTTGTTATTGAGTCGGATATAAGATGTTGATGATTTTTATTAGTTAGTGATAAGTAAGATAATAATCGAGATATATTTTTAAATTTAATTTCGAATGTTGAGTTTAAGTTATATGTTTGTAGTGTGAATGTTGGTTTAAATGTCATTTTATATAGTCCTTTTTAAGTAATCAAGGTATATTATAACATGAAACACCAGCCGCGTGTAACTATTTTAGAAACAAATCCATATGGTGAAAGTTTCTTATAGTATAGTAGAGAAATTATTCCTCTTAATAAACTCTATCTTCTGCTCCATCTTGCTTTCTAACACATCAGGCTTATGTGATATAATAAATGTGTTTGTACCTTTCTCTAATGTCTTTAAGATCTTCATTAGATTGTCTGTACCTTCATCATCAAGAGATGAATCGAATGTCTCATCAAGGATGAGGAGATTAGTGTTTGTAGAGTTCTTCATCTTTGCTATTTGTCTCCATGCAAAGAGTAGACTTAAATCAATACGCATCTTCTCACCTTCTGAGAAGTTAGCATATACAAATTCGTCTCTATGTCTTGACTTAATTGTCTCTTCAAAGTTCTCATTGAGGTGAAATGCCACAAAAAACTCAAGTGTCTGGAGGTATTTATTGATCAGGGCATTCATGGCAGGTAAGTATTCTCTGATAATTTTCGTTCGAATACCTGTGTCCTTGAGCATCTCAGCGGCAATATCGTTGTATAATATCTCATCCTGAGCTTCTGTGAGGTTATCTTGTATATCAATAAGATCATAGGTCATATCCACGAGCTCTTTGGCTGGAGTATCAATATCAACTTCTTTCACTTGTTTATTCACTAAAGCAGTCATATTGCTTGTGTAGGTTGATATGTTTGTGTTTATATCTGCCATCTCTGAGATCTGTATCTGCACATCTTCTAATGTTTTAATAGTCTCATCATACTTTGTTTGATTTAACTCTATGTCTTTTTGTGTTTGTTGAGCTTGTGTACGTACATCCGTTAGCATAGAATTCTTTACACTCTCACTGATCTCTTGAGTACATGTAGGGCAAGCAGTGTTTACTTCAAAGAATTTTGCTTTGCCAACGAGCTCTTTCATTGAATGTGAGTGTCTACCTTTCTCAGTAGTTAAGCCTTCTCTGACTTTCCTCAAGGAATTGAGACTGCCGCGTAAGCCATCCGGATATTTATCTAAATCAGATTTTAGAGAAGCTACCTTGTCTTGTGCTTCTTTTATCTCTTCATTAAATGATTTCTTTGCCTCTTCATTAATTGATTCTAATTGTGTTATGTGTTTTTTCTGATATTCTATTTTGTCTTTTTGATTAACTGATGCAGTATATGAATTTTTTGCCCATTCTTTGGCTTGAGCATTACGTATCTTTAATGCAGCTTTCATCTTAGAGAACACACTAATATCCAATAGATCTTCAATGACATCTCTTCTGTCCCAAGCTTTGAGTTGCATAAATGGAATAAATGAAGATGATCCTAATACCACAATCTGATGGAATGATTTATGATTAAGCTTTAATATATTTTGCTCTAAGAACTTTTGATAATCTCTTACGTTTGTTTGTTGATCTATCATCTTGTCATTTTGATAGACTTCAAACTTATTTGGTTTAATACCACGTAACACTTTCCAAGAGTGGCCAGCAGTATCGAATTCTATAGTAACCTCACAACCTTTACCATTCACTGAATTAACTAAGCCACCTCTCTTGACATTACGATGAGGCTTATTAAATAAAGCAAAGGATATGGCATCTAATATGGTGGACTTACCTGTACCATTAGTACCTACAATAAGAGTTGATCTAGATCTATTAAGATCTATTTTTATTGCGTTGTTACCGGTTGAGAGAAAGTTTTTGTATGTGAGTTCTTTGAATAATATCATGGGTATATTATAACACAATAAACACTAAAGTACATACTTATACTTCTGAATTTTGTATGTTATTTATTGCTTCTGGTTGAGGTAAGACACTAGGATCGATAACAAACATCATATCCAATCCAATACTTTTTACTTGTTGTAAAAAGTGATCACAGCTATTATATAGTTGCGCAGCAAATAAACCAGTTTGGAAACTCATATCCATATGCATTTCCTCTGGATCTATTTCATGTTTTTTAATTGCTAGTGCCATAAAATATTTGCCTTGTACTGATAACTCACCACAATTCATATGCCAATATTCTATTCCACCTAATACCATAAGCACCAGAGACTTGTCTTCAAAGTATTGTCTATACTTTTCTTTATCTAAATCTTCTGTTTTTGTTTCTACTATTGTTTCATTTACTTCAGTAAGAACTTCAGACACACTTGCTGTGTCATCAGTTACAATTTCTACTACCTCAGGCTTAGGGCTAAAATCTGTCCAGATTTGTTCAGCCCAAGCCAGTATTGGTAATAAGGCTAGTAGTAGTACTATCCTCTTATATCTTCGGTTACTACTGGAGTTTCTATTTCGCATGTTACCATCCCACATTTCACTTGATTCATTTTTTCTGTTAGCATTGAGCACCCGCTCATACTAAATACTACGATAAGACCTACTACCACAAGTGCTAGTACTGACCATCTTGATTTTGTAATTTTTTTCATCTTCATTACTGTATCTCCATATCTATGGCATCATTATAAAGACTGTTCATGAGAGTCTTGAGCTTCGCTTTGTCAAGATCTGTATTCACACCATCTATATAACTTGCCATTAAGTCGGTTGTATTTTCTACATCTTCTATATTAGTGAGTACATTCTCACCTAAGAACTCAGAGAAATTTTCAGCTATCTTTAAATCATGTGTATTCAGCTCTGATATCCGTTCAATAAATTTGTCAAACATGAAGGGGTTAGACTTATTCCCAACAATTACTTTAACAAATTTGCCCGTAAGTGTATTTATATCATAATTTGTGTAATCTGTATCTGTATCATCATAATATATTTTCTCAAATAATGTTAACGGATTAGGTATTGCCTCTATTGTTTTTGTGTCTGTATCGAATACATGGAAGTATTTCTGATCATTTGCATCTGCCCATGTGAATTCCATCTGACATCCCAGGTATCTGATATTAGCCTGCTGAGATGAAGCGTGATAATGACCTGATAAACATAAGTCAAAGTGAGAAAATGGTTCTACACCCATACCATGACCCATAGGTTGTTTAATACCTCTCATCATTTCAAAGCCTTGCAACTCTAAATGACCCATCATAATACCTTTATTACTCGCTACGAAATTCATAGAGCTTTCATAATTCTCTGGATTAATCCATGGTACTAAATGTACATCACATCCATCATAGTTTAACGTTGATGGTTTCATAATGATATTGATATTGCTTGTATAATAACCTAATAGTTCTTTAAGAGAACATAGATCATTTGTGTTCTTATGGAATACGTCATGGTTACCTGGAATAATATCCATGGTCATACCATTCTTTTTCATAGGTTCGAGGAAATGTCTACGATTAGCATGCAAAGCTTTAAAGTTTACAAATTTTCTATGGTCATAATAATCACCAAGATGTATGATATGTTTTATATCATTATCTTTACAGAATGGAAAGAATATTTCTTTATAAAATCTCTCTTGAAAATCTATAAATATTTGTGATGAATTACGTACACCACAATGTGTATCATTTAATAATGTTATCTTCATCTTATTTCCTTATTAATTTCTCTAACCTTTTCTAATAAGGTAAGTTTACCTTTGCCTGATGTAACGAATGCACTTGTATCTTTTGGAAGACACATACCACCAAACCCATATTCTTTATCAGGTCCTGGAACCATCATATGACTTCTGCCAATACGATCATCCATACTTATAATTTGTGTTAACTCATCAAATCGGTATTCACCAAACATTGATTGTAATTGATTAAAGAATATAAGCTTTGTGGCTAAGAATGAATTGATTGTATACTTAGTGTATGCCGCCATTCTCATATCAGTGAACTTAACGGAACCCATCTGTATACCAGAGTTTTGATATATATCATACCAACACCTACATTCATGTCCACCAAATATAACGAAGCTTTGATTCTTAAATTCTGATGTTGCATCAACTTGAGTTAAAAATTCTGGATTATATGTTATATGTTTATCATCTTCAATTAAGTCAACTAATTCTATTGATATAGTCGACTTAATAAGGATAGATGCATCAGGGTCTTGTGCGCGTATAGTTCTAATATATTGTTCAACCAACATATCATCACATTCACCTGTGGGACCTTGCGGTGTGGGTAGACATAATATAATACCATCATAATGATATTTTTCTATATTATCATTTGGTTCTATATCTATAATGTCTATGTTATTACTATCTTTAAGCCCAGCATATACAGCTTGACCTACGATGCCAAATCCTACTATTAATAAATTTTTCATGGTTATATTATATCATAGATTTCTTAAAAGTACATACCTTTATGATATTCTTTAAACCAATTAATATAATGTTTAATTCCTTCTTGAATTGTTGTGGTAGGACTATAACCCATTTCTTGAATTTTTGTAATGTCTGCTTGTGTTGATTTGACATCTGCTGGATGCATAGGCAAATAATTCTTTTGTGCTACTCTACCTAATTCATTCTCTAAGCATTCTATATAATCCATTAGCTCATTGCTCTTACCTGTACCAAGATTATAGATCTCATGATGATTTATTGCTGGAGTGAGTAATAGATTCTCTAATATAATGTGAATACCATCAACTAAATCACCCACATACGTAAAGTCTCTTTGCATATCACCGTGGTTATATACATCAATAGGTTTACCTTGAGCTATTGCTTCTGCAAATAAACCTAGAGCCATATCTGGTCTGCCGTATTCACCATAGACTGTGTAAAATCTTAAGCCTGCGGCTAACAGTTTAGAAGCTTGAAATTGTTTTTCATTAACAAACTTAGACCATGCATATGGATTAAGTAAGTCACTATCTACACAAGATGATGAAGCATATACCACAGGTATTTCAAGTTGCTCACAAGTTGAGATCAGTTGTTGAGTACCAGTTATATTATTATCAATATATGTTTGAGGGTGATCTAAAGAATGTCTGACACCAGCGTAAGCAGCCAAATGAACAACAGCATCATAGTCATGTACAACCGGTTCTTTTAACGGATTTAATGCACCACAATATTGAGTATCTAAACTATATGGATCGATATAGACATCAAATTCATCTATTAGTATCCGTTGTCTATCACGTTTTAACTGTACGTCATAGTAAGCATTAAAGTTATCACAACCTCCAACTTCATAACCTTCATTCACTAATTTCTTAGCTAAATGAAATCCTATAAAACCAGCAATACCGGTAATATATATCTTATGCATATGACATATGTAATTCTAATCCTTTCTTGATTTTTTCTTTTTCTTCTGTATCAAACTTTTTAATAGCAGTATCAGTCTCTTTGATCTTAGATATCTTCTCACGAAGTGTATCAAGGAATGATTGGTCAATAGGATTATTAATATCAATGCTAGCCATGAAGTCTTCTATGTTAGCTTGTTCCATAAACTTAAACTTGATATCGGTTTGCTTCTTCTCTTTAACAATCCTACGAATGAAAGCAAAGTAAGCTATCTGTGTAAAATAAGAGAATGCATTAGGCTTACCTGTACGGGTAGATGCATCTATTCTATAATTGTATATTGCTTTCAAACAATTCTCTACACCATCCATAACCATTTCATCTCGGTATGTATATCGTACAAAGTTTGGCTTATGGGATAGACCTTCACAGATCTTCATAAAGCATATAGCAATATAATCAGGTACAACTGGATTCTTTTCTCCATCTTCTTTAGCTTGATTTGCTTCTGTGACGTAGTCGACCACTGCATATGAGAAGTCTCTATTGTTTACGTAATGGGGTTTGTCTCTTGGTTTAATTTTCTCAGGCATAATATGTCCTATTAGTTCAAATGTATTACCATTATAACATACTTTATTAAAAAGTACATACTTATTTTAAATAATATAGCTATCTAATAGCCAATTCTTTATTTGTTTCTCTACTAAATGTTCGAATACACTATAAGTTTTTAATGATTTATCAAGCTTGGTTAATTGATCTTTCATTGTATTGTATATTTCTTTTAATTCGTTGGTTGGTAAATTCCATATGGCATATTGTTTAGGATAGAGTATGGTATTGAACCACAAATTTGCATTCAGACCATGGGTGAACTCCACAAAGTGAACCATCTCTTCCCAATTATTTCTCATAGGATTAACCATAATAGATAACTCACTATTATTATCTTTGCAATATTGATAAAATTTAGTAGTGTTCATCATAAGCTTATCGAAATTACCATTGATTCGAATCTCTTCATAACGAGATGATATCAAACTATCAATAGAAATATTAATATGCAAATTATTATTTTCCATAATATGCCTAACTCTTTTATTAATTACTGTACCATTCGTTGCCACATTAATTTTTAGTGATGGATTGATACGAGCAACATCATCACATATATCTAATACAATCTTTTGAGCAAATGGTTCACCACCATTAAACCTTAATTCAGTTAGGTGAGGAATGAACTCATGTAGTTGTTCTCTAAATGAATCATCATAGATCATAGGCAAAGGTGGAAGCTTGTCACGGTTTTTACGTATGCCACTACTCAATTCACCACTACACATTATACATTCAAGGTTACATTGATTACTTAATTCAAGTTCCATTAAGCTTGGATATTGATTAATAGGAAAATCTTCATACGCTTTAGCTAGCGGCCAGACTCCTTCATTAATATTCTTTTCACATTCCTTACAACGATTAATAAATCTATTTTCTTCTAATGCATCTCTATACATTTGAAATTTATTACCAAACCATATGTCTTTAACAGATCTATCTACTGACCACTGATCACAACCACCAGTGGTTTTCCAACAAGGTGAAACCTTACCACGAACGGTAAAGTACATATTATTAAATGGAGCATTACAAGGTGTCATTATCAATCATACTTACGGTGGGTATCGCAATCAGTACAAATTCTTAGACACGGGCTGGCGATTTTGTCTGGATCTTCCCAGGATTCTGGTAAGATTTTAGTAAACCATTCATTATCTAATATATCCTCTAAATCATTAGTAAATATATTAAGCTCATGTTTTCTTTTTACATATTCTTTATAAAGATACTCTTTACTAACATGATTATCAACTCGATCTCTATGATAAAGCTGATCTTCAAGGTGATCAAATTCCCAAGTATTAGGATCAGTTTTTGGTGTGATTTGACCAATTCTAAAATAAGCTGAAAGATAACAACATGGAATAACTTCTCCTGTTGGATTCACCAACATCTGTTCATCATCTTCCATCCATTTACAATGTGTTTTACTCATGATATACCCTTTATTTCAAATGAATCACGTTTTAAACCTCGACCATATTTAGGGCTATGTTCTAAATATTTTGAATTTCCATGCTGGTCAATAAACTCAAATTTGTCAATGTGATAAGCTCTGTCTGTTGGAACAAATATATGATAATGTTCTTTTCCAATTCTATCATACAGTAATTTATATATCTCTTTTATATAATCTTCATTATGTTTAAACACAATTGTGAATCCTGATGAAATTCCATATTTAGAATAAGCCTCTGCATGGTCTAAAACTTTATCTAAATCTGTTTTTTGTCTATATAATTCATGCATTTCTTGATCAATTCCATCTACACAGAAATAAACCCTGCCTCTATCTTTTATAACATATCCTAAATGTGTCCACCAAAATGTGTCTCGCATACTTCCATTAGTATTAATTTCTATATAACAATCAGAATTATTAATAATATATTCACAAATTTCAAATATGTCTTTGTTCATCATAGGATCACCTAATGATCCACACAATTGAAAGCTTTTAATATGCTCCATTGTTTTTACAGGAAATGCTGTTTGAAATTCTTCAAGAGACCATTGTATAAGAGGAAGCCAATCAACTTTATTGGCTGTTTTTGTACTTGTTCTATGGCATTGTGGACAAGCAGCATTGCAATAAGTAGATAGGTCTATCCAAGCTCTTAATTTTTTGTCTTTATATAATTTGTTAAAAGTCATCCCATGTCACCCCATATATCCATATCAAATCCTCTAATTTTATTCATAACTTTTGTATATTTAACAGAATCTTTATAATGTTTTTCATTAAATTTAGATTTAATATAAAATGAAAGGTGAAGTGAATCTAATTGTTCTTGAGTAAACACATATTCAACATTAGACCAAAGGGGGTAATGTACTTGATTAGAACAGCTATAATTATCTTCAATATATTCAGATTCATTAATCCAATTATTGATGTCTGATAAATGAGCTGCATTATATATACTTAAAACCGGATTTATATCTGCTTTAATTCCCGTTTGATAATATAATTCTTTTAATGTGTTATCAGTTTTTTCCCATGGAGTCGATCTTATCCATTCATATCTTTTTCCTATAGCATCTATACTAGCCGAAATTTTAAATCGTTTAGGATTTTGAAATATAAGATTCATATATCTCTCAGGTATTAAAGTTCCATTTGTAATAATAGTAACTTTACATTTATCATTAACTTCAAATAATTTTTTTATAACTTTATGATTTCTTATATCAGCAAATGGTTCTCCACCTTTTATATTAAGGTCTTTTAAATCTGTTAATGATTCACATATTTTATTAACATCGTTATTAGTAAGAATATGTCTCTTATCTGATATATTTCTGCCAAATTTAATTTCCATGTCTGCTGTCCACTGATTACTAAATGAGCTATTGCATGTTACACACATTTGATTACAAACATTACTTGTAGTAAATTCTAAATATTGTAATTTATTAATATAGGGATCATATTGCTGTGACTGTTGATATTGCATCCACACTTCTTTATCAACCATTTTTTTACAGGTAGAACATTGCGGTATATTTCTCCAACCTTTTTCTTCAAATTCTTGTCTAATATCATTATATTCTTTACCATGAAAGTATTCAATTAAATCATTTACTTCAGATATATGTGCACCAGTAAATTTGCTATGATTATCTTGCATACAGCATAGTGTAATATACCCTTGTGGATTAATAACCATGCCTGTCCATGGAAATGTACAATTTTTCATAATAAGTTATCTAAGATTGTTTTTGCTATTATTTTCATACCATTCTCATTTGGGTGGTTATCCATACTACTAATAAAATTTTTATTATCTCTTGTCCATATCAAGTCAACCATCGTAAATCCACCAAGGGTTTTTATTCCGGGCCAGCCTATAAATTTATTATCATTTATTAAATCAAAATACGGGTTTTTAAGAAGGTGTTTAGCGTATTCGGTGTAACCTCCTTCAAGGGTATCATACTTATTAGGGAAAGCGTGTGCGTCATGCAGAGATTGAATCATATGGTAGTCTATGCCATATGATTCTAACAGATTTTGAAGTACATATGCGTGTCTAAAAAAATTATTTATTCCTACTTCAAACGATAACGCATTGGCTTCTCTTGCAGCATTTAATAAATCATCAGCTGTTTTGTTGTTCATCAACTTATTAAACTTAAGTAATGCTCCGTTAACTGACCGCCAGGGCCAGGGGTGGTGTGCATACAACTTAGTAGACGCGGATGTTTCAAAATCGAATCTTCCAAAACTGCTCCACGAAATTATAACTTTTTCAATATTCTCTTTGTTATTAATAATATAATCTAATGCCCCAGCAAAATGAAAATCGGTGCCAGTGCCTGATTGTCCTAAAGTGACAAGTTTTAAATTTAATTCTTCTGCAACTATCTCTCCCCAAATAGGAAAAGTTTTTTGTTGGGGCCATTTAAATTCCCTTACTTTATCTAGATCGGGATCAAATAATAAATACCGCCCTCCATTATAATTATCATGCATCAGATTACGCATGTTAATATAATCAATACAAAAGCTATCACCCATAACTACTAATTCTTTTTTAGAAGACACGTATACTACTCCTTTCCATAAATTTTATTGCATCATTCTCATCATTCACTATAGGTTGACCTTTAATATTTAAAGATGTATTTAATAACATAGGACAACCAGTCTTATCATACCATTCTTCTAGTATAGGTCTTAGTATACTTTGGCAATCTTCCTTAACAACTTGCACTCTAGCTGTACCATCAACATGGGTAACACTTGAATAGTCATGTTTTGATGTAGCTACAAACTGCATGTACTCATTCATTGGTCCTTCAAAATATTCATGGGCATATTCCTCTAATATAGCAGGAGCAAATGGTCTAAACTTATCTCTATACTTCACTTCATTTACTTTATCCTTTATACTATTTATACGAGGATCTGCAATCAAAGATCTGTTACCTAATGAGCGTGGACCAAACTCTGCTTTACCATGTGCAATACCACACATCTTATTCTTTAATAATTCCTTTACAACATCCTTAGGATTTACTTCTTTATTAATATTATAACCAAGGTAAGGTCCTCTCCAATTTAATTTCTTACCATACATTAATGCAGCAGCACCTAAAGAACTACCTGCATCTCCAGGATTTGGCATGATCCATATATTCTTTCCTTTAATTTTTGAATTAGCTAAACAGTTTAATGCACATCCGCCCATTAATATAATATTCTTTTTAGGGCACATGTCAACTAATTCTAATAATTTCTTTTCAAACAATGCTTGGACTGATGCAGCTAAGTCTTCTTTTCTACCCTCTAATTTACCAATGCCATAGTGATTGTTTTGTTCTAAGTAAGGTTCTAAATTGTGTATAGGTTCACCATAAGCTGCCATGCCCATTGTAATATATTCTTCCTCATTTGGTTTTAACCCAATGCTTTGAGTAATAGCTGAATACAATAAGCCTAATGAATATGGGTACTTCCATGAATGAATTTTCTTCATGTTATCCCATATTGATATTGTATCCCATTCGCCTATTGCATCATTAACAATAATATTACAATCGTCAAACGGAGCTGTATAATAACCTGCAGCTGCATGAGATTTGTGGTGGGGAAAGGATTGATCATAATCAATGTCAACTGATTGCCATGATTGGCCGGTGATTATTCGTCTTATATTTTTACTAAAGGGTTTTTCATAATAAGCTATCTTATCATGTGGGAGATACTGATCATTGTGTATGTGTTTGTCACCTTTGATCTTGCTATACCTTTCAGAATGAGAAGCGTGTGTAATCTCTCCATTTTTTATATAACAAACTGCGGCGTCGTGAAACCCCTGCGAAATACCTAGAATAATCATATTAGTAAATAAAGTGGTCGTCTCTTGATTTTACCTTTTTGATATAAGTATTATACCATAATTTTGTATATAGTTTCATTTTCTTATATAGTTTTTTCATATTGAAAAGCTAGAGCCACATCCGCATGTTGTTTTTGCTTGGGGGTTAGTCACGTGGAACCGTGATCCTTGTAGATCTTCTAAATAATCTATTGTTATTCCTTCTAAGTATTGATAGCTCATTGGATCAATACGTACTTCCATACCATTTTTCTCTTGAATATAATCACCATCTATCATCTTCTCATCTAATATAAAACCATAATTAAAACCTGAACATCCACCACCTGTGATATAAACACGTAGATGTTCATCTCCGGATTTCATTCCAGATACTTTGTCTGCTGCGTGTGAGGTTATTTGCATATTTATTTGCGGTAAAGTGTGTACATTGCTATAAAAGTATGATATAATAAAAGAGTATCTTTGCGGGGGGACAGTATACTAATGGGTAGTAGCGTTACCTTTCATAGTTCTCATCCTTTCAGCTATCATATCATTATCAGTCTGTATCTCATCTAAGATGATCTTCATATAATGTGCCTTAACATCACTATTTACCTCTGAAGTAATCATCACATTAAAGTCATCCAGGACATGTAATTTCTGATCTGCAAATGGTAACCAAGGAGTCATAACATAATGGTTATCCTCTTCAACTATTACCTTCATTGGTTCTTCAATACCAATATGTGCACCAGCAGATTCATCATCTAAATCATGTGTGTATGCAACTATAGTCTCACCTGATATGAGCTTGTATAGTCTAACCGGTATGTCTTCTAAAACTGCGTGTGGGTCTTTATCCATAATAGTATTTATAACAATTTAATTTCGTGCATCTTAAATTTAAATCTTTCTTTAGAGTATATTTTGACGCGTTCCGCGGCATGGTTGAGTGTATAATTCTTATTAGATTTCCAATGTAGGTCATCAGCTATGTCATATATCTTAGTATCAAGTGTAGATTTTCTTAATCCTCTACCAATAGATTGTAGTACCCTTATCTGAGATTTAGATGGAGAGGCGAATATGATATTATGTAGGTTAACAATATTGATACCGGTAGAGAATGTACCATAAGAACATACTAATATAGCATTAGACTCTGATTCAGTTATAGCTCTTATCTCTTCACGTGTATCCGCAGGTGTCTTACCACTGACATAGAATACTTTTCTCTTATTATCACTTGCCTCATCTATTAGTCTAAACAAAGGTTCACCATGCTTCTCCACATACTGAAACAATACTAATGTATTACCTTTTAGATCTATGGCTAAATTCTTTATAAATTTATTCCGACGCGATGATGTTACAATCCAATCCACCTCATCTTGATACTTCATCTTACATACTTCTTTGCAATCTTCTTCTTTGTGTTTAAGCAATAGTATATCGATTGATATGTTAGCAAGATCTCCACGGTCAATGAGTTCTTTACTTGTTGTGATATTCTTATGTGGTCCAAACAAACCTTCTAAAACTAATTTATGTGTTTGTGTACCATCTAATGTACCTGTTAAACCATACCTATAATTTGCATTCGAACACTTCGTCAATATGCTTGTTAATGATTTTGCTTTAAATCCATGAGCCTCATCACCTATAACCATACCGAACTGTTGGAAATATCCTTTTTGCATTTTGTATATAGACTGCCATGTAGAGACATAGATCTTTTTAGTCTTATGCCCTTTATCTTTACCAGCCATAATTTCGTGGCACATATTCTCTGCATTAAACATTGCATCATTCTCTGAGTACTTCGCAAAGTCACCCACCATTTGTTTAACAAGACTTGTGGTAGGTACAATCAATAATACCTTATCAGCAATATGGTCATAGTTAGAGTCTAAGTAGTATCTCATCATAAGATATATTATATAAGATTTACCTGAGGCTGTAGGACTTACCATCAACGCTCGTTTATTTTCTAAGCCATGTTTTACTGCAGCTAACTGATAATCTCTTGGAGGGAATGGTAATGCAAACTCATCTATAAAAGACATATCAACTTCTTGATGTGCACCAGGAAGGTTAGCCTCAGACTTAAATATGTCATGAGGTAGAATTTCTATTTGTATATTTCGCTCTGCACAGAATGCACAGATATGTTTGTATAGACCAGAGTATATAGATTGGTCACGTAGGTTGAGTAGTCTTAGTTTGCCATCCCATAGTTTGTTACGGAATTGAGGCATGAACTTATAGCCAGGGACAAAGAATGTAAAGTACTCTGCTAGCTCGTGTATGATACCTTTATCATCACAATCAACATACATATAGGCAGCATCTTTAGTCTGTACCGTTAATTTTTCTATCATACACCTGCTTCAAAACTTCTCCATTTTATAATGTTACCAATATTCTGATGTCTCCATCGTATTGTACTCATGATTTCTTCTAATGTTTCAATAAGAACCTTATCATATTCAAGTGCTGCTTGAGCTTTTTGGATATCAAGATCTGCATCATAATAATAGTTCATGTCACCTTTCAGTGGTTTATTCAGACCACCGAAAGGATCGTATTCCCATTTGAATGCATCTATCTGATCTTTAGATAGTTTACCATTATAGTATAACCATTTATCTTTTAACAATGTTTTATAATCAAGATCTTTTTTCTTTCTACGCATCTTAGATATAGTAATTAACTCTAAGTACTTACTATGTACGCGTGCCATCCTGACAGTAGTGTCATCTAATTTCAAATCATCTATTATGGAATCTTCCTTCCACATCTCTAATACTTGTTCAATATTCATAATAATCTAGTTATATCTATAATAGTTATATTATATCATAGTTTTGCTCATTTGTACACAGTATCTATAATAACTTTTGTGATGTCATATGGGTTAGCATTACTTGCAGGTCTTCTATCTTCTAAGTAACCTGAGGTATAACCAGACTCAATTGTCTCAAGAGGTATTCTCACACTAGCTCCTCTATTGCCTTCACCATGTGTAAACTGATCAATAGAAGCAGTCTCATGTTTACCTGTCAATCTCTCTTCATTATGTTTACCATAAACAGCTATATGTTCTGCATGTCTGTCATGCATCTTACTGAGTATATCTGTAAATGTACCTAACCTTGCACCATTCCTCATCTCATCTGTAGAGAAGTTTGTATGCATTCCACTACCATTCCAATCACCCTTACGAGGTTTAGGTTGGATATTAATATCATAACCATGTTCTTCTGCAACTCTCTCTAATATATATCTACTCATCCAAAGATCATCTCCAGCATTCTTTGCACCTTTACTAAACACTTGATATTCCCATTGACCTAAGGCAACTTCAGCATTTGTTCCAGTAATATTAATCTCTGCATTAATGCATTTAATCATGTGATCAGATACCACCTTACGACCAGCAACTTTACTTGCACCTACTCCACAGTAATAAGGTCCCTGTGGTCCAGGCTCTCCATCCTGCCATCCAAGTGGTCTATTACCACCATTCATTATAAAGTACTCTTGCTCAAAACCAAACCAATAGTCATCAGAATCTTCAAACTTTATTGCAGATCTCTTTTCTGTTTCACACATAACAAGCCATCCATTGAAATGGAATGGGTTAGGATAGATTTTAACGGGGGTAAGTATGCAATCTGAGTGATCGCCTGTGGCTTGGCCGGTAGACGAACCGTCATATGACCATTTTGGAACTAAGCTTAGTTCTTGTATATCTCCTTCAGCAATTTTTATTTTACTACGTAATTGCTCTTCGGCATCTAGCCATACGTATTCTAGTAATGTTTTCATTGTGTATTCCTTTTAAAATTAAAAAGGACTTCGTTGTCATTGTGGGAGCTTCGTTGCCCTATTTATTTATAGGAATTTATAATAGGAGTACTTAAATGATACAACTGCGGTAAGGTATTCTACATCAGTTGTTGTAATATCAAACGGTAAAGATGAAATCATTGTCGGGTAAGCATCCACAAATTTGATTTGTTTTGTAACATTGTTCGCTGAATTCATAATAGTAAGCGTCAAGTCACGTGTAGCATTAGTTGAATGATTAGTTTCTACATTAGATTTCATCCAATCAAAAATCTCTTTATAGTTTAATAAATCTTCATCGATAAGATATGATATTTCAAATGATCCGAAATTAATTTTATCACCGGCTCTACCTACATTAATTTGTTTAAAATTTAATGCAGCACCTTCAACTGATACATCAGGAAGGATCATTGTTTGAATCGTGAATTCTGCTCCAGAATAAGCTTGGCTATCTAGAGTTAAAACAAACGACGATGGATTTAAAAAGTTTGGCATAATGTTATTTATAAAGAAAAATCCCCCAATTAAGGGGGATTTCACTGTGTATATTTAGAAAATTATAGGTTAGTAACCTTACGTTTTCTGTAGTATACGTTGTTGTTATTTCCTGCAGTGACAAAAGGATTGTCAGCAATACCGTAACGAGTTTTGAATCCGATTCTTGGTTGGAAATCATTCTCACCAATTGTCTTCATCATGCTTAATGGAACATATGGGCAATAGAACATTCCAGCGTCATATGGGTTAGTACCCTTATAACCAACGTTGAAATAGTCTACACCAGCATATGGGTCAACGTAAACTTTGATGTTACCATTCAAAGTACCAGCAAGCAAGCCGCCAGTTACGTCAGAATCCATTTGCTGTGCACCTAATGCACCCATACCTGTATCCATAACGCCAGCAGCATTTAATGCCGCAGCAACGTTGTTAGATACTAGTACCCAGTTACCCTTACCGCGACGAGTGTCAACAGCAATTTGGTTAGCTTCATGCTCAATTGCTTGAACTAGAGCTTTATAACGCTCAACTGACCAACGTGCACCACCGTTATCACCTGTCGCAGTTGCATTCCATGTACCAGCAACAGTACCACGAGTAGAAACTTTCGCGCCAATGTTTACAAGGCGGATAATTTCACGATTCATTTCAGCTAAAATTTCAGTTGAAAGAATGTTCGCAAGTTCTGTTTCAGCAGAAAGACCGTGGATAGCTTTAAGGTCTTGTGCTAATTCAGTAGTGTACTCAGCTTTAAGAGCACGAGACTTTGCAGTCACAGTAGTCTTATCGATTGAGAACGCCATTGAAGGAATAGCAGGACCAGAGTTACCTTGTGCTTCAGCAGTTGCCGTAGTGTTACCTGAACCAGGCATATACTCAGCAACAGTATCAGTGTCAGCCGCGTCAGCAGATGGACCTGAAGTTGGATCGTCACCAGAGAACGGATCGTTGTTACCAGCGTCCGCAGTACCTAAGTCACCAGAAGCAGCACCAGAGAAACCAGTGTCAGCTTCGTTGAACAATGCTTCAGTACCACCTTGAGTGCTGTACTTAGACTTCATTGCAAAGATTAGGCCAGTTGGTCCAGTCATTGGTTGAACACCAACTAGATCAAATGCTAACATTGCAGGAGTCGCACGTCTTACTAAGCTAATTAGGACAGGATCCCAATTATCAATGTTTGAGCCAGTAGCGTTAGCAGCAGTTTCCGTCAATTGACGCTCTTCTGATAATGCTCTTTCTTGGTTCTCTAGAACGACAGCAGTTACTTGACGCTTGTGTGCATCAGTAATCTTGCCAGCTTCTTGAGACTCAAGTACAGGAGCCCATTTTTCCTGTAATACTTGTCTATTAATTTCCATTTAAAATTCTCCTATTAGATGGACGTTGTGCGCTGTATTGCGCTTAGATACTTCTTCATTGAATCCGAAACATCTTGTTCTTGTGTATCCTCAGTAATAGCATCAACTTCCGGAGTTGCTTCTACCGCGGTATCTTTCTTAAGGTAAGATTCCTTAATTGTAGCTACTTTAGATGCAAAAGATTCGTTATCATCAGCTTCAACAGCCTCTGCTAATTCTTTTACTTTTGCCGCTTCAGTTGCCGCTAAGCCTTCACATGCTTCTGCTACGATTTCCTTACGTTGGTAAGTTTTAACTTGCTCAGCAAGTTCCATAGCATTAGCAGTTGCGTCATTTAACTGAGCTTTAGCATCTTTTGCTTCTTCAGATAGAGCATCTAAGATGTCTCCTTTATCCGAAGGCACATTGATGTGGTGCTCACTAAATAACTGACCTAGTGAATCAATAAATGACTCAGTGATTTCAGACTTCAAAGAATGCTCAATCGCAACTTCGTTATCCTTCATCCAGTTTTCGACTACATATGTTAAGTAACCGTCAACCTTGTCAACTAAATCTTCTTTAATAGCTTCAACTTCACCAGCTAGATCAGAAGCATATCTCTCTTCTAATTTTGCTGTTTCAGAAATGATTTTTGATTGCAGTGCTGCTTCAAAGATAGTCTCAGCTTTCGCTTTGAAACCTTCAGATAATGTATCTTCGTCTTTAATTAACGCTTCAACATCTTCTTTAAATTTCTTTTTCTCAGCAGTTACTTCGATTTCAGATCCATCATCAGCCGTCTTTTTCTTTTTCTTAGCTTTAGTTTCTAGATCTTTCTCTCCGTCTACTTGCTCTTTCTTAGACTTTCCTTCTTCTACATCGCCTTCGTCCTCATCACCTTCATCGTCCTCTTCTTCTTCATCGTCTTCCACTTTAGCTTTCGCTTCTGCTTTTTTCGCTGCTTCGAAGATCGCGTCAAGGCCCTCTTTAGACATTCCTGTCATTGAGGCTTGTATTGCTGATACTGTACGAGCTTCCGTAAGAGGCGCTTCTGGTGTTTCCACTTCTGCTTCTACTTGCGTATCCTCTACGATAACCTCTGCTACTTCT
>ENA-OREN01001764-OREN01001764.1-marine-metagenome-genome-assembly--contig:-NODE-1764-length-23955-cov-4.074629_pt1 | contig 23955 bp, 17 predicted proteins | sample MGYA00248624_ERZ508555 | MGnify/ENA primary metagenome ERZ508555 (study PRJEB26222, sample SAMN06267773) | marine metagenome | isolation source: Saanich Inlet, British Columbia, Canada | place...
TGTCGCCATACCCAACCGATGAGAAACTGGCGATTACCCAATACACTGAGGACACATACAAGCTCAGAATATCAATTTGCTGTCTGTTTTCTCCGATTTGTGCGCTTATCCAGCCTGCTTCGAACTTAATGAGCTCCTACAAGCCGATGAGCATCCATATGCAGGCAAAGAAATGAGAAATGAGGAAGAGAATGACAATCATGCTAAAGGTATCTATTAGTTTCTTCAGCAGCTCATTTTCAATGTAGTCAGACAAAGCATCCGAAATTGACTTTTCTAGGTACTATGTGCACTAACTCAATCTTCTCACCTTGCAGAACCTAAGCACCAGGAACTGCGGATATGAGAGGTTGTACGGGTACACGGAAATAATGTCAGTGATGAAGTGGCCATTGATGTAATTGATTGCAATGTCTTTGGGGGTGTTTAGCATTTGCACATCTACCAACTGAATCTTAAAGAAGTTTAAAACAATATCTAAGCCTTGGATGGCTAAGAAGATCAGGTAAACTTGCCGGTGGTTCAGAAAATTACGATAGGATGGGTCGTCTATTTAAAATCTGTAGTTGCCGATCAACAAGCTGGTGATGAATATGTCCACGTAGAGGGTGATAGCCATAAAAATATGGAACTACTTTAATCTTGGATTAGTGGGATCTATCATGAATTTGGACATTTTCTAATTAATCTTGGAAAACCAGTTTTGTTTGGTTTCCTCGTCTTCTTCATCAAGTTCCATAATGTCGGAAATTTACAATGGGTCTTGATTCTCATCACTTCCATCAATGTTGTCTTCATCATTTTCACTTCTGTCTTCCGAGTCATTACCCCTGCCTGGTGAACCATGGTCCTCTTACTGCTCTTCAAATTAACTCTTCCCTTACTCAGTGCTTTTCAATTTGGTCAATTTCTGTTCCCCAACCTGTTTTCCTTAGACTTTTTTGGGCTCGGTTATGGTTGCAACTTAATTAGGTTTGACCGAATTCATAATTGAATTTTGCAATTTATCGAGGTTTTTAGATGTTCTTTTGATCTTGGTGCAGCAAATTAACCTTTTGAATTTACTCATTTTAGAGTTATACTGCTTCTAATATTCATTTACTGTATGAAGATAGGGTTGGGAGAGTAGAACACTATTCAATTCCTTTTGCTAAATTTTTTGGACTTTTTTCTGATACTTCAAACCCTAGACTTGAAAACATGGTCCCAATTAATATCTCTGGGTTTTCTGCTGAAAGAAAGCTAGGGCTTAAGAGATTAAAGTTAGGGAATAGGCGGCTTGGTGCTAATGCTCAAGGAAGTTGGTTAGTTGTTCCAAGGAAATTTAAGACTCACCTTTTATGGAAAAGACCAGATGTGGTTTGTGATTGGTATTATTTGCCAAGAGGAGATAGAAGACCACTTTTTATGGCTAATTCGAAAAGAACTCCTGGGAAGGTTCCAAGATTATTTTTTTCTGAACTGATGGATGTTTTAGAATCGCCTCGTTTTAATTTGTCTAAAAATGGTGTTGTTACTCAGCATCTTAAACGAGCAAGAAAAAGTAAAATAATTGATCCTGATGAATTAAGTACAGATCCTTGGAGAAGAGTTTTGGATCCTCACTCATTTGCTGGAGTTAATCGTGAATTTTTGCAGGTTGTTGGAGTTCCAAAAATGTTTGTGGAAATTAAGGACCTTGCTTCTAAAAATAAATTTTATCGCCTTACATGGGATGAATTTTTGAAAGGTGCTGTTACTTGGACTGAGTATCAAGAACGTCGTGATGCTGTTTATTTTAGTGTAACTTTAGATCTGCTGAAGAAATTGCATATTGAAGATAAGGCGCATTTGTTTGAAAAAGATTTGAAAAGTATTCCTGCACATTTTTTTGATACTCATAACCTTGATTTACAAGGAGAAACAGTTTATTTGGAACTTGTTGGAAGTAAAGAAGCGCACATGCAAGTTAAAGTTCTTATTTTGGACCGGAAAGGTGGTCGAGGGAGACATATCACTAATCCAAGTAATGGTAAGGATGTTTTTGATTTAGCCCTAAAGGATTTTTTGGAGTATTTGATTGTAGCTCATCCAATAATAGTTGGAAGACGTCTAATAAAATTACTTGGAATTGATAAGAAAAGAAGTTTGGCTCGTGATCAAGTGGTTAGCTTGGCTCGTGATAGTAAGGCTAAAAAGAGACTTTACAATGAAATTCGTGAAGATGTTGTGCTTGATGCTGTGATTGCTGACCCTTTTGGAGTTGAACATAACCAAGTTAGATGTTATGGGAAAGTAAGTCTTCCTGATTCTTTTTCACCACATACTTATTTAGAAGTAAGTGCATTGGTTGCTGGGGAAGAGAAGTATTATAGATTACCAATTAATGAATTTGGCCTTGATGCTGTTCGTAGAAAAATAGTTGTTCCATTTACAAATAAATTTGGAGCTTTGATAGAAAAAAACCCAGGAAGAGGAGTTGTTTTTAGAAAAGATGTTGCTGGAGAAAGTTTTCCAAGAAAATTAGGTTCTAACTTATCTTCTATTTGGGTTTGTATTGCAGAAGATGGTCGGCCAAGAATTTTTATTGCACAAGATAAAGGCACACAAAAGTTGTTTAGGGAAGTGCACCCTGGTGCTTTAGATTCTGGATTTATTTTTAATTTTTCTGGGCAGGCGCATTCTAGTTTACTAGGTGCTTTTGATGCCGTTGGAGAATTGAATCTAGTTAGAAATCAAAATCCAGGATTTTTGTTTTTGTATGCTGATATCTCTGACCCGAGATTTAGGGCAGCTAACTTTTTTTCTCTTCCAAGAATAAGTGGATTTGAAGTTGAGAGAAACATGATGGTGGCATTTGGTGCTGATTATCAAGATGTACAAAAAAGTCTTTTGAATACTCATGGGAGACATGTTGATTTGGAAGAGCTGCAGTTACAATTATTCCCACAAGGTTTCAATGCTACACAATTTGAAATTAGAAGAATACAAGGTACTTTTGGGGAAGCAAGTGTTGCTGGCCTTTTGGGCGTAAGGAAGGAACTTGAACCAATTTTTGCTAAACTAAATCAGTTTGCAATTGCAATTTTGGATGAAAGGGAAACTATTTTGTTTAGTCCACGCCTTAGGCCGAAGTATTTTGGAGGATTGGTAAAGTATCCTGAAAGCAAAGCAAACAAAGTTAAGGCGGCTTTTGGTAATAGTCTTTTTTCAAATGACATCTTTAAAGCTGGAAAGAAGGTTAAGAGTAATGGCCTTAAGGTTTCTGCAGGGAAGGTTCCAGATAAGGCTTTGGCAGTATTTGGTGATTCTATTTTTGCTAAAACAGTGTTTTTGCGTAACGCTGTAATTGATACTGCTAACCTTTTAGTTGATGGAGTTAAGGGAAGTATCACTAAAGAAGTTGATTTTTTTAAGGATTTAATGACGAGAATAAGTTGGTTAAGTAAGTCATCCTCTAAGTTTAGAAATAAAGCACCAAAAGCAATTAGGGATAAAATTGTTGAAGTAGAATCTCTTATGGGTCCATTTGTTCGTTCAATTATGGTAAATGCTGACAATTATTCACTTGATGATGCTTCTGAAAATGAAGCAATTGCTTTGGTTCATTCAATTAAGGAATTACTTATTTCTACTAAGAAAGAAAATAGTAGGATTATTGCGGAAACTGATGGACTTAAAGGTCCAGCTTCTAGGAAAGTACCTTATCTTCCAATGGAAGAAAAAGATGGAAAGATGCGTTATTCTGATAGAGGTAAAAATTCAGGGATTTTTGTTCCTGCTTATACTGAAGAATCATTTGCAAAACTTTATTTTGGTGCCAATGATAGGGTTGAATTTGCAGAGTTATGGCACCGTTTATTGTTTGGATATTATATGGTCAGAATGACTTTTATTAATTCTAAAAAAAGAAGGTATGGTTTGAGTGAAATTGAACTTGGACAATATAGAGTGTTAAAGGAAACTTATAATTTTCACCATTTAGAATCCTAGTTAATGTAAGTTAATCATTTTCTGAATGATAAAAAAGTAAAAAGAATTTCTTTTGTTTGGAGTTTAATCAAGTACAGTTTTGTCGCAGCCACTTGCTTTATCATAGCCACAAGAATATTTAGTTGAACTTCCAAGGAATCCACTTTCTGAAATTGTGAAATCAACTGTGTCTAGACCTGCTGAGTAACTATGTAAACTAAAACCTTCAGCTGTTGGAGGTGTAATACAAAGTTCTTGTGCTGGATCCTTACTAGTTATATCATAAACTGTTGCGCAACGAGTTATTGCTTTTGTTTTACCATCAACTGATGTTTTTTGATGTACTCCACTAGTTTGAAGCGTTTCAACATGGATTGGGAGTGTTATTTCTCTTCCAACACTAGGCATGTCTGACTTAGTAAGATAAGTTAGTCCAGCTTCTGATTGGTAAAGAGCGTTTTGATCATCAGTTACTAAGACACTTCCGTTTGTTGATAATGCTTGGCCAAGTTGCTTTGTGTATATTACGATGTTTTTATCTTCTTCTACAACAACAAATGTTGCAGTTGTTGCATCGCCAGTTTCTGAATTATAAATACATGCTCCGAATGTGTTATCATCATTAAATCCACAATAGCTTGGGGTATTGTCATTTTGAGCTAAAGTTAGTGCTTCTATACTACGAGCTGTTTCTTCAAGATCGGTTTTAGCTGCACGTTTTGTAATGAAAGTTCCTTGTGGGAGAAAATCGATGTCTGTATAATTAGGAGCGTGTTCTTCTGTAGTTTCTACTACTGGTTCTGAATCTCCTGAACAAGAATAAGCTCCGAGACCTCCTCCGATTAACCATGTTGGTCCTGGTAAAAGAACAAAAGCTAAAATTCCTCCTATACCCCATTTACTTGTTAATTTTTGTCTGACTTTTTGTCCAAAAGTTCTTTCTGGAACTGGTCCATCATCAAAATCTAGTGTGTCGTCTACAAATGCTTGTCTTGGGTCTGCATACATTTGATCTGGGTCCATTGCTGGAACTCTACTATGAACTTCACGGTAAGTTACAATTGCTCTTGATGTTAGCTGTTGTAGCATTACTTGACCTGGTTTTTCTAGGGCTTCTTGGCTTGGCTGCTCGTGAGTTTCTTCAACAACAAGGGTGTCACTTGTTGCGTGTGGGGTATTTTGCTGGTACAACTGAAGTCGTGGTTCTCCCCAATGGAGTGGTTCAGAATCATCTTCTTGGTCGAGTCTTTGTTCGAGACCTCTACTAGCTTCAGTAAAAGCAGTTCCAGGGCTAGGCATTCCAGAAGTTTGTCTTCCACCAAATTTAGCCATAAGGGTAGATTTTTTAGCAATTGCGCTTCCAAGTGGGCCATGCATTCCATCTAAAGGAGTCATTGGGTCCATTTGTGGGGGATCGTAGTTGAAACCGTTTTTTTTGTTTTCATAGAAATCGTTTTCAGTTCCTGTAACTGATGCAACATAATTTGCAAAATTACTTGGATCCATGTCACTTTCTAATGCTTCTTGCATAGCTAGCATTAGAAGATCTTGAAGGCCAATATGATTTAATCCAACTACTCTCACCATAGTAGTTACTTTAGAGTAGTCATTTATAAACCTTTGGGTGTATTTTAGTTGTTAAATTGGTCTTTGGCAAAATGGTATTTTTCTTTTTTGTGGTTTAGGTCCTTTTTAGGACCTTTTAGGAGTGCTATATCCTCGAACCTTGCTTTTTGTACTTCGAAAGGTTTAAATACGAGTTTTTAATGATTAAGGTAGAGGTGTACATTGATGGTCCGTATTACAAAATTATCTCGATTTTTACTTATTTCAACATTCGTTAGTCTATTAATAGCAACGGTGGTTTTCGCTGCTAACCCAGTAGAATTGGTTATCAAGTTTTTAGATGATATGATTACTAGGTTAGCTGCTGGTGGAGCTACAGGTATTGAAGAGGCGAGAGTGATTTTTGTTATTAAGGGGCTTTTGGGCCTTGGTGTTGGAGCCTTTGTGTTTTCTTTGTTAACAATAATTGATAAAATGCTTTTGAAAGGCGCTAATGTAATTACACCAGTTATTCGATTTTTAGTAGGATTTGTTGCTGGTGCCTTGAGTGTTATTTTGATGCCAGCAGGAGTGGCGATTGCAATTGTTTTGAGTTTTTCTTCTTTTTTAGGAGTTATTTTGATAGTGTTACTTAATGGACTTTTGATTTGGCCTCTTGCAACTTTTCCAGCTAGTGGAAAAAATGTTAAGACTACTTCAGCAATAAAATTTTTACTTTGTCTTGCAGGTGGACTTGCTAATGGACTTGCTTGGTATACAATAAGTCAACTTGGAAATATCAATGTTGCAAAACTTACATTTTTAGGAAGTGCGACTAAAACTTTGAAGTTAGGTAATCTGAATTTGGAGTTTTTATTTATTATCTTTTTAGTAATTTACACTGTTGTTGGAGCGTATAATGGTTATGTGCTTGGTACTCCAAGAACCAAAGATGGTGGTTTTTTATCAAGTCATTTTGGAAAAGTAGGAAGGTATCTTTCTGATAAAGCAGGAAAGGCATGGGACACCCACGCAGAACCAAAAGTTGATGATCTTGTTTCCATGACTGCTGAGCAACGTGCTGCAAGAGATAAAGCTAACAAAAAAGAAAAGAAGAAGACTAAGCGGAATGCAAATGAAGCAACCGCTAAAGTTGAAGCTAAAGAAAAAAAAGCTTGGGATAATTTCAGGCATGATTTTTCAACTGAGAAAAAAAGATTTCTTAGTGAATATATCTCAGACAAAGATGAGATGTTAGCATTAAACGCGCTTCCAGGAGAAATTGCGACTTTTCAAGTACATTTTAGAGAAATTCATGGCCAAGGGACTGCAAAAGATCTTGCAAAATCAGATTTTGAAGGAATGGTTAATGCGATTGGAGGAAGTGCTGATCATGTTGTTCATGGGATGCGACAAATTAAGCGTAACACATTTAGGGAAAACAGAGCAGTTAGAAGAGTTATTCGAGATGTTGAAAACCTTCGAAGGCAAAATTTTATTGGTAGTAATAGTGATGCTGAAATAAGAGATATTAATGCACTTCATGCTAATGTGATTAGGCTTAATGGTGAACTTGAAAATCAATTTAAAATTATTGAAAATGCTCTTGGGGAAAGATCACCTTTTGTGAAATGGATTCATGGTATTTTAGGAGATGCACCTGATCCATTTCCTGGAAATGCAATTGTTGAACCAATTCTTGTGAAGGATGAAGCTGATTTGACCGCCCCTGAATTAAAAGCATTGAGATTGCATAAAAGAATAACTGATGTTTTGGAATCTGCTGATCGTGGTTTAGAGGAAGGAGAAGTAGCAGTTAAGGAAGCTGTTAAACTTGAAAAACAAGTTATTGAAGATCTTCAAGGAATTCAAGCACTATATGAACAGTTTTATCAGGGTCTTGATACCGAACATAGAACTGCTTTTCAAAGAGGCGTTTTTACTCCAAGAGAAGAAGGCAGTAGTAGAAGATAAATTTATTTTAATTATAATTATTTTAATTTAGAGTAAGAAAAAGGATTGTATAAAAGATGGGAATAGCTGAAACATTTACGGATGCACTTAAAGAGGTAATTCGTGTAGGTAGTTTTGAATGGCTAGGGATTCCATCTTCAGGGATGCTTTTAATGTTTTTACGGTTCATGTTAATTATTTTAGTTTTCACAATTTTCTTTGCGGTTTTAACTTTCAAAGAGTTTGGACCGTTAGCATTTTTGCGAGCTAATAGAGCACACGCAGGGATTGTTGCAGGAGTGCTTGCAATTATTAGTGGAGTGTTTATGCCAGTGAATGTTATTGCAGCTATTGGTGGCGGTTGGGGAGTTCTTGTAGGACTACTTTTAATTGGTATTCCAACTGTTGGGATGATGTATGTTATTTGGCAACTTCCTTTTGCTGAAGATAAAGAGCAGAAATTAACAAGAGGAATGTATTTTATCAAATTTGTATTGTGTATGATTTTAGTTTGGGTTTTAAGTTCAATGTATCATTATATTACAGCAATTGGGCTTCCTTTAACAGGTTAGAGATGAAGGTTATGAATAAATGGTAGTAGAAGTAGATTTTTCAGGATGGCTTGTAAGTCATACGGTCCAGCAGTTTTTGGAGTTCATGATATTTATTGCTTTTATTGCTGCGCTTTATTATCTTGTACAATTTTTCTCATTTCAATCTGAAGAAGATAAAAAAGAGTCTCAAAGAAAACTTGATGAAGCTAGTGAAGAGTTTAAAGAGTTCATGAAGAGTAAAGGGTTTGATGAGAAGGCTCACAAAGCTAAACAAGAACTTGCTGATCGTGAAAAATATTTGATTGTTGCTCGTCATAGATTACTTGAAACAATTGATTTGTGTGGAGAACTTTATGGGGAAGCTTTACCAGAGAAAACTGAACGAGCTTTATCTAACGCTAAGTCTCTTGCTAAACGTATAAGGTCTAAATTACATGATACTCGGCGTAATGTACGTATTACTCGTAAGCGTGCCCATGATAACATGGAAGATATTCTAAAAGAATTACATACACGTAGTGATTATGTTGCTAAGCATTTTCAGAAGAATGTACATGATGAGATGCCAAAAACGATTAAGGATCCTGAATGGGATAAGAAAATAAAAGATATTACTGAACACACAAGACGTGTGGAAAATTATTGTGGTGCACTAGTTAAGGCAATTGGTGAATTCATTCAAAAAGTGAAATTTGAGACTGCAAATATTGAAGCTGCTGAGAAAAAACTTGCAAAAGATTTGGCAGCAGCTGAAGCTGTGGCGGATGTAGAGGATAATACAGCTGCTGGCGATCAAGCTGTAGCTCAGAATGTTCCAACTGCGTTTTTAAAATCTTCTGAAGCTACAGCTAGGAAGAGCATAGAAAAAATTAAGGATGAGATGGGCGTTCCATTAACTGAAGCTGTAAAACAACTTGGACTTTTACTTGAAGAACTTAAAAAAGGAAATAATCTTACTCAGAAAACTGTTGATGGTTTTAAGAATAAAGCAAGAGATGCTCTGGCTTTGGCTTGGAGAAGTCATCATTTAGAAAAAGCTACAAATGGTGGTGGTAATCTTGCTGCAGAGGGTAAGGCTTTGCAAAATGCTCTTGGTGCTTTGATTCATAATTTAGATGCAATTGATACTAGTAAAGAAAATGCTGTTAAAACTAAAGCTCATACTAAAGTGAAAACTCTTCTTGGAAGAGTTAGAACATTGCATACTAAAGCTGAAAGTCTTTTGAGTAGAGTTATCAAACGTGTTGAGAAAAAACTTGGTACAACTTTAAGATTTTCATTTAGGTAATTGAAAATAATTTATTCTTTTAGGCAGCTTGGCTTACTGGTTGAGTATTAGCTGGTTGTTCTATTTTAATTTTGTCTTTAGCATCAGTTACGTATGTTTGCATTTTTTGGTCTAAAGAGCTGCCTGGCCTTATGTAAACGTCAAGAGTAGTTTCAGGCCCTTCGTGGCCGTAAATTAGAAGAGTATTTTCATCAGGTCTGAAAAATTTCTCCATTTCTTTGTGCATAACAATCTCTGGAACTAATTCGCCTCCTTCTTCTTTGAAACCAATCTCTCTTATTCCGTAGTTTCCTAGTTGTTTTTTTAGATCTTCAGGCATAGCAACGCCTAAAGAATGCATACGGGCAGCAAAAGCAATTGTTTGTAAAAATCCAGAGTTTTCTTCAAGAAGATAATCGTTTGTGCTTGCAGAGTAATGCTTTCCTCTTTGATTTGCAAAACAATCATTGAGTAATTTTTCCTGAGGACCAATTTGACCTTGTGTTGCATAAAATAAATGATTACCATCTTGAAAGTTTTGGATAATTGCAGTTCTACGGGATTCTAACAAAGTTTTTGTAGCTTGAATTTGAGTTTTGTAAATATTTAAGTCTTTTATTGTTGAAATGCCTTTGAAGCTTTCGTATATGTCTGTTACTCTTTTCATTTCATTTTTGTCAGGTACTGGTGCAAACGCAGCTCTTCTATATTGTCCTTCTTTTGTCAACATGTCATCAAGAAGTGCGATGTCAACTTCTAATTGACCTTGCAATCCTTCAATTGGAAAATAATTTGCTCTAAGATTTTTAGCAATGTTTGCATTTTCAAAAATATTTGAATCAGGAGAAATACGTGCACCTGTAAGTAATTGCTCGACTGTACTTTTGGTATTTAGACCAGTTGTATTTTGATCCATAAACGTAGTGTCTGAAAAATATTTTGTGAGGATAGAACTTAATGGGTCGCTTGACCCTGGAAGAACATGGAGTGGTGCTGATGCTGCAGCTGCTAGATTTTCAAGACGATTTGCAACTGGTGTGTAATTTGTTTCAATGATTGAATCAATGTTAGCTTTTGTTGCAGTTTTTGGGAGTGCTGTTAGTTTTGCAGAAAGGTTAACACCTAAATCTCCAACATATGTAACTACTTCAATATCTGTTCTTTTTTCTAGAATTGTTTTTGCCCAAGCTGTGTATGCAGCACTTGTTGATCCAACAGCGGCAACAACAAATGGGTGGATCGCGATTCTTTTTGGTTTGATTTGAGGAGCTTGAGGTCTACCTTGACCTACAAGTTGACCTTGTGGTCCGTGCCCTTGATTAAGTGCTCCAGCTAGAAGTACTCCTCCTGGACTTACTCCACCAACTGTTGGGCCTTGTTGTCTTTGGCCTAGCATATTTCCTAGGAGACCACCAGCGCCCGCTGCTCCGCCTGGTCCTTGAGGGATTTGTGACATAAGCTTGTAAAAGGGGCTTTTTTATATAAAGATTGCCACTAATAAGTAACAACTAATTAATTTAATCAGTCAGAGCTATTTTAACTTATATTTAGTATTTAAGAAAAAATTTGAAAATTAATTAATTTGTACTTTAGTTCCAAGAGCTTGACCTGGTAAGCTTGGACGACCGAAGATAGCACGAACTGAGCCAGTTCTTCCATGTAAAGCAGAAACAGTACCTTTGATCTCTTTTCCAGCTGGGCTTTTCCAAGTAACTGTTTTACCAACTACTTCTTTTGCTTTATCAGCGGAATCTGCTACTTTAAGAATTACTTGACCAGTGTTTTGGTGGTGACGTCCTTGCCTAAAGTGTGCTACTGTTGCTTCCATGAGGGCTTTGGACAGCCCTTGGTTTATAAAGATTTTGTTTTAAAACACCACGTATTCTAAACCAGTAAAACCTTGTTTTGCAGTTTATTTTGAAAAGTTAGCAATATTGTTTATTATTTACTCAGAGACACAAAGCTATTTAAGCTCTCTTTGATGAGAATTTCGTATGGTGGATTTGGTTATTGTTAAGGGAGAAGTTCTTGGTGGGGATTTTGATAAAATTCTGATGCGAGTTAAATCTGATCAAAAAGTTGAACTTGGTGAGATACTTGCAATTGATATGCCCACAAGTTCTGATGGAAAAAAGAAAGTAGTTCTTGTACAAGTTTATGATTTGGTTTATTCTTCACAAATAAGTAATTCGAACTTAGAAATGATCTCAGGAATGCGTCTTGAAGATAACTTAGATGTTTCTATGATGGATGCAAATTTACGTAATTATAAAATTGCATATTTGAAACCGCTACTTATTTCTAATTTGAATAATAAAAGTTGTAGTACATGTAAAGAATTACCTGCTGTGTTTTCTAAGGTTAGAGTTTTAGATGGAGTTGATTTGTCTTTTATGACAAAGCCTGATGCTGCTTTATTTTTAGGAAATTTACGAAGTGGGTCAAAAGTAATTGATTATGATTTATACTTGCCAGGAGAAAAAGTTTTTTCACACCATATGCTTGTTGCAGCATCAACTGGGAAAGGAAAATCGAATTTGATGAAAGATATTTTATGGGATTCTTTATCAAAAGATTATGTAGGGATGCTGGTACTTGATCCGCACGATGAGTATTATGGAAGGGTCGAACTTGGACTTAAAGATCATCCTGATTCATTACAGCGAGTTGTTTATTATACTCCTGCGTCTCCACCACCAGGCGCTCGTACGCTTGTGTTTTCACTTTCTATTTTACGTCCTGATTATTTTAACGGTGCACTTGCATTATCACAACCACAACGGCAATTAATGTTTTTGTATAGTAAACAATTTGGAAACTCCTGGGTAGAAGCAGTTATGCAAGAACGGCGAATTGAAGGAGCTAGTTTTCATCCTGATACTGTAGCTGTTGTTAAACGTAAACTTATGAGTTTACTTAACTTGGATGTAAGTATGGGTAAAGTTAGTGCAGGAGGAATTTTTTCAGTGAATGCTGGAGAAAATACTATTGTTGATATTTGTAATGATTTGGAAAAAGGACGCACAGTTATTGTTGATACATCTTATTTTAGTGGTTCAGTTGAAATAATGATTGGGTCAATGATTGCTAGTAGTATGCTAGAAAAGTACAAATTGTATAAACGTAAAGGTGAATTAGATACTAAACCAGTGATATCAGTTGTACTTGAGGAAGCTCCGCGAGTTCTTGGAAAGAAAGTTTTGGAACAAGGGTCGAACGTGTTTGATACAATAGCACGTGAAGGTCGTAAATTTAAAGTTGGGCTTGTTGCTATTACTCAATTGCCTAGCGAGATTCCTAAGACAGTACTTGCGAATATGAATACAAAAATAATTCTAGGAATGGAAATGGGTCCTGAGCGGCAAGCGATAATTGAATCATCAGCTCAGGATCTACGTGATAGTTCTCGCGCTATTGCGGCACTTGACAAAGGTGAAGCAATTGTAACTTCTACTTTTACACGTTTTGCTGTACCTATACGTGTGCCATTTTATCCTGACTTTGTCAAAAAGTGGAAAGAGCAGAATATGAAGGCAAAAGGTTTTGGTGGAACTAGTGGCTTAGGTGTTACAGAATCTGGGGATGATGTAGAGCAAGGCTACATTGGCTTCTGATCATTTTTTCGTCTCTTTTTAGTAATAATTTTTAAAGTAAAGGTGTTTTTTTTTAATGAATGGATTTTTTAGACAGCTGGGAAGGGATTGCGCCTTATGATGTTCTTGTTGAGAGTGGATCTAAATTAGATGCACTTGTAGGTCAGGCAAAAGATTTGCGAGGTCTTGATTTTTCAGATAAATTAGATGCAGTAAAAGATTTATCAGTTGGTGCTATGCGAAACGCGTATGAACTTTGGCAGCAAGGTGGAGAAGGCGCAGAAGAATTTCGAAATATTGTTATGAATTTGCATCCGTTATCTGAAGCTTTGGATAAGGAAGCTGGTTGTTGTAGATATCAGGGAGCGTTATTTTTTGTGCTTGGTTATGAAGCAGATTTAGGAAATCATCATTTTTTACAGTCTGCAAGAATTGGCCATCAGGTAAGTACAGTTTTTAATGAGGTGTATAATGGAAGGGAAAGGCATATTGTAAGTATTTTTCGTGATAGTTTGACTGATATATGTTTTGATTATTCAAGAGGAGATGATGGTATTTTTGATCGTGCAAAACTAAGTATGCCAGGCAGAACATTTTATTCTTATCATGGACTTGCAACTGGATCAAAAATATTAACTGTAGAAAATTCTAGGCCTTCAAGTATAGTGGTAGTTAATGGAATAAATAAGCAATTAGGAAAATAAGAAATAGTAATGATGAATTTTTAATAATTGTTCTAATAGTTTTGTTTAGGGTATTGATTTTGTTGCCCATATGAGTTTTGACTATAACTTGATTGATTGTACTGATTTTGGTTGTATTGTGATTGTGAGTTGTAATTCATTTGCGATTGTTTTGCACTAGCTACTAGTTGATTGATATAAGTGGTAATTTGGCCTGGATCGCTAGTTTTTGGAATGCCTTCTAAAGTATGCTTTTTGTCTAATTTAATGTGATAAGTTCTGAAAATTTTGTCAGAAATATTTTGTTTTGCTTCTACTACATCAATTTTAGCGTATGGAACAGATTTGTGTTTTGAAAATTTTAGTTTGGTTTGTAAAAAGATGATTGGAGTTTTTGCTTTGACAAAATTGATTGCAATTCCTAAGATAACTAATGCAATGATGATTCCAAGTGAGAATGTTTTTGCTTGGCTCTCTGCAGCACGTCTTAGAGATAAAAATGATAAATTTAGGAGGATTCCACTATAAAAAATTGCAGAAAGTAAAATCAGAGTAAAGAATTTTGGGATGAAAACACGAGAGAACTTTCTTGGAAGTGTGTATAATGTTTGTTCTTGTTCTGGCGCCATGTTAGTGTAGAAGGGAATAAAGAACTAAAAAACTTTTGTTTTTTGTGTCTTAGAAACAATGGCTTCCAAATAATTTAAAAATGTGTGTTAAAAAAGTGATTGGTTAAATTACAATATGCTTATATGTTAGTTTTCTTGATTTATTTTTGTGGTAGATGGAGCGCAGAGGCTTGAAGATGAATTCTTACTCAAATTAGTGGATTTTGCATATGGGCAAGTTGATGCAAGCGAGATTGAAAAATTATCTTTAGAGGTAAGTTGGGCTAAAGGCTGGCCAAAGGATCCAGTTGCATTTTGGAACGTAGAGACTTTTTTGTGGCAAAGAAGAATACCCAAAAAAAAACGTGATTTTATTGAGACTGAACTTTTGAAAATTAAAGAGAGTAAGGATTCTACCTTAGGTAAGAGTTTAGATATTGGGTGTGGAAGTTATTCGTATATAGTAAGTGACGTTGGTTTAGATGTATCATCACGGATGCTTAAGTTTAATGATCGGATTTTGGAGAAAGTCCAAGGTGATTTGGAAGAAAAGTGGAATTTTTCTTCAGGTGAATTTTCTTATGTTAGTTGCGTGTTTGGTTTGAATTATTTGAATAAGGTTGATTTTGTATTATCTGAAGCTTTGCGAGTTTTAAGTCAAGGTGGAAAGTTTGTAGTTGTGTTATCTGCTAAGGGTGTTAGTGCCTTACATCAGCAGCATGAGAAGCAAAAATTTGGGTTAGATTCTTGGAAGTTATTGTTGGAGAAACATTTTGGAACAGTTGATTCTTATGAGAAAGAAGATTTATGGTTTTTTTTTGGAATTAAATGATCCCCTAAACTTTTTCTTTTGCAAAATTTATCTGTAGTAAAAAGTAGTTTGACTCTGTTAATGAAGGCAATTTAGAGTAAACAATATAAACTTGAGAATGCTAGCTTGTAATGAGATGGTTAGCTCTGAACTTTTGAAAGAATTTGGTTTTGAAGAAGAAACTGCTGAAGTTATTAAAGATCAATTTGAAAAAACAGGTTTTCCTCTTTCTAAAAAACGTTACCGGATGGTATATGAAGTGCCAGATTTGGGTCTTGAAGGACCTTATTTTTGGGTAGTTGATGAATTTCGTAAAAAGTATTACACTAAAGTTCTGAAAATTGAAGACAGTTTTTCAGCTTCAGAAAATTCAGCTTTTTTTGGAGTTACTCAGCAAAGATTGGGTGCTCAGCAAGATAAGATATCTCAATTTTTAGCAACTGTTGGGAAAATGGTAAAAGAATTATTTCAGATGGTTCGGGAATTAAGAATTATTGATGAGCGGCTTGCATATTATGATGGGTCTTACAAAGAAATAAAAAAACCTCTTGGAATTCGACATACTCGTGATGAGATTACACTTAAAGGAATTTTTGTAGATTTAGTTCAAGGTGGTGGAAAAAGTCCAAGTTCAGTTTTTGGAATGGCGTCACAACTTGAATTTGTAGCGCTTCCTGATTTGTTTTTTGATGCCCCTCCATTTAAAACTCGCGAAGAGATGGAAATTTATGTAGATGGGCTTACAGATTTTAACCAAGCAGTTCTACGAGTTTTAAAGCGTCATTTGAATCATTTTACTGAATGGAAAAAAAGAACTTTGAAGGAGCATAAAGATCGTCGTAGGTTTCAACTTCGTTATCTTGGACAGCACTATGATATTATTCAGATGTATATGACTTGGATTAAACCTTATTTGAAAAATGTACAAAGATTAAATCTTAAAGGTGCACACCAAGATTCTGCGGATTTGGTCTCAGCTTTTGAAGGAAGTATGACTGACGTGGAAATTATTGGGCACAAAGAAGGAGTGGATCATTGTGTTATGGTTACTTTTCAATATCGAACAAAACCACATTTGAAATTTGTACAAGAAGGTTATCAACGAGGACCAGTACATGTTGGGAAGATGGATATGCAGATTAGAATTTATGATTGGGATAAAGAAACAATTCAAAAATATCGTAAAATGAAAGAAAAAGAAAATTTATACTTACTTGGAGATGTGTCACAATCAGTACTTGATTCAATGCAAGCACTTGGTGGTGAACTTGAAAAATATTATAATGAGTCTAAGGGTAAATTTAAGCAGCTTGATGCATCTAAAGTTGAAGAAGAAGCTTGGGAAGAGATCAAAAGAGAAAAGAAAAACCGTCCATTAATTTACAAACTCTTTGGTGATTTTTTGCCTGAACCTAAATCGAAAAAGAAAATAGAAGATGGTCCAGCAAAACTTGGGAATGGAGATAAACTTTCAAGGGCTGCTGCTTGGGGAGTTTATCGTTTTTTTAAGAAGTCTCATAGGCTTGTTACTTGGTAGAATTAATTCTGATTTAATTATTTGTTTATTTTTTATTTTTAAATATTAGGATTTAAATTTATTTTGTTTTAATGATGTTTCTTGAATATACTTATTAGGTTTTTTATAGTTTGGAACCTTTGAAATACTATTATGGCTGAAGGTAAAGAAACATCCGCACTTGCTCGAAAAGAAGCTTTAGAAAAGTTAGAGCAGAAAAAAGAGAAAGAGCTAGAAAGACTTAGGCGCGAAAAAGAAAAAGAAATTGCTAAATTGAAAGCTGAGATAGCAGATGCTGCTAACGAGGCTAGTGCCACTGAAGCGTTTGAAGAAAAAGTTCCTATTCCACAAGTTGCAAGTAGAGATTTATCTGGAGTATCAGCAGAGGCTAAAGAGATAATTTTACAGCAGCGCGCTGGATCTTCTAAAAAAAGATTTGGTGCATCAAAAGATGATGAAGATTCTGTTACTAAAAAAGTTGAAAGTGACGTAGCAAGTAGTTTAGATGAACAAGTAGACAAAGAACACGTTGATATGGGGAAAATTGGTGCCATACCTGCTGGATATGGGATGCCTGATGTGTTTGAACTGGCACGTGTCCCAGTAGCTAGTTTGTATGAGCAAATGCGTAATATCTATGAAGGTATTAGTTCTAAGGGTTATGTAAGTTCTCAAGAACAAACTCAAATGTATAATTTAGGTTCAGCAATTGAACAAAAAGTTCAAGATGTGGAGGCTGGAAATTATTCTTTTAATGAACGGGCTGCAAAAATGGCAAGCGTATCACTTACTTTAAAAGATAAAACAAGTAATATGTATGTGGTAACTAAAGATGGAAAGAGTATGCAAGACCAATATCGCGTTTAGAAAGGTTTATATCTTTTTTAATTAGGTCTATTTTGTGAGTTTACATAAAATTGCTGTAAGTTTAGGATTAACGTATGCAACAGATAAAGATGCAGAGACTAGGCTTGCTAAATATATCTCTTTAAAATTTCAAGAAGCAGTGACTATTTTTATTAAAGAAAATTTCTCTACTGGAAAAAAAGAAGAAAACACTACTTTTGTTAGTTGTTTAAAACAAGTTTGGCTTGAAAATAATGGTCGCAGGCGTAAAGTAGAATTTTATGTGCATGATCCTTATTTGTTAAAACATTTTCCTGATTTATGTGGTGTTGAAAGAAGAATAATTATGATCCCAAAGGCGCATAGTGGTACTTTTGCTGAAACATATCATGGGCCAAGTGGTGATTACCAAGGGATGCAGTATTCTATGGGTTCCGTTGATAGTGCTTCTAATACTTTGGAATTAAAAAAGGTTTTTCTAAGACTTGTTGCTAATGTCTATCATGAATGTGATCATATTTATTCTCAGGGAAAATCAGAAAATGAAGGAGTTGAATCAAGTTTACTTTATTTGATGGATAAAGGTGAACTTAGAGCACATAGTAAAGAATTAGCTTTTTTGTTTCACCATGCATATGAAGGTAAAAGGTTTAATTACAAATTACTACTTAGCCATATTCAAAAAGCATATGCAAGAAATGAAAAACCATTTTCAGTCGTAATGCATTTAGAATTGTTTCGTGACCCAGAAAATTTTAAATCTGAGAATAAAAAAATGATGGATTATCTAAAAAATAGAGTAATTGTTTCAGGACATAGAATTAGTGTTGGGGATTGTAAAAAAGTATTTAGGGCTTATATGCATTTTATTACTCATTATGTTGAATATTTTAACAAACATCCTGGGCATAAAATTAAAGTTAATTTTGATTTAAGGTAATTTTTGGTTTATTTTTTGAGTTTGATGTCTAGTAAGGATTATATAGTTGTTCTTTAGTATTAATATTGATGGTGGATTTTTTTTGGTAGATTTTGGTAACGGTAATTTTGAATTTGAAACTGGTTATGCTAGTGCTATGGACCGCGAAGGAGCTTCTGGGCATGGGCATAGTGCTGGTGGAGGACATCATGATTGTGGACATGATCATGGGAGCCCCAAGTCTACTGGCGATGTGGGAGTGACTGCTGGAGATTTTGGAACTAGTTTTGGTCTTGGCCCAGTACCTAATTTACCTGCTGCAATGAGTAAGATTCATTCAGGTCAAAAAACACTCGAGCTGAGTTTTTTTGGAATGGGAAAAGGAAATGGTCAAGGACACACCGCTGGAATGTATGGTAAAAAACAACGTCAGGCACTCCGAGAAAAGGCGCGTGCTAACAGAGTTGATTGGACACTTCACACAAGTGTAGGTGTTTCTGGACTTGCTGGAAAAGATCGGCAAGGAAATTTTTCTAAAGAACAAAAAGTTATGTCTATTCAAGAGATTAAACGGGCAATAGAGTTTGCTGCAGATGTTGCTGAAGGAGGACCTGTTGTTGTACATACTGGAGAATTCGATAGGCCAGTAGTTGATGCTAGTTGGAATAAAGAAGGAAAATGGGCAGGGAAATTTGAGATGTATGATGATGAAGCAAAAAGAGGTACTTATGATATTATTGATACCAGAACTGGTTCTATTGTGCAACAAGCAAGAAAAGGAAAAACACTTAGTCGGCCACTTTGGAAACGTTATAGTGAAAAAGATGAATTCTGGGGCAAAAAAGGAAACCGTGAATCTTACAAAGATGAGAATGGGCAAACTGTTCGTAAAGGAGATTATATTGATTATTGGGGAAATAAACTTGAGAGAGCACATCGGGTTCCTATTTGGAATAAAAAAGAAGGAATATTTGAAATTGAACAGTTAGGTTGGGATAAACTTGAAAGTGAAGCAAAAGAGATGACTAGAGATGCAAGGGCTTTTTGGAGAGAATATCAAAAAGATAAAAATAATCCTAAATGGAAATCAGATCTGTGGTATCGATTTAGAGAAGCTGAAAGCGAAAAACAAGTAAACGTAATGGCAGAAGAAGCGTATATTATTTCTTCACTAGAGACAAATGCAGCGAATTCCAGGGCTTTTGGACTACAGTATTCTCGTGACTTCGAAGAGAATGTTGAGCGAATGAAAAAACTTGAAAAAGCAAAAAAAATGTATCTTGAAATTGAAAGATCAACAGATGAAAAAGATAAGTGGCGACTTGAAAAAGAACTTCGTGCATTAAACTCAGAACATTTAGGTTTGGTTGCTCCTGATAAAAAATTGCCTTCTGAAATTATTGATAAGGAAATTCGTAATATGGAGTCAGCAATGAAACAAGCTCAAGATGCAGCTGCAGGTCAGTGGTCACAAGCAGAAGAACAAATGGAAACTGCACGTAATATTGAAAGTGGAAGAACTTATGCTCTTAAAGAAGCTTATGACGCGTATGGTCAAGCTGGAGTTTATGCATGGCGGCAAAGTGAGCAGTTAAAACGTAAAGGTAAACTTAAGAAAAATTTAATGGTGGCTATGGAGAATTTGTTTCCAGAAGCACATGGTGCGCACCCTGATGAAATTATTGAACTTGTTACTAATTCGCGTAGGTCAATGGCAAAACAACTACGAAAAAATCTTGGTTATGATCATGAAAAGGCCGCAAAGGCCGCTGAAAAAACTATTAGTATGACTTTTGATGTTGGACATATGAACATGTGGCGAAAATATTTCAAAGATGATCCAATGAAACAGCCTGAAGATAATGATAAGGATTTTCAAGGTTGGATGCTTGATATGACTGCAAAACTTGCTAAAGCTGGAGTTGTTGGTCACGTACACTTAGATGATAATTATGGTTATCAAGATGAGCATTTGGCGCCAGGAGAAGGAATTGCACCAATTAAAGAAATGGTGAAAATTCTAAAAGATAATGGGTATAAAGGTGAACTAATTGTAGAACCTGGAGCAGACTTTACGCTTGATCAAGGTGGATGGAGGTCTGTGCAGAAGACATGGGACTTATTTGGCGCTAAAGTGACTGGAACTGGTAAAGGATTCCAAAGTGGCTATGGTGGTAAAAAATGGAGTTCGATTCATTATAATCATCAAGGAATGGCAAGCCCGCCTTATTTTGTGTTTGGAGGATATTCGCCAAGTGAGGATTGGACACTTTGGACTGGAGTTCCCTTGGAGTAGAATTTAATTTTTTATCTTTTGGTTATTTTTTAATTTTTATGAATGTTTTTCTTTGACATTAAGCTTTTATAGTTAGGTTTTCTTAATTTTATTTGTGTTAGGAGGCTATAACTAGTGGAATTTGTGCAGAAACGTGATGGGTCAATTGTAGAGTTTGATCGAGCTAAAATTATGTCTGTTATCTCTCGTGGAGCTGATTCTGTAATCTTTGAGAGTAAAGATAAAGTTTCTAAAGATGAGCCAGTTGGAGCCGCGATTCCAGTTCAAGCACTTAGTGGCCAGGTTTGTGATTATTTAGAACTACTCGAAACTGATCCAGTGAACGTAGAAACTGTTTCTGATTATGTTGAAAAAGTTTTGATGGAAGAAGGATATTCTAGAATTGCTAAAAATTTTATTTTGTATAGATATAAACGTACACAACTTCGCGAACGTAAAGAAAGAAGTGGAGTTATTGATGATATTAAACTTAGTTTGAATGCGATTCGCATTTTGGAATCACGTTATTTACTACGTGATTCAGAAGGGTCAGTTATTGAAACTCCTAGACAAATGTTTGAGCGGGTAGCAAAACATGTAAGTCGGGCTGAGAGAAGTTTTCCAAAAGGTAATGAGGCGAAGTATTATCAAGAATTTTTAGATTTACTTATATCTAGAGATTTTTTGCCAAACAGCCCAATGTTTTTGAATTCTGGGAAACGTGATGGACTTTTGTCTTCTATTTGTGCGCTTCCAATTGAGGATAGTACAGAAGGACTTTTTAGTACTTTAAAGTCAGCAGCTATTATTCATAAACGTGGAGGTGGGACTGGATTTTCTTTTAGTTCTTTACGGCCAAGAAGAGATAGTATTAAGGGAAAACCAGGGGTTGCATCAGGACCACTTGCTTTTTTGAAACTTTTTGATAGGGCTACAAGTTTGATTAAACAAGGGCAGGTTAGACCTGGTGGTAACATGGGAATACTGCGTGTTGATCATCCAGATATAATTGATTTTATTACAATTAAAGATGATAAGGAAACTGTGAATAATTATAACCTATCTGTTGGTATTACAGATGCTTTTATGCGATCACTTAAACGAGGAACAGAATATACATTGTATAACCCTAGAACAAAAGAAGCAGCTGGGAGTTTGAATGCTAAAAGGATAATGGATCTAATTTCACTCATGGCTTGGAAAAATGGAGACCCAGGGATTGTATTTATTGATAGAATGAATAATGTGCGTAATAATCCTGTTCCAAGTTTAGGACGTAATGAAACTACAAGTCCTTGTGGGGAATATCCTATGCAGAATTATGAAGCTGTAATCTTGGGCTCAATTAATTTGTCTCAACATGTACATGTAAGTTTAGTTGATAGTTCTAATAGATGGGACGTGGATTGGGAGAAATTAAGGAGTACTGCTCGTTTAGCTGTACGTTTTTTAGATGATGCAACTCAAATGAATAGTTTTCCTCTTCGCAAAAGTCGCGAAATAGTTCATGGGAATAGAAAAATTGGGATTGGAATAATGGGTTTTGCGGACTTACTTATTCGTTTAGGGTATTCTTATGGGAGCGATGATGGACGTAAAATAGCTTCTAAAATAATGAAATTTATTGATTCTGAAGCTAGGGCTGCTTCAAGAGAACTTGCAAATGTACGAGGGGTTTTTTTGAACCATCATATTAGTATTTATGCAGCTAAAGGGGAAGAAGGTAAACTTAGGAATGCTTGTTTAACATCAATTTCACCAACTGGAACTATCTCACATATTGCAGGATGTAGTCCTAGTATTGAACCACTTTATGGTGTCTCATTTTTACGTAGAACAGCGCAGTTTGAATTTTTAGAGGTTAATCCTCTTTTTGAAGAGATTGCTAGAAAGCGTGGATTTTATTCAGATGAAATTTTTAGAAAAATCGCAGGAAAAGTTTCAATTCAAGATATTAAAGAAATTCCTAAAGATGTTCGTCATCTTTTTTTGACAGCAATGGATCTATCTCCAGATGACCATGTGAAAATGCAAGCTGCTTTTCAAAAGCATGTAGATAATGCAATTAGTAAGACAGTTAATTTTCCTCACCATGCAACTGTAGATGATATTCAAAGAGTGTTTATGCTAGCGTATGATTTGGGTTGTAAAGGTATTACTGTGTATAGGGATGGGAGTTTAGATAATCAAGTGCTTAATGGCTATTAATTTTATCTGTTCTAGAGGAAATAAAAAATAGATAAAAAATGAATGAGAAAGTGAATGTAATGGAAAGAGTAGGTAAAGTTCAGGTCTATACAGGCAATGGTAAAGGTAAAACTACTGCTAGCCTTGGTTTGGCACTTAGAGCAGTAGGCCAGGGTTTCAAAGTATTTATGGTTCAATTCATGAAAGGTGGTGCTTACACTGGAGAATATGTGGCTGCGCAAAATTATCTGCCTGGACTTGAAATTGAACAGTTTGGTCGGCATTGTATCAAACAACAAAAGCAAATGAAAATTAAAGGGTATTTTGATTTAACAAAAGTTGAACAAAAGTCTAGGATTTTTGATTATATTCGTGGTGATATTGAATGTGGAACTTGCAGGTTTTGTTTTCTTAACGATGATGTACAACGTGATTATATAGAACAAGCTTATTCTCGAGTGATGGAAATTGTAAAAGCAGGTGAACATAGTGTTGTAATTTGTGATGAAATTAATGTAGCTTTGCAACTTAAAATGCTTAGTGATTCACAAGTATTGGCATTGATTGCAGCTAAACCAGCGCACGTGGAATTAGTTCTGACAGGAAGAGGAGTTTCAGATGCTGTTGTATCTGCTGCTGATTTAGTTACTGAGATGACTTTGAAGAAACATTATTTTGATAAGGGTGTTAATGCACGACGTGGGATTGAATATTAATTGCATGTTAAATAATGTTATAGTGGTCAGAATTTGGCTGTTTTAGAGTAATAGTTATAAAGCATAAACCCTTCTTTTTTAATTGGTTATTATTAAAATATTCAATTATTTAATATTTTAGTATTATTTTAAGAGGAAATGATGATGGAAAAAGGTGGAAATTATTTGGTTGCAATTGTGTCAATTGTTGCAGTTGTAGGTTTAGTATTAATGTTTAATGGTGGGTCTGATTTTGATTTAGGTTTGAGTGATTCAGAATATTCTGAAGACTCTGACTCAGCAATTGCTGGACAGGCATGGAGACTTTCTCCAAAAACAAAAATAAAAACAAGTGCGAGAGTAGATTCTGATAGTGATGGTGATGGTTATACTATTTTACAAGGAGATTGTGATGATAGTGATGCAAGCTTGAATCCAGGAACAGAATGGTTTGAAGATCGTGATGAAGATGGGTATGGATTATATGCAACCATTACAACAGCATGTGAACAACCAACAGGATATGTTTTAGTTCGTGGGGATTGTAATGAT
>ENA-OREN01001766-OREN01001766.1-marine-metagenome-genome-assembly--contig:-NODE-1766-length-23945-cov-7.194025_pt1 | contig 23945 bp, 21 predicted proteins | sample MGYA00248624_ERZ508555 | MGnify/ENA primary metagenome ERZ508555 (study PRJEB26222, sample SAMN06267773) | marine metagenome | isolation source: Saanich Inlet, British Columbia, Canada | place...
AAATAGTCCATTTTACAAAAAGCTTTCCATGATTTTCATGCGTCCCAATAATGAATGACCATGGTTGAGCATTAAAGCAAGAGGGCGCCCAACTGGCCTGTGAGCGTTGAACTCAGTCTGGTTGAGCTACAACTATGTTGATGTTAAGCAATAACCACTTCAAACACAAATACACATCGCTAGGACAGCCCCATCATCCCCTCTGAAAAACCCCCACTAATTCTTCACAGTCAGACACCCTCCACATCCATGTCCATAATACCCCCAGACAAAGATATTTCAACCAGATCTTGATGATGGGGTTCCTCGAAAAACTATCATCCAACTGCTGAAGATGATGAGGAGTATCCCTAGCCACTCAAGAGGTTCAGGAAGGTTACCCCAAAACAAGTAACCAAAGAGCAAGGTCCAACCGACTTTAGTGTATATCAGAGTGGAGATTGAAGTAGCAGATGTGGCTGTGGTCTGGTAGGAACGGACTAGGCACTGACGTGAGAGAAACAGTAATACCGCAGAACTGAAGAGCAAGGGCGTAATTTTGTCCCACAAGTCAGCGAGATCTATAGTAGATCCCATTACCACAAACACCAGTGCCGGCTCCCAGAAAATAATGGCTGAAGTTGGGACGTTTTCTCCAGCAAACTTGACGGTAATCCAACGCAGCGAAGAGAATACCAATGCTCCTAGCATAAATGCATGGTTATGTGAGCTGCTCCATCCTTGCCATTCCGCCTGTATCAAAAACCAGCCACCGGCTATTCCAAATCCAATCGCTGGCCAGATCCGAGATGATTGTTTCTCGCCCAAAATAAGCATTGCAAGTGTCGCCATTACCACTGGTGAAAGTAGGCTCATCGCACCGAATTCGAAAACGCTCAAACCTGATAGTGCACTGAGGAAGAAATTCCATGCCACCAGTGTGAAAAAACTTATCAGAAGCAGAATCTTCCATGAAACAGGCTTGATCTTCTGAAGCGAACCTTTTGTCAGTAGTTCCTGCAGAGTAGTATAGATCATGAACATTCCAGCGATGATGAAATTGATTTCAAACATGTTGTATGACTCAAGCAGCCATTTTTGCACGACAATGTTTGAGGCAAGCAGAAAGTATCCGAGAAGGATCCTGCCCGTAACAAATCCGCGATTGGAAATAGTTAACATAATTTATTAACCTGATAAATTCATGATCATCTTCCTAGACAATCTGAGGAAATTACTCTAAACTGAGCAATATCTTCAAGCCAAGGGTTCCCTGTTATGAAATTTTGCAAAATTTGGGCGATGTAGTATGATTTAATCGGACTAATTCAACCCAGGGAAACTTTGTAATCAATTTATATTGTTAATTTAGAGGGAAATTTAAACTTCTACATTTTGAAGAACTGAGAAGATTAAACAGGTTAGTGCCTACCACGTAAATTACTCACAGTCAGACTAAACTTGTGGTATACTTTTACTAGTAAAAAAACTCTATTTTTAGATATCAAGACCTATAATCATTTTTTTCATTTCAAAGAGCTTTCCTCCCATAATGATATTATCACCATTAGACTTTAACTTGGTAAGTGACTTAATGTATTTTTGCCAAAGCTCTAACCTAGCAGCTTATGTTACAATGTCAATATAGTTGAAAAAGTAAATCTGATCCATAGAAGAAAGACCTACAGCTTTTATTCACTCAATCAAAAGAATCTTACGTATATACTTTAAATCATAAAAATTTCAACAAATTAAGGCTATAACTCATGTCAAAGTCACGACTTATTAGGGTAGGAATTGATATCGGCGGCACATTCACCGATATCGTGCTTTCAGGTAGCGATGGATCCCTTCACACAAAAAAAACATCTTCAACCCCTGAAGATTATGGGGAAGGTATTATAAATGGGCTGGAAGAAATATTTACAGAACATGGCATTTATCCTGCTGAGATTGATTACTTGGTGCATGCAACAACCGTTGCTACTAATGCGGTTCTTGAAGACAAAGGTGCTAAAACAGGGTTGATTACAACCGATGGATTTCGCGATGTTCTTGAACTTAGGCGTATACGAATTCCCGAATTATTTAATCTTGATTATATAAAGCCAAATCCCTTAATTCAGAGACGGTATCGTCTTGAAGTCAAAGAGCGGTTAGGGCCGGATGGAACGGTGCGGATTCCATTGGACGAATCATCTGTAATGGCAGCTGCTGAGCGTTTACGAATAGCTGAGGTGGAATCCGTTGCGATTTGCCTTTTACATTCCTACGCAAATCCAGATCATGAACGAAGAGTAGCGGACCTCATTGGTAAAATTTTGCCTTCAAGCGTTTTCATTAGCTGCTCCTCCGAAATTCTACCTGAAATCAGGGAATATGAAAGAACAAGTACCACGGTTGTGAATGCGTTTTTAGGGCCTGTGGTGAGCCGTTATTTGGATTCACTGACCCATAGACTGAAATCAGCGGGTATAAATTGCCCCTTGCATATCATGCAATCGAGCGGAGGGCAAATGAGTGTGGATTCCGCCGTTACTAAACCTGCCTATTTAGTAGAATCTGGACCGGCTGCTGGAGTGATTGCTGCTGCCCGTATCGCAAAACAAGCAGGATTGTCCAACGTCATCACTTTAGATATGGGAGGAACTACCACAAAAACTGCACTTGTGGAGAATGGCGAACCAGCGAAAACTAATGAATATGAGATTGGCGCTGGCATAAACCTATCCAGTAAATTGGTAAAAGGTGCTGGCTATGCTATCAAATTGCCTTTCATCGATGTTTCTGAGATTGGTGCGGGCGGAGGTAGTCTAGTTTGGGTGAATAAAGGTGGTCTATTGCAGGTAGGCCCACAGAGTGCCGCTTCCGTGCCGGGTCCAGTCTGTTATGGAAAAGGTGGGGAACAGGTGACCATCACCGATGCCCTGTTAATCTTGGGATATATAAATCCAGACTATTTAGTCGGAGGTTCTTTGAAACTTGAGCCTGAAAAAGCAAGACGAGCCATTGAAGAGCAAGTCTGCCCCCACCTAGACAAACCGTTGCTTGAGGCAGCATTTGGGGTTTTCACCATAGCTGTGGCAAACATGGTTCGCGCCGTAAAAGCGGTTTCCACTTATCGGGGTCGAGATCCACGAGATTACACCTTGATCGCTTTTGGAGGAAACGGTCCAGTCGTTGCGCTAGCCATCGCCCAAGAATTAGCTATGAATCAGGTATTAATTCCACCCAATCCTGGTGTATTAAGTGCCTATGGACTGATGGTTTCTGATGCGGAGCATGAATTTGTCAAATCATTGCAAGGCAATATACAGGACCTCAATCCGGAGGACATTCATCACGCCCACCTCAAGTTAATTGATGAAGCGCTGACCTTATTTGAAAAGGAAGGTTACGATCCTGCCAAAACTGAGATTTATCGTTATGCGGATATCCGCTACCGCGGGCAAGCATATGAATTGACCGTGCCTGTGAAAGGTAAAGGATTACCCGATCTGAAGGCAATGACCGAAGCATTTCATGAGGAACATTTTCGTACTTATGCGCACAAATCAGAGCTCGATCCTGTAGAAATGGTGAACATTAGGGTCATTGCCCGGATTTCATTGGAAGACTCATCTGATTCTAAACAGCCATCCCTGAAAAAACCTAAAAAAGTGAATATTGGAACAAAGACGGAACGCATGGCCTATTTTGGCCCGGGTACTGGATTGATATCGACACCTGTTCTTTCTCGAAGCGAACTAGTAGGGAAAAAAATTAGGGGACCTTTGATCCTCGAAGAATATGATTCAACGTGTGTAATTCCTCCAGGATGTAAAGTATCGATGGACGACTTTGCTAATATGACTATCTCATCGGATAATTAATCTATGAAAAAAAGAATTGACCCAATAACGCTAGAGGTGATTCAAAATGCACTAAATGCCATCGGTGATGAATTAGCATTGGTCATCATGCGCACTGCCTATTCTAATATTGTCCGTGATTCGATGGACTACTCGACCGCTGTTTGTGACCACAAGGGTCGGATCATTGCTCAAGGCCTGACCACTCCGGTTCACCTTGGTTCATTCCCCGATGCCATGGGGAAGCTGATGGATCTCTATGGTGAAGACGCCCAACCTGGGGACGTTTTTCTTTTCAATGATCCCTATGGTGCAGGAGGGATGCATCTACCCGATTTCTATATAATAAGGCCAGTATTTGTGGATAATAAAATTGAGGGTTTTGTGGCCACCCTTGCACATCAGATTGATGTGGGAGGGATGGCTCCTGGAGGAATGGCCGTTTACTCAACTGAAATTTTTCAAGAAGGATTGCGGCTCCCGATTCTCAAACTCTATGAAGCCGGAAAGCCCAATGAAGCCATATTTCGCATCATTGAACGAAATACCCGTCAGCCCATCCAAGTGTTGGGAGACATTCGGGCACAACTCGCAGCATGTGGAAAAGGAGAACAGGGGTTTTCCAAATTGATTGAACGTTACGGGTCGGAAACTTTTCGAAAGTATACAGAAGAACTCCACGACTACGCCGAACGACTTATCCGAGCAGAGATTACAGATTTACCGGATGGAGCCTACAGCTATGAGGATTGGGTGGACGGTTTTGGAGAAAATCCAGATCCTATTCGGTTTAAGGCCACTGTTAAAATATCAGGAGATGAAATCCTCATTGACTGGAAGGGAACCTCAAAACAGGTCAATGCCGCCATTAATGGACCGATGCCCACTACCAAAGCGATGGCTTATCTGGCAGTAAGGTGTGCAATACAAGCACCGATTCCCAATTGTGAAGGTTATATGCGTGCAATCAAGGTCAGCGCACCCCTTGGTTCAATTGTTAATCCTATTGAACCCGCTGCGTGTGGAGCGAGAGGTATTATTTGTTTTCGTATGTTCGACACCCTTCTGGGAGCATTTGCACAGATTTTACCCAATCGTATCCCAGCCGCCAATGAAGGAGGGTCGTCAGCACCACATATTGCAGGCCGTCATCAAGATAATACTCCATTTCTAATTTCTGGTGGGCTAATGGGTTGTTGGGGTGGCAGTAAAAAGCGTGATGGATACGAGGGCATTTCAAATCCGGCAGCAAATCTTGGTAATACACCCGTTGAATTACTGGAATCTCAGCAACCTATAGAAATTACTCGTTATGGATTTGTGCAAAATTCTGGCGGACCTGGGAGTTCAAGAGGAGGACATGCACTAATGCGTGGATATCGACTCTTGGCGGACAAAGCTCATCTGGTCATGCGATCGGACCGGCGTAAGGTCCTGCCTTATGGTCTTGAAGGTGGTCTACCAGGAACACCTTCCTGGAACATCATTGATTCCGGATCTGAACAAAAACTGCTCCCGGTTTGTCCCATGGAGAGCATCCCTATGAATCGTAATGACGAATTTCTCCACATCCAAGCTGGAGGTGGGGGGTATGGTAACCCGCTTGAGAGAGACCCCCAAAAAATCCTTTACGATGCCATGAATGAATTGATTACTGTAGAATATGCCTTAGATGTATATGGAGTGGTCATCAGAGATGAGGTGATTGACCAAGAGGCTACAGAAATTCGACGTACTGAAATGATAAAAAAAGGGTATAGCCAAAGTGCTTATCTGACTCATTTCCACCGGACAATTGGAATTGATCCCTCAGATAGCGGAACGGATTGAATCAAATTTTGTGTAGAATTTTGTCAAGGAATTCGCGAGTTCGCTCAGATTTTGCATTTGTAAAAAACTCATCGGCGCTTCCATGCTCGATTATTTTACCTTGATCCATGAAAATAATTTCATCGGCGACTTCCCTGGCAAATCCCATCTCATGAGTAACTACCAACATTGTCATGCCTGTTTGTGCCAGCTTCAACATGACTTTTAACACTTCCGATATCAATTCGGGATCCAAGGCTGAGGTCGGCTCATCAAACAGAATGAGCTTGGGTTCCAGTGCCAGTGCTCTTGCAATGGCTGCTCGCTGCTGTTGTCCGCCAGATAATTCAGCAGGGAATTTATCTGCTTGATCTAGAATGCCGACTTGATCCAGAACTTTTAGGCCAATTTCCTCCGCTTGGGCTTTGGGTAATTTTTTAGCTTTGATAGGTGCCAATATCACATTATTTAGCACAGACATGTGGGGATATAGCTCAAAGTGCTGAAAAACCATGCCAATATTTAACCTTAGCCCCGGCAAATCCCTACAGGTTTGCACACTGGTGCCATCTACTATAATTTCACCACTTTGAAATTCTTCTAGTGCATTGATGCATCGTAACAGTGTACTTTTTCCTGAACCGCTTGGACCACAAATTACAATACAATTGCCTGGCATTACATCGGTTGAAACACCGTCAAGGGCTTTAAAATCTCCATAGGCCACATGGACGTCTTTTAACTGAATAATCGGTTCTGGCATTTTATAGTTTCTTTTCAAAATAACGTGATAACAAGGATCCAGAATAACAGATCAAAAGGAAAATCACCGTAATAAACAAATATATTTCCACGGGACGAACCGTTCGTTCGGCAACAAGTGATGCCCGATGAAGCACTTCACTGTAACCAATTACATATGCTACGGTAGTGCCTTGAAGAATGAGGATACACTCTGTCGTCAGAGCAGGAAGCATTGACCGAATTGCTTGAGGGAGCACAATGTATCGCATGGTTTGTGAATAGGTGAGGCCCGATGAAAGACCCGCCTGAATTTGAGTTATCCCCACGGATTGGATGCCTGAACGGACGATCTCTGCGAAATAAGCCGCAAAAAAAATAACAAAAGCAATTACCGCCGACATCAGGTCTCCAACAGGGCGACCGATGATAAAAGGGACTAAAAAATAGAACCAAAACAAAATAAGTATTAATGGATTGCTGCGCAATATATTCACAAAAGCAGAGCAGAACCATTTGATCCAAAGATTACTACTTAAGCGGCCAATGGCTAAAAGACATCCCAAAGGGAAACTTAGAACTATTGTTATCCCTGCCAGCTCAAAACTTCCTTTTAAGCCACCTAGCATGTACAAAGCATTAGGAAGAATGACAGACCATTCCATTTGTTATCTCCTAGTGATTAATCCGGGAATGTGCGTACGTCTTTCAACCCAGCCTATACAGACAACCACGAATGTGGTCGTACACATATAGGTTAGGGAAGCTACTGTGTAAGCTTCAATGCCATGGAAAGAATCTGTTTCGATACTACGTGCGGTATAAGTGGTTTCAGCAATACCAACGGTTAGCGCTAAAGCTGTGTTTTTAAAAACAGTCAAAAATTCTGATCCTATCGCTGGAATGACAACCCTAAATGCATAGGGGATGATCACATACCGATACATTTGCAGTGGTGTTAGACCTGTAGAAAGAGCAGCATTGAATTGTCCCCGAGGGATTGCAGCAATCCCAGAGCGGATTTGTTCCGCCACACGAGCTCCAGTAAATAAAGAGATGGCAATGACTGCTGTGAAATATGGGACATGATCCAATCCGTTCCACCAAAGCATCCATTCTTCTGACAAGAGCATCGGAAAAACAAAAAACCAAAGAAATAGTTGTATTAATTGGGGAACACCTCGAAAGACCTCAACATAAATAGCACCTATCAGTCTGAGCCACTTGGATTTTGTAACCCTGAACGTGCCAATTAAAATCCCAACAATCAAAGCAATGATCCAAGAAACGAGTGCGAGATGAACGGTCATCCATATACCATTAAGGATCCATTCCAAATATGGCTCCTCGATCAGCATTCCCCAATTAAAATCGTATTTCATAAGTTACTACAATTCACTGAGCGATTTTGCCATTTTTTCTACCCCTAGCTCGATTTCAGGAATGGGTGAATTGAAAACAAGACGTAGGTAACCTTCTCCCTGATCGCCAAAAAATGAACCAGCCCAGGTAGCGACTCCTGCATTTTCAAGGAGATACGTGCTTAATTCTTCAGAGTTCAGGTCAAATTTTTTAAAATTCGGAAAGGCAAAAAATGCTCCCATTGGCAGTTCACAAGTAACACCAGGAATAGACCGCAAGCCATTCACCAGAGTGTCTCTTTGTAACTGATGGTTCTGCATAAGCTGGGCAATCGAAATATCTCCAAAGCCCATCGAATTCCTGAGAGCTTCCGCCACACCGGCTTGAGCAAAAGAGGTTGGGCAGGTAATAGAATGTGAATTGATCGCCTGGATTTTTTCCAAAAATATTTTATCTGCAACAACCCAACCTACTCGCCAACCATACATATTATAAATTTTACTTGCAGACTGAATGGAAATGGTGCGTTCCCACATGCCTTCTAGTGATGCCATGCTGACATGCTTTTGCCCGTCATATGTGAACCTTTCATAGGCTTCATCCATGATCACAAGCAAATCATGTTGTTGAACAAACTCTGCGATTGTCTGAAGGTCAGATCTATCCAGCATTCTCCCAGTGGGGTTGTGAGGGTCGCAAAGAACTAGTACACGGGAGTTGGGAGTGATCCTTTTACGTAGATCATCTACATCAAGCTTAAAACCATTCTCTTCGAATATTGGAATTGGAATCGGTGTAGCACCCACCATTCGTACCATGGGCTCAAAACTGAGCCAACCCGGATCTTCCAGCAAAACCTCATCACCCTGATCAACTAACGTCAATAAAGCGGAAAGTACTCCCTGCTTGCCACCTACAGCAGCAACAATTTCGGTGTCTGGATCAACAACAAGGCCATTATCGGCTTTGAGTTTATAAGCAATTGCCTCTCGCAATTCAGGAGTACCCCGTGTATCAGTATAAGCAGATGCTGCCTCTTTTTTCAGGTACTGGATTACCGCAGATTTAGCATTTGTTGGTGTATCTTCCCTAGTTCCAAAGTTGATGATCTCAACTCCCTTCTGACGAAGCTCACGAATTCTTTTAATGATAGCTAACGATGGTGAAAATGGAATGTTATTCATCCGGTCAGCAAATCTGATCTTGCTCATAATCACTTCCCTATTGGACTTCTTCCTTAAAATCTCAAAAAAAAGCGCAGGTTTTTTTAAGAACCTACGCCACACTAGTCTATCTTGAAGGGCTAACCTATCTCTATTTTAACCACTTTTCAGATCCTGATGGACATTGGTTGTCCAATACATAACGGAGTGCTGTCGGGAGTGGTCTTTGAAATCCAGCCTTGGGATTATTACCAGCAAACCAGTCCTTATAAATACGATCATATTCTCCAGTTTTAACTAAATAACACAAGGCTCCATTGACCGTGTCAGTCCAATCCGAGTCGTCTTCAGCCAAGAGTATTCCATTCGGCATGCAGAATAATTCAGGTCCATGAACGGTCCAATCATCGGGATTTTTTGACTTGATTCTCAAACTGTTCAATGTGACATCCAATGTGACGTGGGCATCTGTCTTACCTTGCTGAAGGGCAAGAAAACCAAGGGAATGTTTTTCGAATCCAATTACCTTTGGTGGAGGACTGATTTCACCACTTTTACCCATGGCTGTAAGAGTCCTGAATTCAACACTGCCAATTGTAACCCCTACCCTTTTACCCGCAAGGTCTTGGTAGCTCTTGAAATTATTGCTTTTACGATGTAGCATTTGAACACAAACAGCATTGTTCAAATAAGAAAAATCTATCACCTCTTCACGTCTGATATTTTTTCCAGTGGTACCAAGAACCCAGTCTAGCGTCCCGTTGACGATCAATGGGACCCGTGTTTGAGGTGTTATCGCTCTGAATTCAAGTTCGATTTTAGTTCCAAGTTTTTTTTCTATGCTTTGATGTATAGCCTTACTGAGATCCATTGACCATCCAACCCATTCTCCTTTCTCATTGACAAATCCGAAGGGGGGAGCCCCCTCTCGGGCGCCAACAGTTAATTTTTTAGATTCCATTACCTTGTCGAGTCTCCCCTTGGCATACACTGTCGACAATGAAGCTACAAAAGTCAGAAGTACTGATGAAGCAACGAGTGTTTTAAAGATTCTATTTTTCATAACTAAACTCCTTGATATGATTAATTAAACAACCCAAACCCCAATGAGACTGGGTTAACGAAGTCTCTATTACTCTCCGATTCCTTAAACACGACATGCATTGCTAATTTACCGCATGAGTCAATCATAAATTACACCTACATCGTTAGAGCCATGTTTAACCCACTAACTCATCAAGGCTTAAGCAACCCCCTGAATTAAAGAGAATAATTCGAGACAATTGGATAGTATCCTATTGATTGAAGTTTAGTATGTCAATAAAAAAATAGTCTAACCAAGGTAATTAAACTTATGTTGATTTTTTTCATAGGTCTTATCCTTAAAATGGATTAAGATATATAAATATAAGTAATAGAAATTATAATGTTATTTAATATGAGTAACAAAATAGTAACAATTCTGTCACAAATAAGGATACAAAAGAGCTAGTTTAGTAACTGGATTGGGGGGATATTCACCACTTATATCAAGTATCGCTGATATGTGCTAAATGTAGTTTCTTATAGACACCTATAGTCCCTGATATTCAGTGTATAAAAGTAACACCTGATATGAGGCCTGCACGAGGGCAAAATTTTATGCCCATTTCTTCCAATATGCTTCCCCAAATTGCGCCAGCAGTCAGACACCCTCCAAGTACAATCCCCCCGTTCTTGTATAGAGCACAGTTCTGATATTATTTCTTGACAGCTTTCGATTATACCATTAGCCTTACCGTCTAGTTGTTTATTAACCTTTAAACGGAGAATCACTATGGCTTCATACGCTTTAATAAAATTTAAAATTAACAATGACTTTTCTGAGTGGGAACAAGCTTTCTATGGAGCGCAGCCCATGTCAAGGAAGGCGGGAATCATTGAGATCTTTCACGGCAAAACCGAAGACGACCCTCAAACCTGCTTTGTATTGGCTCAAGTGCCTTCAAAAGAGGCCATGGATAAATTCTTTGAAAATGCTGGTGATGAGGTTGCTAAGTCAGGACATATTTTAGAGTCTACTGAGGTAACAATGCTAACTAATTAACCACCGCACGAAAAAACCACTACACGCACGCACGAGGGCAAAAATTTTGTGCCAATTTTGTGCCATTAGCTTACAAAAACAGGCCATATTAGGGGATATGCTGCAATAGTGAGTATCAATTATCTAACTGATATTATTATCCTTGTTTGTTGCAGACTGTCCTCATTTACCCATTACCTCTGACTTCTAATCAGTAGGTTATAGGTTCAAGTCCTATCTGGTGCGCCAGCATTACCAATGGATTACAGCAGTTTTACATTTGGTCAAGTTCCATAATTGTGCCACTTTTGTGCCAATTGATTTTAAAAAAGGTACTAAAACTATTTAGACTCTCCTATTTTAATTCCCACAATTACCCCCTATTATTCCAGCAGTATTACGTCTAATTTTTTTATAAATGGCACATAATAGGCACAAGAGATTCGACATGCAGCCCTCCATCAATACATAACGTAGTTAGTAGCAATTCTGCCTATATACTCCATAAGATTGTTCACCAGTTATACCCCTTCCAAGCAAAATAGCTACACATTGTAAACACCCCAAATAGCAGAAGACTTTAGTTTGAGAGGGAGAGTTGAAATTCTACTTAAAATCAAAATAATGAAAAACAAAATCCGTCAAAATTGCTATAGATGTCATTGGAACTGTGAATATGTTAGATAGATTTAAATCTATAATAGTGTTTAATATCAATTATATAATTTAACTAATAATAATATAAATAATTTAAAAGCAATATAAAGATAAAAATATCTTGACATCAAATAGTTTTTTTTACATATTAGCCGGGTAAACGTTTACTCTAGGAAGATGAATTCAAATTGAAAGCGACAATTAAAGATATAGCAAAACTAGCACAGGTCTCTACAGCCACTGTTTCAAAAGTTGTGAATTGTAAAGATGAAAAAATTTCATCTGCTACTAGGGAACGTATCATGGGAATCATTGAAGAGCTCGGGTATGTGCCGAATCGGATTGCCAGTTCCATGGTTACAAAGAGAACGAAAACAATTGGCTTGATTATCCCTGACATTGCAAATCCTTTCTTCCCAGAAATAGCACGAGGTGCTGAGGATTTGGCAAAAAAAAAAGGGTACACACTTATTCTTTGCAACTCAGACAATGATCTTGAAAAAGAAGATACTTACATAGACATGCTACAAGAGAAAATGGTAGATGGTATTATCTTCACTGCGTCAAGTAATCGTTCAGAAGTAAGTTTAGCACTTAATAAATCAAGCATCCCGGTCATTACAGTAGATCGAGAGATAGATGGGTTAAAGTCACAAAAAATAATCTTAGTCAACAACGAAATTGACGCATTTAATGCTACAACACATATGATTGACTGCGGTTACAAGAAAATTTTACATATATCCGGGCCTATGGCATCCAAACCAGCTCAGGAAAGATACAAGGGCTATCTACGGGCTTTGGAGGAAAAAAGGATGAAACCTGAAGACAATCATTTGATTACAGGTAGGTACAGTGGTGAGTGGGGTTTCGATACTGTGCAAAATCTTGTCTTGAAAGGTATCGATTTTGATGGCATATTCTGCGGTAACGATTTGATAGCGTTAGGTGCACTAAAAGCCTTACACTCAAACAACATTGATGTGCCTAATCACGTAGGTCTTGTGGGGTACGATGACATCTATATGTCACAAATGGTCACCCCTGAGCTTACGACAGTAAAACAACCAAATTACGAAATGGGCTATCAAGCCGCTGAAATGTTATTGAGAATGATTCATGGTGAAGAGTCAAAGTTAAACTCAGAATCACTAAAGACCAAATTGGTTGTCAGAGGTACTACGAGAGCAAAGAATTAATTAAAATTTGACTCTAAATGTTCTTGATAGGCCACATGGATAAGTATGAGTGCAGGCTTAGGTTAAACGTTTAATCTAAAAAGTCATTACGATGGAGGAGATGCTTTACTTGGAAGTCTTAACACGGATTTAGTGACAAACTTTGAGGTCACTACAAAAGATTTGTAAAAAAACGGGGATGATAACTAAAATGGATAATTGAAAGATGCCCCTTGTCGTAGCAAGAATTAACTCATTGACTTAAATCCGCTCGTTTTTCAACATTGGCTTGTGTTCCGAGTGTTTTCGTAAAAAAGGTATAAAGTGGGGAAAAATAATATTAACAATAGGCTAAAAGATATTTTTAAAAATGAAAAATTATTGTTAGGTGTAGTGCATCTCAATCCATTACCTGGCTCCCCCTCATACAAAGGTGAATCTCTGGATGATATTTATGATTTAGCTCTAAAAGATACTGAATGTTATTCCCGTGGTAATTTTCATGGAATTATAATTGAAAATCATGGTGATATTCCCTTCAGCAAACCTGAAGATCTCGGTCCAGAAACAGTTGCAGTAATGTCAGTAATAACAAATAAATTAAGAGAAAAATATAAACATTTAATTTTTGGTATTAATGTCCTTGCAAATGGAGCTATACCAGCCCTTTCTGTAGCAATGGCTTCAAACTCTTCTTTTATTAGAGTTAATCAGTATACAAATGCATATATTGCCAATGAAGGATTTATAGAAGGATTAGCAGCAAAAATCACTAGGTATAGGAGGTGGATAAGTGCAGATTCTATTAGAATATTTGCCGATGTACATGTAAAGCATGGTTCCCATGCAATTGTTGCTGATCGTTCTATTGAAGAACTGGCTAAGGATAGTGAGTTTTTTGGTGCTGATGTGCTTATAGCTACAGGTCAAAGGACTGCTGACTCAGCAGAAATAGAAGAAGTTGAAACAATAAAAAAATCGACGAGCTTACCAGTTTTGATTGGAAGTGGTATCTCAAAGGATAATGTAAAAAATTATTATCATAATTGTGATGGTTTCATTATAGCTAGTTCTTTAAAATATGATGGTTTCTGGAAAAATTCGGTGGATTTAGAAAGAGTGATTGCTTTTACAAAAATACTTGATTTACTAAAATGAAATTATTTGTACTTGGAAATGTCGGGATTGACAAAATTTACTACGTTAAAAAATTCCCAGTCATCGGTGAAACAATATTATCAACCAAAGAGATTACTAATTTCGGAGGAAAAGGTTTTAATCAGTCAATAGCAGCTGCAAGAATTGGAACAAAAATATCTTTTTGGACATACTTGGGTGCAGATAAGTCTAAAAATAATATTATAAGTACTTTAGAAAAAGAAAATATATCTACAAAAAATATTTTTATAACTGATTATAAAACTGATGAGTCAATTATAATCGTGAATGAAAAGGGAGATAATTACATTATTAGTAGTAGTAGTAATGTCCGTTCTATAGACTTAAATTATGCTAATAATATGTTAAAAGAGATTAAAGAAGGAGACTCACTTTTGCTACAAGGAAATTTAAAGAAGGAAATTACAAACCATACTATAAAAAAAGCTTATAAAAAGAAAGTAAGAGTTTTTTTAAATGCTTCACCTATTACTTATGATTATTTAGATATATTGCGTTATGTTGATACTTTAATAGTAAATGAAACTGAACATAGACAATTGACAAATCATAATAGTGTTAATTTAGGTAATAAATATCTCTTAGAAACTGGAGTTAATAATATAATTATAACAAAGGGAAAGGCAGGAGTAATTTATATTTCTAAAACTAATACATTTTCTATTAATTCACCAAAGGTAAATACTTTAGATTCGACAGGTGCTGGAGATGTATTCTGCGGCTCTTTGGTAGCTTTTATATTGAAGGGAAGTGATTATAAAAATTCGTGCAAGAAAGCGATCGAATTGGCATCCTTATCTGTAACTAAATTCGGAACTTATTTATCAATTCCAAATAGAGATGAAATAGTTTTTCTCAACAAACAAACTAATTAAAGGAGGTATTATGACTTAAAATCTATGATTGTATATTTGTAATCAATTTCATCAACCTAAATTGTTCTAACCTAATACGAGAGAATATTATGAAAAAGCTAATCTATTTAATATGTATGCTAATATCATTATCATTGTCAAACACTGCATATAGTGGAGGACACAAGACCATCGCACTGATACAAATTAATCAGCAGGCACAATTTTTCACAGATATGAATAAAGGTGCTCAAGCTCAAGCCAAAAAAAATGGGCACAAGATGGTAATTTACAACGCTAATAACGATCCTACAGCACAAAATAATGCTATAGAAACATTCATTCAACAAGGTGTAGATGGATTAATAGTCGTAGCCATTGATACTAATGGTATTATGTCCGCTGTAATTCAGGCAGCAAATGCTGGAATACCTGTTGTAGCAATTGACGCTATATTACCAGATGGGCCTCATATTTCACAAGTAGGAGTTAACAATTATGGAGCAGGTGTTTTAATAGCTAATAGTTTCTTAGATTACGTAGATAGTAATATGAGTGGTAAAGCTAAAATCGGTATTGTTGGCGCATTGAATTCTACAATTCAAAATGTAAGACAAAAAGGTTTTACTGACACATTATCTAAGAATCCAAAAGTAGAAGTGGTAGGAATTGTAGATGGTCGTAATGTTAGTGAAAAAGCTATGAGTGCTGCAGAAAATTTGTTTACAGCAAACCCTTCTATGAATGCCGTATACACAACTGGAGAGCCGGCACTTGTTGGAGCAATTGCTGCAACAGAAGCCCAAGGACTTGAAAAAGATATTAAAATATTTGGATGGGACTTAACATCACACTCAATAAACGGTATTGATCAGGGATATGTGATTTCCGTAGTACAGCAATCGCCGTACAATATGGGAACTTATGCTGTAAATGTTTTGAAAGATACCTTTAACGGGAAAAGTGTCCCACGTGTTATAGATGTTCCTATAACCCTTGTTACCAAATCTAACGTATCAAAGTTTAAATAATTTGCTATAAAGGCCAGGATGAAATTCCTGGCCTTTTTTATCTAAAACATTTTTATTTAGATTGAAAAAATAACGTCATAATTGGAATCAAATATTAAAAAATTATGAAAATAATAGAAAATAAGGCGTAATTTCATTTATTAAAAAACTTAGGAAAAATAATGGAAGAAAAAGTAGTAGAAATGCGCAATATTTACAAAAAGTTTGGGAATGTTAATGCATTAAATGGTGTTGACTTATCTCTAAATAAAGGAGAGGTTTTAGGCTTGGTAGGAGATAATGCTGCAGGTAAATCAACATTGTGTAAGATTTTGTCAGGTGCATATAGACCTACTTCTGGAGGAATTATAATTAATAATTGTGAAGTCAATTTTGATAGTCCAGCTGACGCAAAAAATAATCATATAGAAATGGTCTATCAGGATTTATCTTTATGTAACTCGATAGACGTTGCAGGGAATCTATTCTTAGGAAGAGAAATGCACAAATATATTTTTGGCTTAAAGTTGTTAGACAAGAATAGAATGCATAGCTCTTCTGCAAAAATATTAAAAGATCTATCCATAAAAGTTCCTTCTACCAAGATCAAAGTAGAATATTTGTCCGGAGGTCAAAGACAGAGTATTGCGATTGGTAAAGCCGTTTCATTTGATCCAAAAGTATTAATAATGGATGAGCCAACTTCAGCGTTAGCAGTTGCAGAGGTCAAAGCAGTTTTAGAATTGATTAAAACAGTTAGTTTCAAAGGTGTCTCTGTTATTTTCATTACACATAGATTACAAGATATTTTTAAAGTTTGTGATCGTGTGATGGTAATGTATGAAGGGAGAAAAGTAGCTGATAAACTTATTAATGAAACCACATTACAGGATTTGGTTGAACTAATAGTTTCTGAACATTAAACAGCAAATGAATTATAAAAATATTGTTAAAGAATTAATTATCGAAAATGCTTCTGTATTTAGCATATTCATTTTTTTTATTTTTATGTCATTATTCTTCACAATAAGTGCAGATTCTTTTTTTACACAAAGAAACTTTCTAAATTTATTAAGGCAAAGTGCACCTATATTAATTGCAGCCACCGCAATGACTTTTGTAATTACGACAGGTGGAATCGATTTATCAGTAGGTTCAACACTAGCAATTGTAAATGCGTTATGCGCTATTTTACTAATTAATCAATTTCATTGGATTTTAGTATTATTTATTTTGATTTTAGTTGGAATAGCGTGTGGGCTAATTCAAGGTTATTTTATAGCTTACGAAGGTATTCCAGCCTTTATAGTTACTTTAGCTGGGATGAGTTCAATCAGAGGGGTAGCGTTATTAATGACAGAGGGATTTACAATTCCAATTGATAAGAATTTGGGCATTATTTATCTAGGGAGAGGCTGGCTTTTTGGGATACCAATTCCGGCGATTATTGCTGTAATCATAATTTTTATAGGGTATATACTATTGAATAATACTACTTATGGTCAGTATATTACTGGAATAGGATCAAATAGCGAGGCGGCAAGAAGATCTGGAATAAATATAAAATTTTATACTTTACTTACTTATATTTTTTGTGGTGTCTGCGCAGCAATTGGAGGAATAATCATCGCTGCCAGACTTGGGAGCGGATCCTCAAATGCAGGAGTAATGTTTGAATTAGAAGTAATAGCTGCTGTTGTTCTTGGTGGTACTAATCTATTTGGAGGTAAAGGTACGATAATAGGTACAATTTTAGGTGCATTAACAATAGCAATCATTGGAAATGGATTAATACTACTTCATGTTTCTCCTTTCTATACTCAGATTGTTACAGGTTGTATAATTTTAATTGCCATATGGTTAAATAGACGTTATTTCCAAAACAGTATAAAAACTTGAGATAAGATGCCCGATACAGTTATGACAGTAAATGGTGAAATTAGCTTAGATTCACTAGGGATAACTTTAATGCATGAGCATATTTATGCTAATAATTCTGGATGGTGGCATTGTCCTTCATGCAAAGATAGGATGGATTTAGCTAACAGCAGTGTCAACATGAGTATTTTGGGAGATTTAAGAATGGATCCTTTTGTAAACAAGGATAATATAGTTTTAGATGATGTAGTAGCTGTAACTAATGAACTTATAGAACTTCATAAAATCGGGGGCAGAACAATTGTAGACCCAACAAATATTGGTATTGGTAGGGATCCAGAAATATTAAAAGATATCTCTAAGAAGACTAAACTAAATATTGTGATGGGTTCAGGATTTTACCTTGAGCCAACACATCCAGAATATGTTAGTAAGATGAATAAGAATAATATTTCGGAATTAATAATTGATGAATTTGAACATGGGGTAAGTAATTCGGGTATAAAAATTGGTTTAGTTGGAGAAATAGGTATAAGTAAAGATTTTACAAAAGAAGAAGAAAAAGTTTTAAGGGGAGCTGCAATAGCATGTAGAGAAACAAGACTACCTCTAAGTGTGCATTTACCTGGCTGGGAAAGACATGGTAAAAAGGTTTTAGATATTGCTAAAGAAGAAGGATGTATAAATAAACAAATTATACTATGTCATATGAATCCTAGTCATGATGATATTGAATATCAGCAGTCGTTGGCCGAAAATGGAGCTTGGATTGAATATGATATGATTGGTATGGATTATTATTACGCTGATCAAAAGGCGCAATGTCCATATGACAATGAAAATGCCTTCGCTATAAAAAATTTGATAGATAATGGATTTTTGAATAGTATCTTATTATCACAGGACGTTTTTATTAAAATGATGTTAAAAAAATATGGGGGGTTTGGATATACTTATATTTTAACTCATTTTAAGAAGAGGCTTTTAGATGTAGGCGTTACGGATGAACAAATTGATGAAATATTGGTTAATAATCCAAGAAATGTTTTTTCTTATGACAAAATTTAATTGTATATAGAATCATGGAATGAAATTTCGTGAATCAAAGTCTCACGAAAAATTTCTTTTTGTTTTTTTGAAGGGGACTCACTTTTGTTTATTAATTTCGCTTCTTGTGAAAAAAATTTTACCTGATTAAAAAATGCTTTGGATGTATGTATTTTAATCCATTTTATATAATTATTTAAGTTCTTCTTTTTTCTTACTAGTGCATTTGAGCACCAATTATTGTACATTGACTCTGCAGCAAGAAACGAAACAATAATTTCTTCAAAACCTTTTTTAGAGCAGTTTTTCATGTAATTTCTAAAAATATTAGCTTGTTCAGGAATTTTAGTTAAGTCTCTCTCATTTTTCATGCTATCAATGAAGTAATTGTTTTGTTCATTTAAAAGTCCATGTATTATTTTGTTGATGATTATTTTAGTTTCTATTCTATTTGCATAAAACATCGCCATGGTCATATGGTCTATTGCATCATTAACAAATGTGTGTTCAATCTTCAAATAATTAATAAAATAAATTTCTTTCAAATTCCCGTTGCCGATTTCTTTAACAAATTTGTGATTCATCATTTCCTCCCACTCATTTTTAGCCGAATGAATCAGGTATGCTAAGTAGTTGTCTTTATATAACATTATAACTAAAATTAAAAATTATGAAAAAAATATTATTGGTAGGCGAATCGTGGATTTCTAATGCTACACACTACAAAGGTTGGGATCAATTTTCAAGCACTACTTTTCATTTAGGGGCGGAACAGTTAATAAATTCTATTGATTCCACTCAATTCGAAATAGAATATATGACTTCCCACGAGGCTGCAGAAAAGTTTCCAAGTAAAATATCTGATCTACAAAAATATTCATCTATAATTCTAAGCGATATTGGGAGTAACACCATACTTTTACACCCAAAAGTCTGGATTGAAGGTGAAACATTTGTAAATAGACTTAAATTGATAAAAGATTATGTTCAGTTAGGAGGCTCTTTTTTAATGGTCGGAGGTTATCTTAGTTTCCAAGGAATAAATGGAACTGCAAGATACAAAGGCACTCCAATTGAGGAAATATTACCAGTAAATATATTACCTTACGATGATAGGATAGAGATTCCAGAAGGTTTTAATATAACGATAAAAAAAGAAGATCACGAAATCTTATTGGGATTATCTGGAAGCTGGCCTCCACTGTTGGGTTTAAATGAGGTTGTTCCTTCAAGTACAAGTAAAACTATTATTTCAACACCTGAATCAGTAGGATCTCATCCTTTATTAGTTATAGGAGAATATGGTTCTGGTAAAACAATGGCTTGGACATCAGACATAGGTCCTCATTGGGTTTCAAAAGAATTTTTATCATGGGATGGATATACTGTTCTTTGGAACCAAATACTAAAGTGGCTAGTTGTTTAAAAAAGCATTAATTAATTTTTTAACTAGAGTTTAATTTATAATTTAAATTTAAGACTTATTTTGGAAATTCTAGATCAAATGTCTCTATTTCATAATGAAATGGTAGATTGGCGAAGGCACATACACAAGTATCCAGAATTGGGATTCGAGGAAACTTGTACATCAAATTTTATATCTGAAAAACTAGAACAATTCGGTATAGAAGTTTTTCGTGGCTTAGCAAAAACAGGTGTTGTTGGCAAAATAAGTAACGGAAGCGGCCCTTCAATAGGACTAAGAGCAGATATGGATGCTCTACCGTTAAGTGAGAAAAACTTGTTTGAGTATGCTTCTGTTAATACTTCTATAATGCATGCTTGTGGTCATGATGGACACGTTACAATGCTGCTTGGGGCTGCAAAGTATTTGTCTTCTACTAGAAATTTTAATGGAACAGTTAATTTTATTTTTCAGCCTGCTGAAGAAGGCCTTGGTGGTGCCCAACGCATGATAAAAGAAGGTTTGTTTGCGAAATTTCCAATGCAATCCATTTACGGATTACACAATTGGCCTGATTTGCCTGCAGGACATTTTGGTATTGGAAGCGGACCAATGATGGCCGCGTCGGACTTTTTTGACATTACGATTAAAGGTCGAGGCGGTCACGCTGCAATACCGAATGACTGTATTGATCCTATTGTTATATCATCCCATTTAGTTAGTGCACTGCAAACCATTACAAGCCGCAAGATTCACCCAGCTGATTCTGCAGTGATTAGTGTTACACAGATTCATGCTGGGGATGCATATAATATAATTCCGGATAGTGTGAGATTACATGGAACACTAAGATCTTTTCTGCCGGGAACAAGAAATGAGTTTCCAAATTATATTTTACGTATTGCTGAGGGTGTGTGTAATGCTTTCGGAGCTTCATGCGAATTAAATATTATTAAAGGCTATCCCGCCACTATAAACTCTAATCATGAAACAGAAATATCAGCAAGTGTAGCTTTAGATTTAGTTGGTGAAGACAGAATATTAATGAATCCAGTGCCAAGTATGGTGACTGAAGATTTTTCATACATGTTGGAAGCACTACCGGGCTGCTATGTTTGGTTGGGGACAGGTTCAGAAAATGGAAATAAAGATAGAAAATTACATTGTTCAAATTATGATTTTAATGATGAAATCCTTTCTATTGGATCTGCATATTGGGTAAAATTAGTTGAAAAAGAACTATTTTAATTATTCTTATTTTAAACATATTTAAAATTATTTTTTCAAAAAAAGTTTAGAAAGTGAGTTAAAAGTTTCAAAGATATGTTCGCCTTCAAGTTATTTTAGACAGAATAAAAAGGGAAATTGTGGATTGGATATTATAGTTTTCCTTTCAACAACTTTTGGACAAAGAGCTATTTAGATTTAATCCGGATTAATACACTTGGTTTAGACGAGGAACGAAAATTTGTGGCGTTTTACTTAGGTCTGGATAAAGTTATATTTGAATGATTTGAATCGGATAATAGTTAAATGAGATAGTTTTTTTCATACTGAAATTATCGAGTCTACATAAAATTTTGTTTTCATCCATGACATTATCTCTGTTGAGATTTTCAACGAAATGGTAGGAAAGACTATTACAACTAATGTATTTCCAAATTCAAAAATAAACAAATTATTAATACACACAAGGAATTATCATGCCCCCTTACTTAGCATACAATCTTATGGTGTCCAATCGTTTCTCTAAATACTTATATACACATGATAAATGATTTTTAGGCCAGCGGGCGGTGCCTTCATAACACCCTAATATTCATGTTTACTCCTTTGTATAGAAGAGGGATTGCCAACGTAATCCCTCTTCTAATATATACACGAGTAACTACTTTATGTATCAATGGGAGGGGCCTGTGTGTTTACCCCCCCCTCAGATCTCCTGCATCTCAACTAAGCCTGTGTACAGCACTTCATCTGATGCAACCACTTGCACTTCACACACTACCACTGGAATAAGTCTTGGGGATGTTATCTCCATAGAATAACACTCATCACCCCCCTGTGAGTAACCCCCCACTAATTCTTCACAGTCAGACACCCTCCAGGTAAAATCCCCCACACATTGTATTTCAAACCGATTGATGTTATAAATCGGGTTATCCTAAACCACCAAAAGGGGAACCAATGAGACATTTAACAATTTTTTTTCTTATTATTTCATTAACTTTGTTATTTATTTCAGCCTGTACAGAGTCAAACCGGCAAACAAGACAGGTAGAAAAGGATTTGGATGCAAAACACCTAGCTGCTATTCAGGATCTAATAGATGCAGATAAAAGTAAATTTTCTATTGGACAGAGATCCTCAAGCCATGGGTCAACAATTGAGGTAATCGAAAACAAGACAAAAGCGAGAATTGAATACAAGAGTTATAATAAATTAGTTAATGATATTAAGAAAAAAGCTAAGTTAAGAATGTGGTCTCAAAACAAACTTAATTCTGAGATTAAATTATTACCTAAAGGTGGCTTAATTCTGATTCATGTTTCTGGGAATACTATTGATAGAGCCAACACTAAATGGTGGGAATATATTGTGCTTTCACTGAATGGGAAAGAGATCCTGCGAAACCGTGGAAGTAACAGCATACCAAATTTTACTACATCGAGAAGAACAAGTGCTACTGAATGGTGGAACATAGATGATTTACCACTTACAAATGACAATAGTCAGCCGTTTAAAGTATTTGTGATTGACATTTTAGGTAACAAAAGAAGTGGTTTCATTGTCTATCCAAACATGGTGAAAAACTAATCTAGGTCTTTGTTTATCGAATGCAAATATGATATTAGAACTGTAACATATGGAGTTCCAATCTTATTTAATTTGTTCAAGCCTCAAATCGTTTTTTAATAGCTCAAACATTGGTTTTACAGCGATTTTGTGTTGCAGTCCATAAACAAAATGTTTGGCCCCTTATGGGTATGGCAGGGGGGTGGGGTGGCCTCTCTGAATGGGGGTTGATAAAACCGTGTTTTGATATGTACGATAATGCCCGTTAACGTACATAATCCTTTATCAAACAGGCGTAATATCCTTGGCAAGTGCTGCTTTTTCACCTTCCCATCTGTCAATAATAGCTGACAAATCCTCGGGGGTCATTTCAGCTAGATTTTGCTCATAGTTCCGCTGGGACTGTGAATGCTTTCCAATGTCTCCAGCTAACTCCAGAGACGTCCTGGCAGCAGCTATCCTAGCACTAGCCGGTGCATCAGTATCCTCCATTATCTCTTTAAGAGTCTGAACAGCCGTAGACGCAAGCTCGGTTTGGTAAACTTTGTTTCGCTCTTGCCGGATTTTAGCTATGATTTTTGGTGATTGTGTCAAAGTAAAGGCACTCTGCCTGGGTGCCGCAAAGCCTGCAAGGCGTGCTGCTTCAGTACGTCCTTTCCCCTGATGGACCAGGTAAAAGATAAAACTGCTCTGTCTGTCTGATAATTGTACTTGTCCCATATATTTTCCTTTGTAAATTGGTTAAATATACAAGGATATTGTACTTTCATTAGTATCAAATGAACAGTCGAAAACAGATAAAACAGGTGGGGGATACGGTGGGGGAACTAAAAAATACGAAAATATGTGATTTTGAACATTATCTTTTAAATATTGATATATTTGATTAAAGTGTGGTGGCCAGAGGTGGAATTGAACCACCGACACACGGATTTTCAGTCCGTTGCTCTACCAACTGAGCTATCTGGCCT
>ENA-OREN01001771-OREN01001771.1-marine-metagenome-genome-assembly--contig:-NODE-1771-length-23900-cov-18.060194_pt1 | contig 23900 bp, 12 predicted proteins | sample MGYA00248624_ERZ508555 | MGnify/ENA primary metagenome ERZ508555 (study PRJEB26222, sample SAMN06267773) | marine metagenome | isolation source: Saanich Inlet, British Columbia, Canada | place...
TTGCGCCCTCGACAGGAATCGAACCTGTGGCCTACCGCTTAGGAGGCGGTCGCTCTATCCGACTGAGCTACGAGGGCGGGGGAGGCGCGTTATGTGGCGCGTTACTGCTGATAACGGCCAGTGTCGCTGTGAAGGCTATAGGCGGGGTTGGTTTGCTTCCTTGGGATTCGACTTTGGAGGGGGTGTGGCTGTTTTGGGGCGCGGCAAAGCCACCGGGTGCCTAGTTCTCGGGTGGTGCCGCGGCTCAGGTGGTGAAGGGCAGTTGCTGACCTGTTCTCAGCATCCTGGCGATGGTGGTCCTGATGTTGAGGTACAGCGCCTGGAACAGCAGGTGGACTCGCATCCGTGCGTGGCCGACGACCGGGACGCGACGGTGGGGTACCTGGTGGTTCTTGATCCACGAGTTCAGTGACTCAGACGTGGCGCGCAGAGTGATCATGTTTTTGAATGCGGGGGTGCCTTCGGGGTGTAGCCGAAGGTTCTCGGCTCTGTGGAGTTTGCGGTTCTTGTCTTCGGCGGTGGTGTCGAGCCGGAGCCGGAACGTGGCGGTGTGCAGTTCAGGGTTGATTCGGGGGTCGCACGGGATGGTGTAGTCCCGGTACCACCGGTAGCCGGTGGTGCGGCTCTTTCGCCGTATCGGCTTGCCGGCCTCCAGGGTTCCGTGACGCGGAACTGCTGCTCGAGGCGAACTGAGCCACGTCCGACTCGTGTTCGAACTCGGCTTAGCAGAGGAACTCGTCATCCTCGCTGAGGACACCGTCCGAGAATCTGCCGGGCAGGGAGTCCACGTCCTCTCCGACAGAGCCCGTTACCCGGCCTCAGAGTGCCCGGGACGTGCCCTCGCATTCGTCGCTGAGCCCTGCCGGCAGTAACCAGAGAACATCACCGCCGGCACAATGCCCGGGGCGGTTCACATCGACCCGGATCCCGGCTGGTGGCACGGCGGGGAGTAGAAGAAGGGAAGGGGCATGGCCACGTCCTGACCTTCGGTGCCTTACCACCCGTGGGTGGCCTTACGCGGAACCGGCCAGATCGTCAAGCTCCTTGTCGACCCTCGCGATGGTCGTGCGCACGTCCTCGCCCCTGTGGAGGGTGATCAGTTCTGTGCTTCCGAGGGGATCATCCGCGTCCACTGCGGTGAGCACCTCCTGATGGGCTCGAGGGCCGCATCGCTCTGCTCGAGATCGCCCAGGAGGTCGAGTGCACTGCTGACGATGGCCTCCACGTGCCGACGCACCTGGAGGCACCTCTTCACCTCGGTGAGGACACGTGACACGACCACCGACAGCAGTCCGGCGTCGAGCCGGGACCTGCGGTCCTCGAGCAGGATCGCCCGAGCAAGATAGCTTCCTGACAAAGCTCGAAAGCGCCCCGGTCCGATCCGGAGATAGGGGCGGCAGGCCCGCCTCGCTGTGGACGGCCGGCCCCGCCAGGAAGTTGAGCCCTCCAATCTCCAGACCCTTGGATGACGTCGAGGAATAGAAGGACCTGCCGAGGCACTCAGCCCCCCCTGAACAGACCAGACAACGGTTAGTGGTTGGCGATTTGGAAGCGCTGCAACACAGCGATCACCGAGCAGGACACAGCGGCTCGGCCCTAAGTGCGTCCTGGTTGAGTGGACGACACCGGGTCAACCGCTCCTATGACCGACAAATCCGCCCGTTGGTCAGCTATTGTCTCAAGATCCCTTCAAGACCACTTTGCCGAGACCCCGGATTACGACTTGAGCCCATCAAACCAACTGGTCCGAGTAGTCGTTACATGCGCTAACCGCAAAGTGACGATGCCGTCGCGTGACCTCAGGCTCGGCACCTACCCGACGGAACTGGAGGCTCGTGCAACCCGGTGGACCAGTCGACTCGACTCCCCGAAATCACAACGCGTCGAAGCAAGACACCTGTACCAAGGAGAGCACTGGTCGGTCGTGAAGCGAATGGTCGATCAGGCAAGCGACTCCGGTTGCATCGCTGAAGTCTGGATCGTTTCCGCTGGCTACGGCCTTGTACCAATTTCAGCAAACCTGGAGTCCTACAGCGCGACCTTCTCTCCAGGGTCAGATGACTCGGTGGCCCGGAGCAAATCCAACCAGAGGGATAACCAAGCTTGGTGGGGCCTCCTCGCCTCTCGGCGGAATCGTGACCTTCCGGGTCCTCGAAACCTCACCGAATTGGCACTCCAAGACACTTCAGCACCAATGATCGTCGCTCTATCAAAGACCTACCTTCAGGCTGTTCTCCACGACCTAACAGACGCTGCTGAGGCGATGGGTAAGAAGGCAGACCTCTTGTTGGTTAGTACCGGAACCCCGCCAGACGGTCTTGAAGAAGTGCAACTTCCCTGTGACGCCCGGTTCGTTACCTCCCTAGGCGGAACCCGGACCTCCCTGAACGCTCGGGTCGCAAACCGCATCATCGAAACTTCTGATCAACACGAGTTTGATTCAGCAAAGGTGAGGAACCTTCTCCAGAAGGATCTCGAATGCTCGAAGGACATCCTCCGGTACGACCGCCGCAAGCAGACGGACCTCGAAATTCGAAACTGGATCCGGACTCGGCTCAACACTGAGTCCTCCTCGCGTAGTTCTTTGTTGAGAGAACTTCGCGATGCCGGGCTTGCCTGCGAGCAGCGCCGATTCGCCGGACTCTACGAAGAGGTCATCGCGGGGAACTGTCGATGAAGTTCTTCTTTCCTGACTCTCAGGACCAGATCGGTCCGTTCTTCAACTTCGAGTCGGAAGAGCATCCGGTGCATCGGGTTCGCCAACGTGACGACTTGTACGCCCACGAAGCGCTAAGGAGAACGCCCTACGACGGGATGCTGGTCTCAAAGGCCATCGTCGATGGAGTCATGGATCGGGGATCAAAATTCACCGAGGCGCAGCGCGAGCGCATTTACCGCACCGGGGCTCATAACTTCTATCGACTCAAGAACCGCAGGCATCATCTGGAGATCATGGGCGACTGCGGAGCATTCGCCTACGTGGACGAAGAAGAACCTCCGTATTCCCTTGATGAGGTCGTCGGCTTCTACGAAGGAGTGGGGCTAGATCTTGGTGTTTCGATGGACCACATCGTGTTCAGCTACCTCTCTGCGGCACAGAAGAAGAAGGGTCAAGGGGTGGAAGCCGACTGGGTTCGAAGACAAGAACTCACGATCGAGATTGCCGCCGAGTTCTACAAGTTGGTCCGTAAGCAGGGCTGCGGGTTCACCCCTCTTGCTGTAGCGCACGGGTGGAGTCCCGAGTCCTACCAGCGAGCCGTCAAGGACCTGCAAAAGATCGGCTACCAACGCATTGCCCTGGGGGGCATGGTTCCGTTGCGCAGCAACGACGTGCTGGACGTGGTGTCGGCAACGGCCGATGTTCGCAAGAACACCACCGAGTTTCATCTTCTCGGCCTGACCCGGACCGAGCACATGTCCGAGTTCGCCAACGGCGGCGTGACGAGTTTTGACAGCACTTCACCGTTTCGTCAGTCGTTCATGGACGATAAGGACAACTACTACACGCTGAACTCCACGTTCGTGGCACTACGGGTTCCTCAGCATGATGGGAACCCGGCGCTGAAGCGTCGAATCCAGGCCGGGGAGGTCGACCAGCAGGATGCTGTCGACGCAGAACGGCTATGCCTGAAGACCCTGCGGGCCTTCGACGCTGGAAAAGCCAGCGTCGACAGAGCAGTCGCAGCGCTGCGCGCCTACGAGATGATCTACGACACGAAAGAGAGGGACCGCTCAGATTCCTACCGGCGCACCCTCGAGACGGCACCGTGGAAATCGTGCAAATGCGGGATCTGCCAAGATGTGGGAATCGAGGTCATGATCTTCAGAGGTGCCGAACGCAACAAGCGCCGCGGCTTCCATAATCTCGCTGTGTTCAAACGGCGTCTTAACCGGACCATCACCACGCGTCGCTGACTAGGACAAGCCGATGACCCCCCCACAACCCGATCCGAACCAGGTTCTTCGCTTGCCGGCAATTGAGATTCGGCAAGGAAAGCAGCGCATCTACATGTTCGGCATCGACGGTAAGGAAATTCCACGGATCGCGACGATCTCGCGGGTCCACCGCGACGATGAGGGCGACATCGGTGGATACCAGCGACCTGAAATTCTGGCCCATGTGGGCGAGATCCGCCGATACCTCGAGTCGGAGGATCCGCTTCTCCCCAACTCCCTCGTTATCGCCTTTGACCGTCGAGTCAAGTTTGAGCCCCAGGCCGGCGCTGAACTCAACGGTCACGGCGGCTTTACGAAGATCGGCACTCTGATCATCCCGGTCGACGATTCGGTCCCCGACGAGTCGAAGCCCGGCTGGATCGTCGACGGGCAACAGCGAACTGCCGCCATTCGGGAGGCCCGGATCAGCTCGTTTCCGGTGTCTGTCGTGTGTTTCATAGCGAAGAACATTGAAGAGCAGCGCATCCAGTTCATTCTTGTAAACGAGACGAAACCGTTGCCGCGACCCCTTATCGACGAACTGCTCCCAAGCACTAACGGCACTCTTCCGAAGCGTCTAGCCCTGCGGGTTCTCCCAAACCGTCTCATCGAACGGTTGAACACCGACGAATACTCGCCACTAAAGGGCCTGATTAAAACCCAGACCATGCCGGATGGGGTAATCGCCGCCAACTCGATGATCCAGGCGCTCAGGAACAGCCTCAGCGACGGTGCCCTCTACCAATACCGTGACCCTGAAACCGGCTACGGCGACATCGAGCAGCTTCTGGGTCTGATCAAACCGTTCTGGACCGCCGTCGAAGAAGTCTTCCCAGAATCATGGGGTAAGCCGGCCCGACGGTCACGACTGATGCACGGTACAGGTGTCCGCAGCCTGACCTACCTGATGGATGAGATAGTCATGACTCGACAAACTCGGGCCAAGCCGACCGTTCGAACATTCGTGGAAGCCCTTGAGTTCGTCAAGCCCGTTTGCCGGTGGGACCGTGGCTCCTGGGATTTCCATACAGGCGAACGCAGGAAGTGGAACGACATCCAGAACCTCGGCAAAGACCGAGAACTTGTCACCAAGCACCTCCTGACCGAATACCGGATGCAATCCCAGCGCTGAGCCTCTGGACCGAAGCCGTCACGCAGCCCTGGCGCCTTGAGCAACAAACGAGGACTCGTCAACCAAGTGATCCAAGTCGGCACCTAGATCACTTTCTGAGCACCAGAAGGCAAACCCGCAGTTCAGAGGGAGATTAGGGCCGAAAGGCCGTCCACCCCTCCGAACAGGAGGGCAATCTCATCGCAGGCGGCTGACCGCTGTCACACGTCATCCGTACTGTCGCGTTCGGATCGCACACCATCGATCCACTCGACCTGAAAGGCTCAGAATGGAACGGTTTCTAACAGTCGACCGCCTGCGCGACCGTGACGAGATGGAAGAGCGACGCGAGCGGCGTCGTATCGAGGTAGGAGTGATCCGTGAATCTCGCCGTCAAGAGTGGGATAGACGGAACGAAGGGCGAGAGGTCGTACGAGATACAGCCACTCCACCAGCCAGGCTTCCTGCGGCGGTGCTCGACGAGCGCATGATTCAGCGCGCCGTTTGCACCGTGATGCCAAAAGCAGGCCCTACTGCAACCTCGGCGATGTGTCGAATATTCGCCGGGTTGGTCCCAGTAGATGAGGCCGTTCGAGTCCCGGTCGACGGAGTATCGGCGACGTCGATGATTCGGGCGATGCTCCGGGTCAAGATCTCGAACGCTAGTCGCCATGCGGTCCCGTTACTCGAGACGTACGTTGGGAGCTACGACGTCCCGTCTTGCGATAAGGATCGAGAGCGAGTTCGGGCAACTATGACCATTGGACGGGTCGCTAAACACCTTCGCGAGCGCGGCTACCCGGTCGGCGTAGCTTGCCCCACCGTTGACGGAACCATATTTGCGGTGCCATACCTCATTGATCCGGCAGCCCCAATCCCGCGCTAACCAGGCCTCCGTCGTACCGCCTTCATCTGCTTCGAGGAGGATTCATGGAACTCGACCCACTGGAGCCACTCTTCAATTTATGTAATAGTGGCTCCTAAGCAGGCAATTCGCTTATGTAGGGAGTCAGAGGGTCTCGCCTACTTGGCGTGAAAGGCAACACGTGGGACGTGAGAACCGTTGACCGGATTCGTTACCACTGACAACGGTCTGGGGATCGGGAAACTCGTTGGTAGCAAGGATGGTAAGACGACCATCCGCTACTTCCGCGGGCCGACTCCGAAACCAGATGTAAGAATCACAGTTCCCGAGGGCGAGGTCGAGAGCGTACAGCTCTCCCGCCAAACCAGAGCGTACGTTCCCCTCACCGATGGGGCTGGATGGCGGGTCGGTCGTATCGACGACGAACTCTCACCGGACGATGGCACCTACCCGATCGCATTTACCAAGAATGACGGCTGTCGCCTATCAGCCGACGAGTTCGAAATCCGCTGGTCCCTGCGAGTCGAAGACCCATTTGAATTCCTCGCAACTGGCTCGGTCGAAAGTCGAGAACTCCATGCTCAACGACTTTCCATTCTCGGAGGTTGGCTTCAACAGCGGTCGGCCGCCCTAGGTGTCGAAGGGTTGTACGAAAGCCCTGTACTCCTTCTCGACTACCAACTCCAAGCAGTCAGTCGAGTCTCCTCAGACGCCGAGCGTCGATACCTGCTCGCCGATGAGGTCGGGCTTGGGAAGACAATCGAGGCCGGCGCTCTAATCCGCCAATTCCTTGACCATCATCGCGAGGGCCGCGTCCTCGTCCTCGCCCCAATTCAACTCCACAAGCAATGGGCGGAAGAACTCGAACGGTGCTTCATCACCAGCGCTCATGACAAAGCATGGATCAAGATCCGCGACCTGGCAGCCCCCGACTCGTGGCCTCCGGACCCTGTCGACGTACTGGTAGTCGACGAGGCCCATCACCTCGGGCGATCGAGGGGGCGAACTGGAGCCGCCTACGCCTACCTACTCCCAATCGCTCACCAAGCCAAAGAGGTCCTCCTGCTCTCAGCTACCCCCGTGCGCTCCAACGAAAAGGATTATCTGGACCTTCTCCACCTTCTGGACCCTGCAAACTACGAGCTCGACGGATTTGACCAGTTCAAGAGACGGGTCGAACTGCGAGACAACCTCGCAAACCTCCACCGCGCATTGAGCCCAGACCTCGACGCATTTGACCTAGAGGACCTCCAGTCAACTTTCGAGGACCTCTACCCAGATGATGCTGCTTCGATCGAGTCCTTCCGAAAGGCAGCGGAGGCATCAGATGCCGACCGGCCCAAGTTGGTAGCGAACCTAAAGGACCGTCTCTCAGAGACCTACCGGATCCATCATCGCCTCATCAGGACCAGAAGATCCGGAGCGGCCACGGAATCCTTGACTGTCCGCGGTCGAAAGCGTGACGACCACTTCGTCAGGAATCTCGAAATCCCAAGCCATCTGGCCGCGGCGAAGAACGCTCTCCTGGATGGGTTCCGCCAGCACCTCCTTGAAGCAACCGAATCAGGCACGGCCGAAACTTCAGAAGTCGTCCACGCCTTTCGCGACCTTGCTGAACGTTGTGGTTCCGGCCCTCGGGCCCTGCTCTCCATACGTAACCCCTCGAACAACTCCGACATCCACCCACTTCTCCAGTCGTGGATTGAGAACGACGAGTTTCCTGAATTCGGCACCATCGAGATGGGACTCAAAGAGGTTGAGGAAACAACTGCCACATACCTCCGAGACATCACCCTCGCAGTCCCGTCGATCAAAAAGGCCGTCATCTTCACCATGTACGAGGAAGTAGCTCAAGCCACCGCTACTTCACTGGCCAACCTATGGAGCGAAAAGAAGATTGCCCGACACGTCGCGTCTGCCGACGCCTCCTCGAACTCCGATGAACTCGACCGTTGGTTGCATACCGGGGACTGCAAAGTTCTTGTCTGCGACCATTCTGCAGAGGAAGGTGTGAACCTTCAGTTTGCGGACCTCCTCATCCACCTTGACCTCCCATGGCAGGTACCGCGTCTCGAGCAGAGGATCGGTCGCTGCGACCGGTTTGTCGAAGAACAGTTGCCTCCAATCACGTCAAAAGTCGTCCTCGTGGGCGACCAACCGTATGCGGAGGCCTGGTGCGAGTTTGCCGCTTCGGCTTGCAAAGTTTTTGACCGGTCCGTTGCGAGCCTTCAATACGTCTTGGCTGACATCGAGGAATCAGTCCTAACTCGCGTCTTACAAGACGGCCCTTCGGGGATTGAGGCAGAAATCGAACCGCGTTCCGAAGAACTTGAATCCGAACTCGCCCTCATCGATGCCCACGACAGCCTCGACCAGGGAACCCTGATCGATAAGGAAGCCTGGCTCCGCCTCCGACGCCTCGACGACTCCCCCGAGTTCCAGAAACACTTGGTCAGTTGGTTCGAAGGAGTCAACATCAGGAAATCAGTTCCTTCTCCTGGTGCGATCCAACTCGGACAGAGACACAACGTCAGACCACACATCCCATTCGACCTTGAGCAGAAAATTCGCCCGTACCTATCCGTGACAGGGCAACTCAGGAACCTCCCCCTCACGCGTTCGAAGGCCTCGGAAATGGGAAAGTCTCCTCTTCGGTCAGGCCACCCGATGGTGGACGCCATCGGCCGACATCTCGAAACGACCGATCGCGCTACGACCTTCGCCGTCCTCTGTCATGCAAGCCAACAATGGCCACCTATTCCGTTCTTCCGTTCAGACTTCCTGGTCCGCCCCGGGAGCGATTCCAGTTTGAAGGAGGTGGCGGAGGAGGCAGGAATCAGCGACTGGCTGGAACGCATCCTGGCCTCAAACCTCCCAGCCACACTCATAACGGTTCACACCGACACCAACGGCAACCGCGTATCGAATGACGCAGCCCCGTTCAAAGTGGAAAATCACAACCTCACCTATTCCCCTGATGACCCTGGCCGATTCGACAGGATCTCCACTGCATGCGGGAACTGGCCAGACCTGTGCAGGAGCGCATCGGCGAACGCCCGAAATCAGTTAGAGAATGACCCCAAGTACGTCAAACTGCGAGAGTCGGTTACTTCGAACATTCGTCGGGCCATCGAAAAGCGGGCAGAACGCGAAACGCTAAGGGCCCAGGCCGGCCTTTCGGTCGATGGCTTAGACCTCACTCCTCTTCTTGGCGCGGCCGAAGAACCTTTGGCCCTCGAGGTGTCATTCCTGGGCGGAGGGGTCTTCTTTCTGGGTGATAGGACCATTGCACTTGACCCTCCAACCTGAACCGGTCTCATGACCACCGACCTGGCTGCCGCACGGGCCCTTCTTGCCGAGTGGCCGAACCTCCCTCCTGCCCACGATCGTTTCTCAGCGGCCCTCCATCAGGTACAGGGCTCTACCGGCTACCCCGACCTCGCGGTTCTGATCCGCCAGGTTCTTCGAACCAGCGATGCGACTCGGCAGGAGGGCGCTGAGGCACAACTCAGACGATCGACCCTTCCCGTACCCGTCGACGTCTTCCCCGCCGGTTTCGACTTCGACAGATACGGCTTGATCAGCAGTTCTGCTGGAAACCAAATCGCACTCGAAGCAAGCCCCTGGAAGCCCAGCTGGTTGCTAGATGCTGTCGATCCCCTCGACGAGTTGGCCAACACCCCGACCATCAGGCGCCGTGACGAGAGGGTGGCCGCCGACCCCTTTCTGGTCGCTGCGGACAGAACCACATCCCACTACAGGACTCATGGTCAGCGGGCAGCCGTCCGCAGCGCCATGCTTCTCAATCCGGGAGACACGCTGCTCATAAACCTGCCCACTGGTACGGGCAAGACCCTCGCCATGACCACCCCAGCCCTCGCCTTCAGGGGGCAACTGACCGTGGTCGTGGTTCCAACCGTGGCACTGGCCCAAGACCAGGCGCGACGCATCAGAGAGTTGCGACCCGACTACCAGCCCGGTGCATACCACGGCGGCCTCAGCGTCAACGAAAAGAAACACTTCCGGCAACGAATCGAAAACGGTGAACAAGAAATCGTCTTCACCAATCCCGAGGCCGTAGTGACCTCCCTTGCAAAGCCACTCACCAAGGCGGCAGAACACGGGCGACTCGGCCTGTTCGCCATCGACGAGGCACACGTCGTCCTCTCCTGGGGAGACGCCTTCCGGCCCCACTTCCAGGCACTCGCCGGTTTTCGACGCCACCTCCACAGGACCGCTATAACTGCAGGCCATGAGCCCTGCAGGACGATCCTGGCGAGCGCCACGCTCACCGAAGACACCGTAGCGCTACTAGACAAGTTGTTCGGAGATCCGACACCAATCATCCCCGTACAAGCGCCAAACGTGAGGCCCGAACCCATCTACTGGGGCCTTGAGAACGTCCCAGGCGAACAGCGTGATGAATGGCTCCTTGAATCGCTTCGGCATCTGCCGAGACCGGCCATCGTCTACACGACGCTCCGCAATACCCAGCCCAACCGCAGGTCCAGTTTGACTCCGCGGCAACTTGTCAAAGTGCTCAAGGACCACGGGTTCCGTCGGGTCGTCGCCATTGACGGCGGTTCCTCAGCCGGTGAGCGCGAACATGCTCTTGAAGGCCTCCGCGACCGGCGCTCCGATAGCGAGAAACCCGCAAAGTTGGACCTTGTCATCGCCAACTCGGCCTTCGGACTAGGTATCGACATCCCGGATGTCCGTGCCGTGATCCATGCATGCCTCCCCGAAGGCCTCGACCGGTACTACCAGGAACTAGGGCGAGGAGGTCGAGACGGACAATCGTCGGTCTCACTCCTTCTCGCCACCAAGGATGACCAAAAGATCGCAAAGGGAATGGCAAGCCCCAAGTACCTGACCTCCAAACTGGCCAGAGAGCGCTGGAAGGCCATGTGGAGCGCTAGAACAGTCATCGATGACCAAGACGGCCTTCTAGTTCGCCTACCCCTCACCGCTCTTCATCCGGATCTCAAAAATAACTCCGAGTTCAACGAGAAATGGAACCTTTTCACCCTCGTCCTACTCGCACGCTGCGATGCGATTACCTGGGACTTCCATATCGATCAGGACGACAACGAAGGTTGGATCACCATCCGAGTTGACGAAGCCCCAGGAACGTTGAACACCGAGAACTACTGGTCCAAAGTGGTTGAACCAGTTCGAAAGCAACTGGTCTCCAACTCGAACAACAATCTCGAGCGACTTCGGGTATCACTCAGCGGTAGGGAGTGCACCGGCATCCAGATCGCTGAGTCCTACAGGATCGGTGAACCACCGAGACTTGCCGTAACCTCCGGCGTCGCCTGCGGGGGTTGTTTCGCCTGTCGCCAAACCGGCAACCAGCCCTACCAGGATGGTTCGCCGTTGCCGGAGACTCTCGTCCCGCGCCAGCCTCCTCCTGGAGCACTCGATGTCTACGCAGCCGAAAGGAACTTCGGCCGAGTTCTGACTATCGGACTCGGACGACCCGCAGCTCAGTTCGGCGAACTGCAACTAAGACAACTACTCGAGTTCCTCAGGTCTTCTGGCGGATGCCAGATGTTTGTGGCGCCAACGCAGGCCCTGGACCAGTTCTCTCAGATATTGGCCAAACGCCCACCGAGCGACGTCCTCATGTTGGAGGACCTCAAAGACTGGGATCCAGATTCATCTGCAGGGGTACGCACTGCCATCTTCTTCGACCATCTCAACTGCTCTGACGAGGATTCGCCATGGTTTCGTGGACACACCCGCGTTCCGCTCATTATCCGCCTCACCGAGGAAGCAAGCCCTCAAGACGGCGGATACAGACTCGACCAACTCACCAACTGACGGGATGGTTATGACATATGGCTCTTCTGAATCCTCCTGAATCTCGACCATCGGTGATCCTGCTTATTGCTCAACGCCTTGCAGGCCGCCCTGACGTAACCGAAAATAAGGAAAGCCTCGTTCGATCCCTTGCTGCGCACGGAAGCGAAGCCAAAACACCACTTCATGACGTTCAGGTCAACCTCACCCAGTCGACCATGCTCGGGGTCGTGGAGGAGTCTGACGATGCGGTTCGCCTAAGTGACTCCGGCCACGGTGCCTTGAAGGTTGACTCCTTCGTCAAATTCCTTCGCGAGCAGGTGCTGGAAAAGCGACACAACCAGGAACCGTGGGGCAGCCAAGAGGGAGCACGCGACCTCACAAACGGCCTCGCCTGGTTCCTTTCTCTTCCAGCAACTGACCTCCCGGAAAGCTTTAGTGGCAAAGGAACCAACGTCCAGACAATCCAAGCCCAGCACTTTGGAGAAAGAAGGGAAAGTGAAGAAAACAACTGGCCCATCGTAAATCAGGAGCGATGGGTGAATTTCCAGCGGTGGGCCTGCGGGCTTGGCTTTGCTTGGAAAACTCCGACCGGGATCACTGTGCCCGATCCGACCGCAACCCTGCGCGACGTCATTCCCAAAGTCTTTGCAGACGAACGTCGTCTCCCTGCCGGTGACTTCTTGAAGGCCATCGCCAAGGCGGTCCCAGTCCTCGATGGAGGTACTTACCGAAAGTTTGTTCAGGACAACCTTGCGGAAGATCAGAGCCTCGGCTCATCGAAACAACTCAGCCAGGCACTCACCGACGCGCTGCGCCGCCTTGAACGGGCCAGTGAAATCACAATCGAAGAGCGCGACGACGCCCCTGCTCGCCACGATGCGTCCGGAAAACCGTTCACCCACGTCGCAGTAGGCAGTTAGAGATGAGTTTTTCCAACTACATCTGCTGGAACCGAGATGCTGTCAACAAGACAACCGTCATAGATGCTGCCTCCCTTCCCGGGTGGCTGTTTTCCGGGGTTCACCATTCCCTGCCGGCGTACCGCCGTCGCCTCGGACATGGAGACCAGGGCAATCCTGTTACAGAGGACGACACCAGAAACGCCTTTGAGGGGGAGGTCCACCCGGAGGGCTACCTCCTGATACCGGTGGTAGGCAGCGCAGGAACAGGAAAGACCCACCTGGTCAAGTGGGTGTATAGCCAGGTGAAGGACGAGCACGACAATTGGCGCTCGCTCTATTTACCAAAAAACGGAACGAGCCTGCGAGGAGTCATCAGCAAGCTGATCGATGGAGAAACAGGAGGAGCAATCGACCGGGCCCGGGAAGCCCTCGAGCAGGCCCCCGCCCAACATCGTGAAGACGACGCACTCGGAACTCTCCTCATCGACCAGTTGGCGTTCGAAGCCCTCCATGGAGAAGATGCTCTTAGCGACCTAAGTAACACTGAGTTGGAACTTCGCGAAAGGGTCAGAACCGACCTCCCCACACTCCTCCAAGATCCCATTACACGAGAGGCCATGACCCGAGAGGGTCGGGTAATCCCCAGATTGGTCGATCTGGCAAAGAACGGTCGCCACGAAGACGACAGCCACGACGACTTCGACGTCCAGGTCTCAATGGAGGACCTCCCCCTAGATATCGCAGACGCCGGCAGGGCCGCGGCCCCAACACAGAACATCCTCAATGCATGGCGAGCATCACCCAGAAAGAAGGAAGCCGCTGTCGCATTGATCAACGACCTGCTTCCCCGGTGCATCAGAAATGTTTTTCTCTCAGAAGGCGTCGACCTTGTCGCGATCCTCAGGGAACTCCGCTGCGAACTCCACGAGCAGGGCAAGGAACTAGCCCTCTTCATCGAAGACTTGACGGTCCTTCACGGTGTTGAAATGGCGTTCCTGGACGCAATCGTCGAACCTGTTCAGTTCACCGACGGTGGCCCAACAATGTGCCCTCTCCGAGTTCTCTTCGCAATAACCGAAGGTCATTTGGACACCATGGCCACGATACGCGAGCGATGCGAACCTGCATTCCACATGAATGCGACCCATGGTGACGACGGCCTAAATGACCAGGAGGCTGCCACCTTCCTCGCCCGTTACCTGAACGGAAGTCGGTTAGACCATGGAAAGAAATCACTCGCCAACGCTTGTAAGAAGTGCGACCACCAAGATTCCTGCCACGAGGCATTCGGTGTTAGCCAAGAAGGACACGGCCTCTACCCCTTCACTGCAAAGGCAGCTACCAACTTCGTGCGAGCTCACGCTCGAGAGAACGGCCGCTTTGACCCAAGACGAACAGTCCTCAGACTACGCGACCACCTTTTCGGCGCGTACGAGGAGATTCCAACTAACGAGTACCCATCGAGAACGGCCCTCGACCAGTTCAGTGAGACCGCACCCTTGATGGATCCAGCGGTCCTCGAAAGCCTTCGACAAAGCGGACATGGGGAACGCTCCTACGGCGTCGCTCGATTCTGGAGTGACAGTCCTCCCAGCCTGACAAGCGAAAATCTTGTCGCTCTGTCGATTCAGCTCGAAATCCTGACGGCCTTCGGCCTCCCTACAAGCGGTCTGCACGGTGGAGTAATCGTCGACCCACCGCCTCCTCCACCGCCTCCTCCACCGAACGGGAACGGCGAGGACCCGCCTCCGCCTGCCACTTGGAAGGACCAACTCGATCCAGGACAAGAACGACTCTTGGACCAACTCCCAGCGTGGTCACAAAACGGAGAGCCGCTGAGCAACGAGTTGAGCAGATTCGTTCGCCAACTCGTTCGCGATGTGGTGGATCAAAACGTCCAACTGGCGATCACTCCGCACTTCCATGACTTCTGGTTCCCATCCGCTCGGCAGGGTGACAACATCCGCGATCGTCTGATTCACGTGGAAGGATCCGCCGGCCAACCCCCTCCTAATCCCGTCGTTGTAGTGGAGAACAACCCGGAAACGGCATTCGCCGTGGAGGCCCTACTCCGGTCAAGCCTCCCCTTCGATGCAGAACCTACGACAACTCTCTGGCGGATCGCCGCAGCCGAAATCTCCTCAGAATGGACGAAACAGTTCGCTGCCCACTTCGAGGACGTCAAAGAATTAGAGGACCTCGGCGAAGCCACGGCGGGGCTCTGCCTCGCCTCGCTCGGAACAGGTCAACTCGGGCATCCGTTCGAACCTGAAGATCTCCTGACCACTCTTCTTTCCCCCCTCGATCCACCAGATGAGGACACCGGTCGTTCCAAAAAGTGGGAATCAGCAATGGTCCGCCTGCTCGGCAGGGACATGGTGAAGCACAAGGCTCGACGTGAATTGATTCGGAACCGACTCGGTGAGAGTCGCGGTAAGGGAGCGGACGTTCGGGCCATTGACGCCTCCCGCCTGCAGGTCCTCGTCCACGAGTTTCTCAACGCTCTTGCAAATGGTCGTCCAACACCTGTCGACGCCGAACTCGAGAGGTTCAGGGAAGCGACCGACACCGAATGGAGAGAACTCGCCAGATGTATTGAGCAGATCGGCGACGTCGACCTTGACACCCCATGGCGAACCCAAACCACGACTGTCCTTGAAACCCTCAATGCCGGATGGTCCGAAGGTCTCTACTCGCAGCAGGACGATCGGAGACGCCTTGATGAGATCTCACAAGGTGCCAGCGACGAGGACCACAAATCCTTAGCCCGACTGGATGAGGTCCACCAACAGGAAGACTTCATTGCGAGGTTCTGCTTTGCTGGTAGTCCGGACGCGTTGATTGCTCGCTCGGTCGCTGAGTTCTGCCGTCTCTCATCAAAGGGATTTGCTGAGATCGACAATGCCCTGGCCGGGCATACAACCGGCGATGGCAATAGCGATGCGACCCTCCAAGAAATCCTCAACGCACTTCAAGAACTCCAAGCACTCCTTGACGCCACCGACGACGATGAGGACTCGCCATGAGCCTCTCTGCGGTTGCGACAGCCCTCAACGCCCGAATCCGGAATTTCAGAGAGACTGCAGACCATGAGGGCCTCGGGCACGCGGCCCAAGCGCTAGTCAGCAAACTGTCTGAGAGGACCGGCGAGTTACGGCAAGTCAGAGAGTTGATGGAGTGCCTCAGGGTGGAGAATTCCGTCGACGCTGACGATGTCAGGCGCGCTATCGGTGATTTCCAACAACAACTCGCGCAGGTTGGACTCAGAGCAGTTCAGCGACCGACTGCATCCACACTGAGTGAGTCTGTCGGCGACCTCCATGAGAAGGCCGATCGGAGAGGAAAGAGCGTCTGGAGAAACTTGTTTTCCGGACTCACTGAAGACATCGAGACGCGCGTTAGAAGACTCGGCTGGTCGGCTCTGGACCGAAAAGCAAAAGTGGCTCACACCACAGTCAACGCGGCCAGACTCAACTACCCGGTAGCCGACTGGGAAAAGACCAAGAAGGTTCTTGGCGGTGACTGTTCGAAGTGGCCGGAAAAGATTGACGCCCTCATTGTGAACTTGACTGTTGAACTCGATAAAGCGGAGACGGCCGTCGCTGCCAGGCCCGAGGCAGTCCAGAAGTTCATCGCAAAGGCCTCGAACAAGGGCTTCGCTCTCGAGGACCTCACGCCAGAACTCCTTGCCCAACTCCGGGATGAAGGAATCGTCGATGACTACACCGTAAGAAAACGTGAATGAGTCCCAAACTGTCAGACGTCCTTACCGTCATCGAACGAAAGGAGGCGCCCCTCCTCACCTGGGGCGTCGTCGACGGGTCTTTCAGCCACGACGACTTGACTGGCCTGCTCCTGGCAGCTTTTCCAACCGAAGACCCCGACGACCTGATCGCAGACCTGGCCCAGAGTGGCCTGATCGTCGTCGACGGCGTGATGAATCCGCGGTACCGGTCGCGGATGGCCGAAACCGTCCGACTCGCCAAGACGCTCCGCCAGTGGTTCCACGGACGCGACTGGCGAACCGCCCCAGAACTGGTGTCCGACATCCGATTCATGAGTCGCGCACGCGCCGTACCCAACCGATCGACAACGGCCGGCGACCTCATCGAAGAAATTTCCGAACAACTCGGCCATCCAGTTGACTCCGCTCAGGAGGCGGCAATCCACGCCCTCGTCAGAGATCGGAAAGTCTCGGCATTCCAGAAGCGTGCCACCATCCGACTGCTCGCCACCCAAGACGCTCAAAATGATCTCGGTACATGCATTACCGCTGGGACCGGGGCGGGGAAGACCCTTGCCTTCTACTTGGCTGCGCTCGCCCACCTCGCCGGAACGCCCCAGAAAGCGACGCCTCGCCTCTTGGCTGTGTATCCGAGAACCGAACTTCTCCGGGACCAAGCCCGCGGTCTCCTGGCCGACGTTGAGCGCCTCTCATCTGCGACCGGAACCCCCCTTCGTGTCGGGGTCCTCTATGGCGGTGTCCCCAAGAATCGCAAGGACGCCGAAACGGGCCAGTACCGGAAATGGCCTACCCATCCCGATGGTCTTCAATGCCCGATCCTGGATTGCCCCCTCGACGACTGTGGCGGCGATTTGGTCTGGCGTGAAGAAGTCGGCAACGACCAGATCCTGCGGTGCACAAAATGTGGTGTTGACCAGGAGAACCTCGTCTTCACACGGGATGCGCTGACCAAGAAAGTTCCGGACATTCTCTTCACGTCCACCGAGATGATGAATCGAAACCTCGGGGCCGGGCCCTTCCGACGCTTCTTCGTGGGCGACGCCCAGACTGGCCCCTCCTACCTTTTGTTGGATGAGATCCACACCTACGACGGTGTCCACGGTGCACAGGTCGCCAATCTGCTCCGTCGTTGGCGCAACATGCTCCGCCATCCAGTGCACCTCGTCGGCCTCTCGGCAACGCTCGCCGATCCGTCAGGATTCTTTGCCCAACTAACCGGGGTAGAAACCGCCGCAACGACAGTGGTGGCACCTGAGCCAGACGAACTCAGAGAAATCGGCCAGGAATATTTCCTCGCCCTCCGCGGCGACCCTGCGTCCCAGACCTCTCTCCTCTCTACAACCATCCAGGCCTCAATGCTCCTGCGCCGGATGATGGACCCGCGGCTCGGTCACCCGAGTCACGGTGCCTACGGGTCGCGAGTCTTCGTCTTCACAGACAACCTCGACCTGGTCAACCGCCTCCACTCCCAACTTGAAGATGCAGAGGGATGGCAACCCGGAGGTGTAGGTCTCCAACCCGCCGGCAGCCTGGCCAATCTCCGCGCTCCAGGGCAGTCCGATGATCGAGCACGCGAATCCGCCGGACAACTCTGGGCATTTGCCGACGGGTCGCTTGGAACGCTCAGTCAGCAGATGCGGATCGGCCGGACATCCTCCGCCGATTCGGGCGTGAATACGGAGGACGACATCACCGTCGCAACCGCTGCCCTCGAGGTGGGCTTCGATGATCCTCGAGTAGGGGGGATTGTCCAGCACAAGGCGCCACGCAATGCCGCACAGTTCCTCCAACGCCGTGGACGAGCTGGACGAGATCCGTTTATGCGGCCCTGGTCTTTTGTAATCCTCTCCGGTTACGGACGTGACCGCCTTGCCTTCCAGTCCTACGAGACGCTCTTCGACCCGGTCGTGCCACCCTCGGCACTTCCCCTCAACAACCGGACAGTCCTGAAGATGCAAGCAACCTGGTGGCTGATCAACCGCCTCGAACAGTTCACACAAGGAGTCGGACTCCAGTGGGTCCTCAGCCGTCCGTGGAGCTACAACCGTGAACGACAGAGAACGATCTGTCGTCGCCTCTTGAGCGAGGCAACCGAGTTGCTGACACCATCCGGAATAAGAAACGTTGAACAAGGTCTGCATTACTCGCTCCGACAGGACGAAAGGGCTGTCAAATCTGTCCTCTGGGACCCACCCCGCGGTCTCTTGACCTCTGTCCTCCCAACCCTGATTCGGCGCCTTGAAGCCCTGGATGTCGACGACCCTCCATCGGATCGCTGGGACGACCCGATCGCCGGATTCGTCCCATCGACGCTCTTCGACGACCTCCAGACCCCAGAAGTTCGACTCGACGTCCCATTCCCCCTGGAGAAATCAGAACCGGTTGCCCAGGCGCTTCGCGAGTATGCGCCCGGTCGGGTTAGTTATCGTCACGCGTTACGAGGACGTCGCGAACGCATCTGGGTCGCACCTCCCGAGACTCCTTCGGACCCATTGGCCATTGAAGCCTTCTGCGAGGACTTCGAAGACCTGCGTCCTCCTCCGGGAGGTTCGATGCAGAGAGTCGTCCGACCGCGAAGCCTGAAACTCGAGCGCCCACCTCCGGGAACGCAGGACTCAACCGCCGGTCATTGGATCTGGGAGACCAACTTCGAACCGCCCGCAGAGCCACTGGAACTAGGTGACCCGGGACCCGATGAGTGGAACGCAATAGTCGCCACCGTGTCGGCAATGACCCACCAGCATCGGTGTCCGGTCATCGTCTGGCGGTCGACCGGAGAGTTTGAACTGGATCATCGCATTGCTCCGGATCCCAGCGACCGGTGCCATGCTCTAACGCTCAATGGCAGCCCAACCCATCTGGGCTTCGCGATGGACGTCGATGCCGTTGCCTTTGACGTTCGCGTTCCAGGTCACGAACTACTCGAGGATCCGCCTCCCGGTCTCATCTCCGCGCTCGCCGTTGCCCGACTCCACTACTGCTTTCAGCATGACGAGATTCTTAGGAAACGTATTCCATCTCCGTTTCTTCGTCAGTGGCTAGCCGAGGTCTCCCTGGCCCTCCTGGCAGACCGGGGTCAAGGTCCAGGCGCCGGCGATGACAACCCTTTCGCCGAATCGGACCAATTCGGGAGTGATCTGGTCGAAGTAGCCCGAAGGATCTTTGGTTCGACTCCGCTAGCCGACGACGGCCACGGGGATGGTTCCGTCGATGACCGGCGCCTCGTGGACGAGATTCAACAGACAATCTCCGACCACGAGTCCCTCGTGCAGATCATCAGGCTCCTACAGGACCACCTTCAAGGAGCCAGCATCGAGTGGGTCCCGTGGATTCAGGAGCGGTTCCTTTCCACCCTCGCAGCGGCAATCACGGAAGCCATCCAGAGTCTGTGCCCAGAGGTCAATGCAGAATCGCTTCTCCCGGACATCAACTTTCTTGGAGACGAAGAAGACGTACCTGACCTCGCGCGAATCTGGATCAGCGAGAATCAACCCGGTGGTCTAGGAGTAGTCGAAGCGTTCGTCCAGACATACGTTTCCGACCCGAGAACCTTCTGGGCCCTCGTTACCCGGGCCCTGGGGCCCTGCCAAACCGAGAGCGTCGAGGAAACACTCCGTCGTTTCCTCGCAAATCGTAAGTCCCCACCATTCCCTGAAGCGATTGCCGCGGTCCGGCAAGGAGAAGGTTTCGACGAGTTGACTGATGCATGGACTCGACTGCGGCAAGAGATGTTCGATTTCGGCCTTGACGCCAGTCGGTCGGTGACGAGCGCTCTCACCACCCGGTTCCTCCGCCCGAAGAGCGATCCAAGGGTCGACGAAATCACTCAAGAACTCCTGGAAAGATGGGAGGGACTTGAGGCCTCACTCGGACACGAGGTCGACCTCTGGGTCTTTGCCTCCGTGGTAACCGCTGATCCCAATATCCGCAAACAACTGACCACGATCGTTGGTGCAGTTCCGGGGGACGAACTTCTTGCCAGTCAGGTGGTTGGCCTCCTCTGGCCAAGAGGATGGAGGGTTCGGTCCAGTGGTCTTCAGAACTACAACCCGTTCACCGATCTCGAACCAACAGAACGTTTCCTCTTTTCTGCCCTCTTACGACCTCCATCAGTTCCAATCGATTCGCAACTGGCTGGCTGGCGAGCGAAGGTGGACGACGCCATTAATAGCGACGGGGACTGCCGCATTTACTGCCCTGACCACCCCGTTCTCCGAGAGGTCCTGAGCAGGCTGGTCGCCGACCCCACTCTTTGCGGTGTCCTCGAACTCCATCCGAGGGTCATTGGCCTTGCCCGGGCACATGACGGATTTCTTCTCTCCATAGAACTCCGAGAGGCACAACTGTGAGTCCACGAACGATTCGGACCACGAACGCCATGGCCCGAGAGGAATTAGCGGATGCCCTCCAAGCAGTCTTCCTGGCAGAAGTAGTCGCGCCAAGCGAACAAGTCTGGATTGTCACACCGTGGATCTCTGATGTTCCGATCATCGACAATCGGACCGGACGACTCGATGGAGTCTGGTCCGACGTACCCGCACGTTGGCTCCGACTAGCTGAGGTGATCGTCCACATCCTCCACTCTGGGGGCCGGATAACGATTGCCTGTCGGCCAAACGACCACAATCAGAACTTCGTGGAGAACCTGCGGCGGCGCTGCCGGGAAACAGGGGTAGAAGGCAATCTCGCAATCTTCGAGGCGGAAGAACTCCATGAGAAGGGGATCCTCACGGACCACCTCTTCCTGATGGGATCGATGAACCTCACCTTCAACGGACTCCGGAGGCTAGAGGAAGCGATTCTTGTCCGCGAAGACAGCAACACCATCGAACGCACCCGCTTCGACTACAGATCGCGTTGGTCTACCAAGTGACCAACGTCGCATCCCCGTCCCCGTTCGACCGATTCTGGGCTCCACCCAACGAGGTGGACCGCCAGGCCTTGAGTCAAGAACTCGGCGAACTGGTCGCTCAACTTGAGGGACGAATATCGCGAGGGACCCTTCGATCGATACTTCCCGCCAAAGTTGCTGGTGAGACTCGCTGGTACGGGTTCTCCCCCACGGACCGCGAGCAACGGATGCTCGCTGAAGAACTTGGGGCGTGGCTAGGACCACCGATTTCCTCGGGCCCGCGACTTGTCGACAACCAGGGAGACGAACTGGACCGACTGGCCGGCGAGTTGGCCCCCGGCTCTCAGGTACTGCGACTCAACGTCCAACCTCCTTGGCGATCAACCGCCCGCAACAACGTCTTGCGACTAACAGACCTGTGGGATCTGGCACCCGAAGGTGAAGAGGACATTTCCCGGCCGGTCGGGCGCGTGCTTCGCCAGTTCTACGAATCAATTAGAAGCGGTGCTCGTGATCGAGCCGAGGAGGCCCTAGTCGAGATCGCTGACCGCGCTCTGCTCTCACCCACAAACCGTCGGTTTTTGCGTGTCGAGTTGCTCGGATCGCTAGGGACACCACAAGAACTCCGAGACCACCCAGATATCGACGGGTTGACATCCGTAACCCTTCCACCAGCGGTCCGCGAGCACCTGGCTCAAGCCGCCAACAGTCTCTACATCACGCCGGCCGCCAACGAGGCCGCCCCGGACTGGCAGTCGGTGGGCCGCTCGATCGAATCGACCTGGCCGGCCCTCTGCGATCGAATCGACCAGGCACGTTCGAGAGCAACCGCCAGATGCCTTGCTCTTTACGAGGCACTCAGAGAAGCACCGCGGCCAGATGTGATCCACCACCTCGGTGACGAATGGGGCAGTGACTCAGTTGTATCCGATGTCCTTTCATCACTAACTCCCACGGAGGAGCAAGATCCTCTCCAGCAAGACAACCCATTCAATGCATACGAACGTGGCCACTACCTGACAGTTCTCCAACTAGTCGAAAGCGACGACCTTTCAATTCAGAACGTTCCCCTAGTCCTTTTCGCTGCGGCAAACTTGGACGACGTAGACGCCGCCAATCGAGCGTTGACTCTCGTTCACGCACTACCAGAAGAGTTCCGTGAAGAGGTCCTGTCCGTACTGGTAAATCGCGCGACCTACGAGGTGCTGACTGAGCGAGTTGGTGGAACGGCCATGCCTAGTGGGTGGGTCGAATGGCTTCGCGGCGACTGGGCCGACCGACCCGACCGCCTCAAGGAATGGACGGCCAATTGGGGGCAGCCTGACGAAGTCACCGAACACGACGCCTACGAAATCGCCTTAACTCTTGTTGAGGCCCTTAGCAGTCCCCAACGCGGACGAGTGAGAAACGGGCTACCCATCCTGGTCAACTGGTTACTCGGCGACGGCGAAGCGACCGAGACAATCCCACCGGGCGCTGTGCCGATCTTGACCGTTGTCGTCGAAGCAATGTTGGACGTCGAACCTGGGCCAGGTGAACGCCTCAGCGCTCTCGAACTGATCGACGGAGTGCTCTCTATCGGCGGAACGGCAGATGAATACGTCCGCCTCCTCGATGCGCTGGACTCCCAACTAGACGAACTGGGTCCCCGTGAAGCCCCGTGGCTCTCCGCCTGCCTCGACGTACTCCTCGCAACATCCAGCACAGACCCCTCTAGACGAACCGCCTTTCTTGGTCGAGCCCTCGGGGTAGCCACAGGGTGGGGTCACCGACTCAACCAAACTGACGCCCTCATCTTGGAGAAGGCCTTCGGGGAAGCCGACCTCACATTCGTTTCTCCTACTTATGACACAGCACCACTACCTGGGGAGCAGGCCCAGAGGGCCTTCAGGCGAGTTGGCATATACACCCTTCATGAACGCTCGGGGAGGACGGTCGAACAATGGATCAGAGAGATCTGGCCAGAGGTTGAAGTCAAGCTCTCCAGCGCCCACGTCCGTACTAACGAGTTGACAGCTATTGCACATGGCGCTGACGTCGTTCTTGTCCAAACCAGTCGCGCCACACACCCCGCCACTAACTCCATCAAGGCCGTTATCGACGACCCAGATCGCCTCGTGTACGTCAACGGCCGGGGAGCATCCGCAATCCTTCGTGCTCTATTCGACTGGCTGGGCAACGGTCCCGACTGAGACGGAGACGGCCTCGACTCACAGGGGCGAACTTCACCGAAGCGAACCTCAGAGGGGCGGATCCACTTCGATACTCCACAAGTAGCCACCTGGATCACATGGCATGGAAGAGGTCGAGGGTTCAATTCCCTCTAGCTCCACGTGACGCCGAACGCAAGGCACCACGAACCTGAGTCTGTGAAGCCTCCCCCACTTATCGGGTGAAGCCTCCTCTCCGAGTCCCATTCGACCCCTGATGTCACACGGGGTAACGCGAACTGCGAACACGCCATTACCTGAGGCTATTGCTGCGAGATTCTGCGGTCCGGTGGCCTTAGCGCGTTCCTGATCCGCCCAAATCGCGTTCTCAGCCTCGTCAGGGCGACCCCTGGAACCCCTTCGTTGTAGGGGTCTGGGGGTTTCGCGCCACCCTCTACGAGGGCTTGGGTGGTGCGGTTCGTGGCGCGAAATGGCCGGTCGCCGCTATCCAGGTGGTTGTAAGGCTACTGA
>ENA-OREN01001772-OREN01001772.1-marine-metagenome-genome-assembly--contig:-NODE-1772-length-23891-cov-3.586210_pt1 | contig 23891 bp, 26 predicted proteins | sample MGYA00248624_ERZ508555 | MGnify/ENA primary metagenome ERZ508555 (study PRJEB26222, sample SAMN06267773) | marine metagenome | isolation source: Saanich Inlet, British Columbia, Canada | place...
AAACGAAGAAAGAAAACAAGAAAACACAAAAGAAGAAAAAGAAGAAAAACTCGTAAGAGATAATTTTATAAGTATTGTAAAATATAATATTTATAGACTCCTTATTTAAATCTAACCGAATATAGATAAAATATTTTGTTTATATATATATATATGGAATCTAAAACACCAACTATACCGATGGCAACTCAAGTTGTAGCTCGACCCCAAGGTCATCTCGCGGTTCCTCTTGTTCCAACATTAACTGCTCAACCGTACACGCCGCCACAAGAAGTAAAAGAAGAACATCCAGGAGAAGGATCATTTAAGGCCAAGTGGAGTAACCCCTACCTACCGTACTTCTCCGTGGATTATTATCCAGATGATGATGATGATGGTTTTAGAGCACCAGAGCAACGACAAACTCATCTCACCGCTTTGAAGGAACTTCAATCGGAAAATTCAGGTTTTGACATTCCACCAAAAGATGAACATGGTGTGTCCAATTATTTCAAGCCAGGGTGGTTTAGTGGAAAAGTCCCCAAAAAGAAGGCCTATGATGATGTGATACAAAAGTTTAGAGCATTACAGGATACCACACACCCTGAGATTAAAAGACAAACAAAGGCAGCGTTGACGATTTCGAGATTTAGACGAGGGGATATAGCACGAAAACAGATTAAAAAAAAGAAACTGCAACAACAAAAAACAGAAAAAATAAAAAAACAAGTGGACAAACTACTACCTCATCTTGATTATGCTGGGGGCAAAAGCATAACAAAGCGTCGTAAAAAGAGAAAGAAAAAACGAAGAAAGAAAACAAGAAAACACAAAAGAAGAAAAAGAAGAAAAACTCGTAAGAGATAATTTTATAAGTATTGTAAAATATAATATTTATAGAATCATTATTTAAAATTTTGACGATATACAAGAATAAGAATGAATACTGAAGATTGTGTACTAAAACGAAATGGACAAAAAGAAAATATTTCTTTCGATAAAATCCTTACTCGTGTGAAAAAATTAGGAGCTAGTGATTTATCTGTGAACTACACCTCGCTTGTGCAAAAAATCATTGACCGCTTATATGACGCGATCCCAACTACTCAAATTGACGAATTAACAGCACAACAGTGTGCGTCGCTTATCACAACACATGGCGATTACGGTGAACTCGCAAGCAGGATTCTTGTATCCAATCATCATAAAAATACACCAGAAACCTTCCATGAAACAATGTCACAATTATATCATTTTAATGATATTAATAATACACAACATCCACTAATTTCTCATGAATTATGGGAAATCGTAGATAATAATAAAGATTTATTGGAAAATATTATTAATTATGACCGAGACTATTTAATCGATTATTTCGGGTTTAAAACATTGGAAAGAGCCTATTTAATGCGTATTAATAAGAAAATAGTAGAAAGACCACAACATATGTGGCTAAGAGTTGCATTGGGTATTTGGGGTAATAATTTTACGAAGGTTAAAACGACATATGATGCAATGAGTCAAAAATATTTTACTCACGCTACCCCAACATTATTCAATGCGGGTACACCCCGTAGTCAACTCTCTTCGTGCTATTTATTAGCTATGAAAGATGATAGTATTTCTGGTATTTATGAAACTCTATCTGATTGTGCGAAAATCAGTAAGTGGGCTGGTGGAATTGGTTTACATATTCATAATATTAGGGCTTCCGGTTCACATATACGAGGAACAAATGGTACAAGTAATGGCATCGTCCCAATGCTCAGAGTATTTAATAATACCGCGCGCTATGTTGATCAAGGAGGCGGAAAGCGGAATGGTTCATTCGCTATCTATATCGAGCCCTGGCACGGGGATATTATGGCATTTTTAGATATGAAGAAAAATCACGGAGACGAGGAGCAAAGAGCAAGAGACTTATTTTATGCATTATGGATCCCAGATGAATTCATGCGCAGAGTTAAAAATGATGAAATGTGGACTTTAATGTGTCCTGACCAATGTAAAGGTCTGAGCGATACATATGGTGAAGATTTTGATATTTTATATAAACATTATGAAAAAGAAGGTAAAGGGTTGCAACAAGTCAAAGCAAGAGAAGTATGGTTTAAAATTCTTGATTCGCAAATGGAAACAGGGACGCCATACATGCTCTATAAAGACGCGTGTAATAAAAAAAGCAATCAGCAAAATCTAGGCACCATAAAGAGTTCAAATTTGTGTACAGAGATCATCGAATACTCTAATGCAAATCAGACAGCTGTTTGTAATTTGGCCAGCATTGGTTTACCTAAATTTATTAAAAAGAAAGAAACTGGTTGGAATTCTGTAAAAATTTACACAAAAGCCAATTGTATTTACTGTAAAATGGCAAAAAAAATGTTAGATAAAAACGATATTAAATATGAAGTATTGGAAGTAATGGCGGAAGAGATAGATAGTTTTAAACATCTCTTCAAGTGTACATATGAGATTGAGCCCACAACTTTCCCACAAATTATAGTGAATGAAAAATATCTTGGACCTTATGACGAATTGGTTAAACAGTTGCGTTCAGAATTCGATTATGAAAAGCTACATGAAATTACAAAAATCATAACAGATAATTTAAATAAGGTTATCGACGTAAATTTTTACCCTACAGAAAAAACCAGACGTTCAAATATGCTCCATCGACCAATTGGTATAGGCGTTCAAGGTTTTGCTGATACACTGGCATTAATGGATATTCCTTTTCATTCTAATATGGCCAAAGAGATAAATATAAAGATATTTGAAACCATTTATCATGCAGCATTAGAAAGAAGCAATGAAATTGCACAAGAACGCTTACCGGATATTAATCATATTTATTCTCATATAGAAAATTTTAATTTTAAAACCGATATTCATTCACATGAAGTATTAAGTACAAGTGATATACTACATACTACAAACAGCACCATGTTAGGAGTAGATTGGGACAGTCTTGCATTGATTAAATCTACAACACTTAAAAAAGCTGAACTTATACAACGACACCATCATCCAAACTTAGCTGGTGCATATAGTAGTTTTTCCGATAGTCCTGCAGCATTGGGTATTCTTCAATTTGATATGTGGAATGTTAAACCCAGTGATAGATATGACTGGGATACTCTTAAACAAAATATCATTAGATATGGTTTAAGAAATAGTCTATTGGTAGCGCCAATGCCAACAGCTTCAACTAGTCAAATTTTGGGAAACAATGAATGTTTTGAGCCTTTCACAAGCAATATTTATGTTAGGCGCACAATAGCTGGCGAATTTGTTATTGTAAATAAACATCTTATGAATGAATTAATTGCACTGGGAAAATGGAATGATGATGTTAAGAATAGTATCATTGCCAATGGAGGATCTATTCAACAACTGGACTTACCAAAACCAATCAAAGAAAAATATAAAATTGTATGGGAAATTCCTATGAAACATGTATTGGAGATGGCCAAAGATAGAGGTGCGTATATTTGTCAAAGTCAAAGTACCAATTTGTGGATGAAAGACCCTGATTATAAGAAATTAACTGCAATGCATATGTTCGCTTGGGGATGTGGTTTAAAAACAGGTATTTATTACTTAAGAACAAAAGCTAAAGCTGCTCCCCAACAATTCACTATTGAACCACCAGCAAATCCAACTACCACCACAACTACCGTTGAAGAAGAAGAAGACTGTTTAATGTGTGGTGCCTAAAATATTAATATTTATAAATATACATATATATATATTAATATGTTGCGGAAAACAAAGAAAAAAAAAATTATATCACAAAAAACTTTAAAAGATGAGAAAGTTGCATTGGGTAGTCTTGATTTTTCTATAGCTAATAAATACAAGAAAATTCTTGAAAAACTTGCAGAGATTAATATTTTGATTAAAAAGAGAAAAAACAAAGATGATAGAGAAACTTTAGTGGATTTAATAGCACAGAAGGCATTACTACAATCACAATTAAAAGATTGGGATGAAGCGGGAAGACCAATAGATAAAAAAGGGTTTCAAATATTTCTTCAGGAAAAATGTTTTCAAGACGAAATGAGGCTGCCACATACAGGAGACATAACTTTCAAGAATTGTATTTTAAAAGGGTTGCGCTTTTATCTTAGTGATTCAGAAAAAAGAAAAATTAAAGAAAGCATACCACTTTTAACTACAAATGACTATCGTATTATAGTAATAAATGGTCACGGTGCAATCGAAGGAAATGTCAAAGTACAGACAAGCAGCAGAAGTATTAAAGTTAGTAGGGCTAAGTCAAGACCGTTGGTGATTAACCAAATGCCTAATGGTTGCTGGTATTTTGCACAAGCTTTTCCTGGTTCATCAACTTTAATGTGTAATAGGGTTGATAAGGCACAATTCGAAAATATGAATGACCCAACAAAACGCGATGAATTTGTTTCAAGACTATTTACAGAAGGCACATTTCATACCTTTATGTCGGGGAAAACCCACGAAGAATCTGATACAGCTATGGTAGGAATTCCCAAAATGCCTTTTCATAACAAAGCTTGGGATTTTGGTGAATCAGGCTGGAAAGAAAGAAAAACAATAATGGGTATATATGATTTTACAGACCCTGAATTAAATTTACAGGAAGATCTTACTAGGCGCAAGGATTCCGATGGTTTTTATATTTATCATAAACATCCAGAATCTCAAGACCAGTCACACTATGCCCCTTCCGACAAATTAAGAAATCATTTGCATATGAGTGATGACCCAAATGAAGGGGCATTCCATGATGTGAGGAAAAAAAAGACGAAGGAAACATACAAGGCATTCGTAAAAAAAAACAATCGCAAACCTGTAAAAGGTAAAGATAATATTAAGGGTCAGTTTACATATAGTTTAGATGAGATCACTCAAACATATCCATTAAATCGCGAAGCCGCAAATAACAAATTTAAACGAGTGTATAGACACAAGATATTTGCTGCGGATTGGGCTGCTGTTCGACGAGATGGAGATGGTAATATATACGACCCCATGGCAAAAGGGTCTGATGGTGTATCTATTAGACAAAGAATGATAGATGCAATGGAAAGAAATGGTGATATTAATTTAACCGATGTTTTAACATGGTTTGATCCTAATGCCCCTGGAGCAGTTGATCGTCGTAAAGTTATATTCGTAGATTGGTCTTGTCAACCAATATCTATTCGCGTTAGTGTCAATGGGGGTAATTATTCAGTTGCGAATATTGATCGCTTACCTTCTGATTATAATAAAGACGACAGTGAAGGAGATTTAATAGCTTTGCAAGCCTGCCGAAATGGGTTCGAAAAAATGGCCAGGAGGTTAAATTTAATTTTTAATAGAGTTCAAAGTAGATTTATAGAGAAAAATACAGGACAAACAAGTATTATTAGACAAGCAGAAATGCCTCCACCGGAAGATTTAAGTAGACCCCCGTTACCACCACTATCTCCATTTACTGCACAGGTAGACGCCGACCCAGTGTATACTGCCGGGGTAGGAGCTTTGGCAGGACCTACGGTGCGTGATGCAATGGATATTGAGGGTGGGCGTAGAAAGAAAACACGAAGAAAACGAAGAAGAAAACGAAGAAGAAAAACAAGAAGAAAAACCAAAAGAAAATAATTTTCTCTCCATCTTTCTAAATGAGATATTATATTCCCGATAATATACTATCTATTGCGCATAGAGGATATTCATCAAAATATAAAGATAACAGTTGGCCAGCTTTCAAGAATGTAAAGAAAAAGGGTTTTGATATGATAGAAATTGACATACAATTATGTAAAAGTGGCGAAATCATTATTTATCATGATAAATTTTTAAAAAACAAGCAAATATCAACCCTCACCCTAGCAGAAATAAAAAAAAAGAAAAAATCAATTATTACATTACAAGAATTCTTCGAATATTTTGATTCTAATATTCAACCAGTATATTTAGATATGAAAGGTGGGGAAGAATTAGCCCATCGTTTATTTTGTTTCTTAAAAACATATGCTATTAATCTTACAAACATTATATGTTGTAGCTTCAATAAGAGGCATATTGATTATTTAAAACTTAAAATACCGGAACTAAAAGTAGGATTTATTACAAGTAACATTCTAAATACCGAAGATTTAGAAAATTATACAAAAAATATAGACGCCTTGATAATTGAATGGAACATGTTGGATAATGATACGATTAAATTTTGTCGTCAAAAAGAAATTTGTGTATATACTTACACAATGAAAGGAATTGATTCATTTAATTATATAAAAAACTTTAATGTAGATGGTATAATAAGCAATTACCGACTGTTTGGTTCAAAGAACTATTATATTAGTCCATTTTAAAGGCCACAAAATGTTCTGCAATAACGAGCGAATTGAGGATTCGTTTCCATTGGGTCCGAATTATAAGTCAATGCATAAAAGCATCGAAAACATACCAAGACATCGATTAAAGAATTGTGTAAATTTTTCGGGGTAGTGGTAAATAAATGTTTATGCAATTCGATTAATTTAGGATACTTATATTCTGTTTTTTTCGTGAAAGGATTTTCCTTCTCAATACGACATTCGTTGCGTCCTCGTTTCATCGTACAAAATGATATTTTCCTGTAATCTGATAATCTCTTATGTTTATTACGTATACATTCCACTTCAACCATTGTTTTATCAAATGCTATATTATGACCAATCAAATAGGTACAAGAGCTCACGTCGCGCATAAATGAATTTAGCACAACATCAACTGGTTCTCCTTCTTCAAGCATTCGTTCATTTGTTATTCCATGAATGTCAATTGTTTTTTGAGGAATTCGTATATTATTTGGCAAACGAATAATTTTATCCTTTAATGCTTCAACATTATTAGTACCACTATTAAAGATTAACCAACTCAATTGAACCACATAAGGAAACAAGTATGTTTCTTCGGGATTGGCATGTTTGCGTTTAGGTAAACCAGTTGTTTCAGTATCAAATACTAAGAATCTCATTGTCTATTACTTATTATAAAAAAGATTTTTATAAATCAATTTTTACTCTATGATTTAATTATAATCACGACATATACCGAAAGTCTTGCGATGCCATTTAGTAATTCCATGTTGTTTAATCCCTTCTATATGTTGCGCGGTCCCGTAACCTTTGTTGCTAGCTAAACCATAGAATGTGTTTAAATTTTCGTGTTTATCGCACAATTCGCCTATATATTTGTCTCGTGATACTTTGGCTAAAATAGATGCTGCTGCTATTGAACTATAAGTATCATCTCCTTGTTCAATGCATACATGACTAACTGTCTCATTTTCAAAAGTATAAGGAGTAAAATAACTCCCATCAACCAATATCATTTCCGGTCTCACTTGTAAATTATCCAATGCTTTATGCATAGCACCAAAAGTTGCATTAAAGATATTTACTTCATCTATTTGAAGTTCGTCAAAATAACCGACAGACCAATCAACTGCATTCTCCTTAATATAATCGAACGCGACCAATCTTTTTCTTTCGGATAATTTTTTACTATCCCTCATCAATGAATGATCGAAGTCTTTGGGAGGCAAAATAGCCGCACCAACATAAACCCTTCCAAATAAGGGACCTCTGCCTGCCTCATCAACACCAACTTCTAAACTATCTTCAGCATAAAAGCTTTTCAAAATTTTACGTGTACTTCGAATGCCTTTTCTTACTTTAGAACTCATTTTTGATATAATTATAAATTTTTACATTTATATCAATTTAATTAACGACATTTGACATTGTGTCTTAACATATATACTCCACCTGCACATCCACGAGATCTAGGTGCTTGTGGGATTAGTAGAAATCCGCGATTGGCAACACAAGTGGCTTGCAATGTTATTTTATTAAGAACTCTGTGTTGTCCTGTTGGTGCCCTTGTTATTTGGTCCACACATCCAACGGCGGCATTTCCAGCAACACGAGTTTGATGTATACGCCAACTGCTAATAAGACTACCAGTGCGGTTGAGTGTTCCTTGCATTTTAAGCCCGGGTTGGTTTCTGTTAACCGATCCTGTGCGTTGTCTAGCTCTTCCGTAATATTTTACCATTATATAATTGTAAAAGAAAAAAATTTAAGAACAACATTTAGTTTTATTGCTATTCGGATTTTGACAAGTACCTAAACATGCATTTCTAGGATGATTTTTAGTCATTGTTATTGTGCAACATGTACAATGATCACCTGTCTGAGTATGTGTGCACGTTGCATTGGCAGTTGGCCAATCAGTGTTAACATATGTGTAATTAGGACGAGGTGCAGATGGTGTATATCCAGGTGCCATTTGATTTCTATTTTGGACACGCCTAGTAATAGCTCTTTTAATAATACTAGACCTTGATCCAACACCTCCTAAAGCTAGGGCTCTTTTTCTTCCTCGATTGGGAGTAAATGAACATAATCCTCCCCGTTTACATCCTCTCGGCTGCATACCAAAAGGTTGAATGGCAGGACCACAACAATAAGATTTATCACAGGCAGCAGTTGTATCACAAGGTGCTTGATTTAAATTTTTTTTGATACTGCTACTAGTAGCAAAGATATGAAAACCGTTTCTAGCTCTTCCATGTGTTTGTGCTGGCATATATGATATATGGAGAGATTTATTCTTAAATATTTCTTTGATTTTTTCTAACTCATTATATATAATGAAATTCGACAAATCAATATTATTTTTTATCATATTAGCAGTTGCATTATTGTCCACATTGGGAATGAATATTAAGGAAGGATTGACATCCGATTCTTCGACACACACAAGAGAAAGATACAGGAAAGAGATGGCTAGACGCTCCGGTGCTGGAGCTAATGATGGAGCAAATACAATAAGCTCAATAGAGGCACAAGCTCCAACAAATTATGATAACACCGATGATAGTACTTATAAAAAATATTGGTCAGAAAGGCGGGGTATTAGACGAGTAGATATTCAAGATGGCGATGAAGATTTATATGTTCTAAAATCTTCTATTGTGCCTCCCGTATGTCCTAAATGTCCGCAACGTTCGGCTTGTCCTAGACAAAAACCTTGTCCGCCGTGCCCGGCTTGCGCAAGATGTCCAGAACCAGCTTTTACATGTAAAAAAGTACCAAACTATAATTCAATGAATAATCAATATTTACCACTTCCTTGGTTATCGCAGTCCCAATCTTAGAAACAACAATTTGAAGGTATTTTAAGCTTGCCTATTTTATATGGTTTCCATAATTCTTTAGCGTGGGTAGAATGCCATTTGAAAATTTCAGTGACATCTGTTCCTGCTTTAGATAAAATAACAAATTCTCCACCCGGGTGATGACTAATGAATTTAGTAACATCATAAACATTATTATTTGCAACAACCCAACAACTCTCTTTCGTGTTATTCTCACTTACTTCTTCAACTGTATAAAATGTCATTTTATTATTAAAAAACATTTTATATTTAGACGGTTTGTCTTTTTATGAGACATTTTTTATCCATTTGAAAACTTTTACCCCCTTTTGATTTAGGCACAATTTTAACAATACATTTTGATTTCGCACCATATAATGGTTCAGTACAACCTTTTTCCTTCCTTTTTTTAGTCTTATTAACAGCCGCTTGTATTTTACGCGTTGAAAATTTCTTATCCTCTGTACATCTTGATCTAAAATGTTCATATCTTTCGCGGATATCACAATATCGTAATCCGGATTTTTTCCCTAACATTGTATTTACTAATTCATGCAACTTAAATACCCAGCGCGAAAATGTTCTTCTATTTTTCATTGTGGCATTGGTTAAAGGTAATGCTTTAAAGTTTTTTGTTAAATTATCCCTACAATGCCGGCACGGCAAAACATAACGCATACTTAATATAAAATTTTTATAATGTTTTTTATCTGCCGGAGTTGGTTTAATAGGATAATTAAAACTCATAGTATGGAGGTAATGCCACAAAGGAGGTCCCCATACCGATGTTACCATACCATCACCGCTCTGATAATGTTTTTTTGTATATATCTTCCTTTTATGTTTCTTTCGTTTTCTGGTTTTAGCCATTAATATATTAAAGTCAGAAAAAAAGATTTACGAATTAATTATGGACATTAATTCGTCATTAAAATTTATATCAGTGTCAATATTTACATTGAATTTAATCTTCCATAACGCACAATATAAATCTTTTTCATTGTGATATTTAGTAATATTCAAATATACTAATTTTCCTTGATAGTTTCGTATCCACATCTTATTTTATACATATCATTACTACTTTATATTCGTTTGAACTAATCTTACAAGTTTCTATCTTTATATAAAATGAGTGAAATGATGGCAAATGCAAAACATACTGTAATGCAAGCAGTAACAAATAAAAAATTTCTAATTATCCTATTCCTTTTGGTCTTGTTTATTGCTTTGGCATTTTGGGTATATACAACTTATATAGCTCCTAAATTAAATCCTGAATATAAAGACAATAAAGAATTTATTGGTGATGGTGATGATGAAGGTGCCGTAACAAATGCGAACATTTACGCATTCTATACTGATTGGTGTCCTCATTGCAAAACAAATATTATAGCCGCCGATTCAGGTTGGAAAAAGACAATGGATAAATATAATGGACAAAAAATTAATGGGATTACTGTAACATTTGTAGAAGTAAATGGAGAGAAAGAAGAGGGTACTTTGCAAAGTTTTGAATCAGACCATAGCGTAAATATCACTGGGTTTCCAACAATTTACTTGGTTAAAGGAAATAGCGTTATTGAATTCGATTCGGATATTACGCAAGATAATTTAACTAATTTTTTAAACACTACCCTTTAGATTTATAAGAAATAAATAATTTTGCACATTCGCGACCTTTATTTATATACGATTGTCGAAGAGCTTTATCATTTATAATTTTCGCCCCAACATCCATATTCATAGCATCGCATGGTACTATAACTTCATTTGTTATCTTATTTACAGGGTCTTTTCTCGCAACTCCGACTAATTTATCAAACATATAATAGCTGTAATATAAGATATTGGTAGATTGATCAATGTTTCTAGTTTTATTTTTATTTAAGTGAAATTGAACCCCTAAAATTTCATCTTCTTTAGCCCCATCTTCTATGCAATAATCCAATGGATAATTACATAAAACACCACCATCAACTAAATATGTTTCATTCATAAATGTTGGTTGGAAAATAAAGGGTATAGAGCAAGTTATAAAAATAGCATCAATTAATTTCAGATTTGGATGAGATTTATGTGATAATTTTACAACATCAAATGTATTCACATCCACTGCAAAGAAAAACAAATGAATGTTAGAAAATTTATAAAATTCAGTTAAAGTGATATCGGCCGATAATTTTTTTGCTTTTAATAATTTAGTAAAAAATAACTCTATATAAGACGAATCTAAAATTCCTTTTTTTGGAATCATATTGAACATCATGTCTGCTGAAAAGATAATATCTCTATCCCAGGGACGTTCTATGACATATTCTAGTATAGTACTCCAAGGTAATTTTAAACACAGCAAAACACCAACAAAACCCCCCACAGATGTGCCATAAATTGTTTCAATATTTTTAATATCGAAAAAATTTTGTTCAAATAAATAATCAAGTACACCCATCGTATATATACCGTTATACCCACCACCACACATTACAATATGTTTGATTGTCATATTATAATGTGACATCGTTTATTTTTTAATAGTTTTTTTCTCATATGATTCTAATGAATAACGACGAACTTAGAGATAAAATAAATCTAGATGATCTTTACAACAGAACGCGTCAAACAAACGATTTACGTCTTCTTGTTTATAAAAAAATACTAAATCGAACTCATCAAAAAATAAAATATGTGTCACGGCAAAAAAATACGGAACATTATTGTTTTTTTGTAGTTCCTGAATTTTTAGTAGGAACACCTCGTTATGATTCGGCAGCGTGTATTGCATATATAATGGACAAATTGAGTCAAAATGGTTTTATAACTAAATACACTCACCCCAATTTACTATTTATTTCATGGAAACATTATATACCAAAGTATCAAAGAAGCGATTTTAAAAAGAAATATGGATATACTATTGATGGTTTTGGAAATTATGTGGAAGAAACAAAGAAACTTGAGAATAAGGTCACTGATCCCAAGGACATGAATAGTTTGTTATTGAGAAAAACCAATGTTCCGGTTACAGTGAATAAAAAAGAAAATAAGAATTACACGCAAGTTTCTCAATATAAACCTACCGGAAATTTGATATATAATACTGCCTTATTAAAGAAAATTGAGGGTAACAATAATAAATAATAATTTATTGGACTTAAAGAATAAAAGTGCAAAAAATTATTTAAAAGTTTGTGGTTGGAATCGAAAATGGACATTTTAAAAATGTCCAAAACGGGTTTTTGCCTCGAAATTTGGGCGCTAAAAAACACACATTTGGGACTTATCCTTGATTACTGTAGATGTGAAATAGTGTAGTGCCTTTTTTTCAGTACTAGAAGGATTTTTTAAAGATAAAAATGAAAAGGATTTAGGCAACTTTTATGTTATCCATATATAGAGAATGAAAAGTTGCAAAAAGTTGCAAAAAATATATCACTGCAAAAAGTGTAACTATACTTGTAGTAACAAATTTAATTTTAATAAACATTTATCCACTACAAAACATAAAATGGATAACTTGGATAACGAGAGGATAACACAAAAAGAGGGTTACCATTGTATGGTCTGCGGCAAGATTTATAAATATGCTTCTGGTCTCAGCAAACACAAGAAGAAATGCGTGCTTTCATCGGATGGAGGACCTTTGGAAAATGTTATAATTGAAGTTGAACCTACATCTGTAGAGAATGAACCGATTGATTTAGAAAAAGAGTTTTTGAAGCAGGAAGTTGCGGAATTAAAAATTATGATGAAACAGATTTTAAATAATCAAGTAGAATCTACAACAAATTTGGAAACATTGAAGGAGGTTATTCCAAAAATGGGAAATACTTATAATAATAGGATGTCTATTAATATTTACCTCAATGAAAAATGCAAAGATGCGATGAATCTAACGGATTTTGTGGACAATGTAAAAGTATCCTTGGAAGATGTATTGTACACTAAAAACCATGGTTTTGTGAAAGGCATTAGTAATATATTTGTAAAACAATTGCAGGATATGGAACCAACGCAAAGACCCATACATTGTTCGGATAAAAAACGGTTACAATTTTATGTGAAGGATGCTGACAAATGGGAAAAAGATAGCAGTCACGAAAAAATAGACAAAACCATTGATGATATTACATATAAACAGATTAAACAGGTTAAACTTTGGGAAAAAACCCATCCCAATTATTTAGAAGACGATAAATTACTAATGGAATGGCAGACAATGATTCGAAATATGACAGGAGGAACAGATAATCGCAACGGATTAGAAAAAGAAAAATCATCGATAAAACGCGAATTGGGAATGAGTGTCGAAGTTAAAAATGAGCTTGTAGATAAGAAAATCTAATACTTATATATATGGCAAAACAAACCAAAAAAGTTAAAAAACCCAAGAAAAATAAAACACAAAAAAAGCATTCGTCCGTAAAAAAAATGCATCATCACCAAGTGCTTTTAGAAGGCAAAAAATTACCGGAAATGTTTCATCATCCCACAGTTGGAATTCTTAGTATCCCAATGACTGTAACTTATCATAAAAACACCCATTCATATTTACCAGCTTCTTATGTTAAATGGATTGAAATGAATAATGCTAGAGTTATACCCATTCCATATGATACACCAAAAGGTGCATTAGATATGATACTTAATCAAGTAAATGGAGTATTATTTATTGGAGGTCAAGTAGATCATGGTATGATTAGCGAGGAGTATACGCATTTTATGGAAACATTTAAATATATTGTAAACCATGCAAAAAAATCCAATAATCAAAAGAATTATTTTCCTTTATTTGCAATATGTCTTGGGTTCGAGGTTTTAGGAATGATGGGAGAGGATGTACAAAAAGTTATAAATGAATTTACAACTTTGAAGGGAATATCAGATGTTGATGCACATCATTATAACTCTAAATTAAATATTGTCAAACCTGATTCAACATTCGCCAAGATATTTACAAAAGAACAACAAGATGAATTCAGAAAAACACCCTGTGTATTTCAAAATCACAGTGAAGCTTTCGCAGTCAAAGAACCGTATATGAAAAAATGGAATCAGTACTGGGACGTTATTGGTACTAGTAAGAGTAAAGATAAGAAACCAGTAGAATATGTAAGTATGTATGAATATAAAAAATTTCCATTTTATGGTGTCCAATTTCATCCTGAAAAGGTTTTATTTGAATGGCTATTAACGGAAATAGGTAGATCGCCTATTTTTAGAGAAATTTCAAAACGATTGGCTAGATTCTTTATTGATGAATGTAAAAAAAATAAAAATAAGGTCTCTGTTAGTGATTTATATATTAGAAATTATAATTTATGGTCACGCAGCGCCACTATTAAAAAAATCAATCCTAATAAAAAATTATTTAAAACAAATCATAGTGCTTTTGAAAATTCTTATTATTTTGATGTTTTATCTTAAAATATTTATTCAATATATATATGAGTGGTAAAACAACAACAGATATTAACAATAGACCGGTCATCGGTATTCTCACTATGGCATTGTCAAATTGGCTAGGAGATAATATTGATTTAAATAGTAGACGAGCCAAATCTTACTTACCAGCTGCCTACGTGCAATGGATTGAAAATAGTGGCGCAAGAGTTGTACCTATTCAATATACAACAACTGGCCCTATTTTAAAATCTTATTTATCTCAGATCAACGGTATTATTATTTGTGGAGATATATCCCCGGTTAATTATGCAAATATGGACAAAGACACCAAAATAGACCAAGAAGTCATTAGATGGATGAAGGCTGAATTTTCGATCTTTCAATGGGCAAAAAAACAAAATAATCTGGGCAATTATTTTCCTGTGTTGGGTATTGGGATGGGATACGAAGAACTTATTTTTATGAATCTTATGCCCAATTATTATAGTAGAATAACTGGTTCAAAATCGGCTATGGATTTTAATGATGAAGAAATTCCTAAGGATGAAATGGTAAAGGCAGCTGATACCTATTTTGCATCTCCTTTTAAATTAACAGACACACCTGGTATTTATGGACATAGTTTATCAAAGGTCGATAAAAAATTATTCGCAACTAAGGATGTATGTTATACTACACCAGGATGGGTAATGAATACAAAAGGCGAAAAAATAGAAAAAATCAAGGAATTTATAGAGATTAACTCAGTGGGTAAAAATAAACATCTTAAAACCGAATATATCAATGCTTATTCTTTTAAAGAATTTCCTTTTTATGGAATGGCATTTCATCCCGAAGCGGTGATTTATAGTTGGATGGAAAAAAAGATTCCTCAAACAGATGTTGGTGTGCATTTTTCCCACAAAATGAGTGAATTATTTGTAAATGAATGTAGAAAAAATTTAACACAATTGGCTAGTGAGAATATTTTAATTTATAATTATACATTATTCTCTCCAGCAAAGGTATTAAAGTTATTATATCCAGAAAACTGGCAAACATTGCAATTAAAAAAACACTTTACAAATTCCTACTTCTTTGGGATTGTTCGTCATGTACAAAAAAAGAAAGAATTAAAAGATAAAAGAAAGTCTAAGAAAAAAAAAGCAGATGAATAAATTATTATTTTTTCAAATCTTTTTATATACTATTATAGTATATGACAAGAACGCGTAGTAAAAAACATGATAAAAAACATAAGAAAACAAGTAAAAAAAAGAAAAGACAATTGGTAGTGGGAATGATTTCTGTACCGTTAACACCCGGTAAAAAGTATTACCAAGTATGCGGTGATTCATACATTGCTAGTTCTCATATTAAATGGTTAAAACGATTTGGTATTAAAATTTTACCTATTCCTTACACTACTAAGAATTTCAAAAAATATATGAGCAAAATCAATGGTTTATACTTTCCCAGTGGTGGTGCCTTTGCAGGAACACAAACGGAATATTATAAATGTTGTAAAAAATTTTTACAACTCGCAATGAAGGAAAATGATAAAGGAAATCATTTCCCAATATGGGGAGGATGTATGGGTATGCAGCAACTAATGATTATTGCGGATGGACACGATGATTTAGAAAAGTTATTGCAACGATTCGATTCATTTGATAATCTTCAATCTACCTTAGATTTTACTGCGGAAGGATTAAATAGTCGAATGATGAGACGAGCTACGAAAGCAGAATTTAAGAAACTGTCAACGAAAAATTGCACATTAAATAATCATAAAATGGGTCTCTCTCCAACAAAATTCAAAAGACACCAGAATATTGATAAATTTTATAAGATTGTATCAACAAGTAAAGATAGAAAGGGACGAGATTATGTATCTACAATTGAAGGGCGATTTTATCCGTTTTATGGCGTACAGTGGCACCCTGAGCGAAGTGCGGCAATGGATTATTTTGCTAAATTTTTTGTAAATGAATTAAAGAAAAATCACACGAGAAACAAAAAATCGACACGGAAAATTTATACAAAGGAAATTGATTGTTTCAACTATAGTAATCGATTATATAAGCGATGTCGATTCTATTGGCACAAACGCACTTCTAAGCATAATAGGCGATTATGTAGTGCGGCGCAATTGCTAAAGAACGATGCGGAAAAAAATAAAGGTAAAAAATCGGGAAAGAAATTTACTGGTGGGGTATAATATTTTTAACAGTGTTAAAAATATTTTTAATGTATTTTTCAGGTACCATCTACATTCGCAATCCAACCAGAGCACCAGCAGTCTTTGTTTTTTTCAAAAGAGAACGTGCTTGTTTTTTATCTTTTTTTAAATATTTTTTAAATGCTTTTCCTGGAGGAATATCAGATACAAGGAATGGAGTTTTCCCACCTTTCTTGACATAACCGCCACCCACAAGGAAACCTGCAACAGGTGCGCCGCCATGACGAGTTCTTCTTCTGTGACGAGTTCTTCTTCTTCTTCGGTGACGAGTTCTTCTTCTACGACGAGTTCTTTTCCTTTTATGTTTTCTTCTTGTATGTCTTTTTCTTGTATGTCTGGTTCTTCCCATTATATATAGTATAATGAGAAAATTATCAATGCCTAAATTAACGGCGTCTTCTGCGGGTCTTGCGACGGCGACTATGACGACGATGTTTGGTACGTCTTTTGTGTGTCTTGCGTTTATGTTTTCTAACTCTGCGTCTTTTGGTTTTACGACCTCCACCTTGACCACAACCTTTTTTTGCACAACCACATCCCATATTATACATAAGGTATAGAAAAGATTATTTCCTCGTTTTTTTACGAGAACGGTGCTTTTTTCTACGCGCACCTCCAGCAGCTGCTGCGGCTGGTTGAGGCATTTGTGCAACCAATGGTCTAGGTTCTAATGCTTTATTTACATTTTGTTGTACTATTTTTTCGAGCTCTGGGTCGTCTTGGCCTACAACGACCTTTTCAAGTTGTGCTTCTAAAGCTTCCTTTTGTGCAATGCTATTTTTGAGCATTCTTTCTCCAACAATAGCTTCAAATAATTTCAATCCATCTTGATATTCTCTTTCACATTGTAAATATATCTTAATAATCAATTTGCGTGTTTGTTCTACTAAAGATTGGAGAGATTTACTGGTAAGTTTAGGATTAATAGTGACCATTTTGTTTTCCAATGAAGAATCAGTTGATGCAAATTTAGAGGGGGCTTCTACCCAAACAAATAATTTATCTAGAATTGCTAATAATTGTTGTTGATTCGTTTTTGTATTTTTAAGCATATTTTTAACGTTATCGGCAAATTTTACAAATAATGGATTACTGGCACTTCCTTCGTAAGATTTTTGCCAAGCAGAGTCGGGGTCTTTGCATTGTTCGGTATCGTGATATGCAATAAGTGGAATATCGCTAAATCTTTTCTTACCACTAGCATTCCATCTAGAGTAGTTTGATTTTCCGGTGAATGTTTTATAAAATATTCTCAAATCCTGATTGTAAGCAGCTCTAGAATTTTTAGACATAGTAGTAAATTTACCGGTGCCATAATCATAGATGTCATAGTATAATTTTTCCAATTCAGGCACCCCAATCTCTTGTCCCAAGGTTTTATCTTTGATCACTTCTTCGCCATAATCAAGGTCAAGGTCATCGAGTATATTCTCGTGAAGTTGTTTTGTGGTAACTTTCCTATTTAAATGACAATTGTTAACTCGCACTTTAATTTTACCTTGTTCGGTGTTTTCCGCTTTCAGAGTTTTAATGCGTCTATTACATAAGTTTACTTCGGCTAGCCTAACTTTTGTTCCTTTAGGAATCTTGGACTTATTCATAATACTCATTTCGTGTCCATCGTATTTATAAATGGGATTCACCGCTTTTAAAATAGCGGCGAATAGATGGGCAATTTTAATGTAAAACTTTGCAATACCTTTACACATGCTATCTTTTTCCCGGGGATTTTGGACATCTAATTCTGTTAGTAGTGTTTTTTCTTTTTTCTTAGTAGTTTGTGATGAAAATACACCTGGTTGAACAATTTCTCTATATGAGCCATCTGGATTATAGATTCGTCGTTCATACTCTTTCGGCGAATTTTGTTGTGACTGGTGTTTAAGCTTATTGGTAGATAAATAAATAACGGAAGATTTTTTTTTCGTATTAACCGGAACACCATCTATTATTCGTTGCGCAATATATGTGATTTCTTTTTCTTTGAGAAACTTTTTAATGATGTCAGATGTAAGAATAACAAGTTTATTACAGTATTCCTTATCACCTAATTTTTTCATATCCTGGAAATTCTGGGTAAGAATGTATTTAGTTGCTAATACGTCTAAAATATTTATTGCTTTGAGTTCTTGTCCGCTATCTTTGCTTTTAGATTGTGTGGCTCCCATATATGATAAATAAATATAATAAAAAATTGAATTAAAAGCAAAATTTAATTATGTAAATTAAGATAAATGCAAAGTAATTTTACTAAAAAGAAAAAGGATAAATCATCTAAAAAGATAACTAAAAAGTTATGGGATATCTTTAATTCGGAGGTAAAGGAAGACGATAAAAAATTAGAGTGTGTATATTCTGAACAAGTATTGAAAACCCGAGAGAAATGTGATTTATGCAATAGTGCTGTAGCTTATGGCGAAGATCGATTCTTAACTTGTACTAATTTAAAATGCGGGGTTATTTACAAAGATACTCTTGATGTGTCTGCCGAATGGCGATATTATGGCGCAGATGATAACCAAACCTCTGATCCTACTCGTTGTGGAATGCCTATCAATCCATTACTAGAACAATCGTCTTATGGTTGCAAAGTAATCTGCGGTAACAGATCAACATATGAGATGAGAAAAATCAGACGATATACTGAATGGCAATCAATGCCTTATAAAGAGAAATCTCAATATGACGAATTTCAGAGAATTAAGGCATTTTCATCAACGGCGGGTATTCCTAAAATGTTGGTTGATGACGCACTTAGATATCATAAGAAGATATCAGAAATGAAAACATTTCGAGGATGTAATAGGGATGGGGTTATTGCAGCATCGGTGTATATAGCTAGTCGGATAAGCAATTTCCCAAGAACAGCGAGGGAAATAGCAACAATCTTTCATTTGGATAATACGGCAGCAACGAAGGGGTGTAAAAATGCAATTCATTTGTTAAATAATATGGAGAAGGATATGGTAAACACCGATAAGACTTATTTCCATAATACCAAACCAATCGCGTTTATAGAGCGTTATTGTAGTAAGTTAAATATTAATAAGGAATTGACAAAGGTAAGTGAATTTGTAGCATTGCGCGTAGAGAAGATGAATTTGATGCCTGAGAATACACCACATTCGGTAGCTGCGGGTATAATTTATTTCATAGCTCAAAGTTGTCACTTGAATATCAGTAAGCATGATGTTAATTTTATTAGTGAGATAAGCGAAGTTACGATTAATAAATGTTATAAGAAATTATTGTTGTTGCAGAGAACTAAATCAACATCGTTGATCCCATCTGTGATTTTAAAAAAATACAAGGCGTAATTGTATAAAATTAATAATCTTTAAATATTTTAATGGCCTCCACAGATGTTAATCCTCCGGAAAAAGTATTCATAGTACCTTATCGTGATAGAGAACCACATAAATTAGTTTTTACACGCGTAATGCCCTATATTTTAGGAGATTCAAACTATCGTATTCTATTCCTACATCAACATGATAGCAGACCATTTAACAGAGGTGGTATGAAAAACATTGGGTTTCATTATGTAAAGAAAAAATGGCCTGAACATTGGAAGAATATGACGTTAATTTTTCACGATATTGATTTTATGGCATATAGGATTGGTCAATTTAGTTTTGATACAAAACATGGTCAAGTGAATCATTTTTATGGATACCCACATACATTAGGGGGTATTTTTGCGATTAAGGGAAGTGATTTTGAGAAAACAGCAGGGTTTCCTAATATATGGACTTGGGGTCTTGAGGATAATGTATTACATGAACGGGTTCGAGCGAGTGGTATAAAAATAGTATATCCACAGTTTGTACATGCGCAAACAAACACAAAGAACATCATAGGATTATGGCATGGATGGGATAGATTATTAAACCCTAATACTGGTCTCCAACAGTTGCACTATCAAAAGGATAGTTTATGGACAATGTTAAGTATGAAATGGAATGATGTAAAATTAGAAGATAAAATTTGGATGGTAAATGTTACTAGTTTTGATGTTCCTATAACTGATAAAAATTCTAGTGTTAAAAATGCACGGGTACAAAATTCAAGAATAAATAGAAAATTTAAAAGTTGGAGAGATATGCAGTCGGGACAGCAACAACAACGAAAAAAACAACAAGGAAAAGGAGGATTATTGATAAAATGGGGAAGAAAATAGTATAAAAATATATTTATTTATACTATTAAATGTATTTGAGTCGTTCTGGTAAAATACCAATAAAGAATAAACCTGACACAGATAAAATCTATTTAATTTATCAATTTTTCGTACACAAGGATAATAACAGAAATATTGAATTACGCAAATGTTTACGGTTTAATGTAGAAAATCCTCATATAGACAAAATTTATTTGTTGAATGAGAAAATATATAATAAAGAAGAATTAGGGGTAGAAAGTGATAAAATAGATCAAAGAAATATAGTTAATCGAATTAAATTTAAAGATGTATTTAAATTTGTAGAAAAAGAGCAGTTAAACGGTTATATAATAACTTGTAATGCAGATATATTTTTTGATAAAACGGTCAAAAATCTAAGAGTGAGTGAAATGTCCAAACAAAAGCAAATATTAACACAATTACGATTTGATTATACAAATAAACAATTAGGAAAATGTAAATTATTTGGACCTAGAGCAGATAGCCAAGATACGTGGATTTTTCATTCTAATTATAATCCATATAAAGATGCAAAAATATTTAATTTCATATTTGGCAAACCTGGATGCGATAATAAGTTGATATATTTATTTAATATATTAGGTTTCGAGGTATTTAATCAACCCTATTTTGTAAAAACATATCACATACAACAAGATGAACAAAGAGATTATGGAAATGATATGTTGCCAAAGCCGTATATGCTTGTATCTCCATTTATAACTAATCGTCCATTAACAAATACTAAGGTATGGGGTACTGTTGGTTGGAGATTAGAAAATAATCATAAAACATCAATAGAAGCAATGACTTTGAATTTTTCAAGATTTATGTTCAAAATTGACAATACAACACTTAGAAAATATTTAAAATCGAAAATTGCGAATGGTGATACATTTTTAATTCCGCAAACAGATAAAAATGGTATAATTTTAGTGAGCATTATTTTTATGCTTAATAATGCGACACAAGGGACTTTTTTTAAAACAGGACACCTATCATCTGAATATAAAAATGATATACAAGCCAAACATCTTTGGAATATCATGTTAAACTTGGTTCAAGGATTACCACAATTGGGATTACAGCATACAGGAGATCTAATTGCATTTTCAAATATGTACATGGATTCATTTAATAAATCTGATATTTGTATGGGATTTTCTACCTGGCATACAAAATTTAGAGAATTGATGAATGAAAATAAGAACGATTTTTATAAATATATTTTGGATATTTTAAAACAAAAACAATGGGTAAGTAGTGCTGTATTAAACATTTTTAATTATCTACATTTTGATCCTTGGATTGAGCAATTGAATAATCAGAAGTTGCTAATAATATCTCCACAGGCCGATAAAATAGAACAACAAATTAAGACAATTAAACTCCAAAAATTGTATGGATTTGATGTATTTGCTAATTGTGATTTTTGTTTTATCAAATTTAATACTTGGTGTACAGATATTCAAACACAGATTGTATCAAAATTAGGAGACTTTGATATTGCTTTATGTGGTTGTGGTGTATATGGAGCTATCGTTTCAAATTATGTTTATGATATAGGAAAATCGGCGATCGATATAGGAGACATATTACCATTATATTTTGGTTTATGGACTAATAGTGATATGAAATCCAATAAAGAGATTATTCAGTTGTATTTGAATTCAAATTGGAAAAAACTATAATTTAAATACATAATATATTATTAATTATAATGAATATTGATAATTTATTAGTACAATTGGGTTTATTTTGGCAGTATCCAGTAATTACAGAAAAAACTTTCTACGAGCAAAACAAAGGAGACCCTAACTATTTTCCTTTCCCTTAGGCCACCGTAATTGATAAGAGAATAAATTTACAAAAATTATTAGAAATTTTTAAACAAATAATACCAATGAATAAGAACTATTATACTTGCTGTCAACATATATACTTTGAAAATTATTTTGTAAAAACAGATTTTTGGAAATCTTTGGGCATAACAAAGGTATATGTTCCTCATAAATGTATAGGGGGAGATAAGATAAGTGGGATTGAATTAATAGCGTGTCCTTTGTATGCAGTTAATATAGAAGATGATAAAAGAAATAAAGTGTTCAAACAATGTGATTTATTAAAAAGAAAGAGAAAATATTTTTACAGTTTTGCAGGTGGATATCAACCCGCTTGTTATTTAACCGATATTAGGTTACGAATATTTAATTTAAATAAGAAAAAACGCCAAGATTGTATGATAAGAAATACGGGTGAATGGCATTTTAATTGTGATGTTTATGGTGGTGGTCAGGATGTAACTGGTAAATTAAATGAAGATGAAAGACATCTAATTAAAACAAAGATTTATAATAATATTTTATTAGATTCTAGATATGCATTGGCTCCTAGTGGAAGTGGTCCAAATTCTATTCGATTTTGGGAAGCGTTAGGTGCTGGTTCTATTCCAGTGTTATTAGCAGATACACTGGAATTACCACAACACGAATTATGGAAAAAAGCAATCGTTCGTGTAAAAGAAAGTGAATTAGATAAGTTGGATGATATTTTGGACAAGATTAGTGAAGAGGAAGAACAAATCCGGAGAGAAAATTGTATGAAATTATATAAGCATTTTCGAAATAATTATAGAAATGCTACAAAAACCGTGCCAGCAGAGATAAATGTGAAAGACAATTAACATCTAAAATTGCTCGCATATCAAAACATTTTATGCATTGTGGAGATAATAAAATATTATATAAGATAATTTCACGAGAAATATCTTCCTTGGAATTAGTTGAAATAGGTGGCGCACTATCGATATATTGATATAGTTGTTTAGTGTGATTATTAAAATTTCTGTACTGTGGCATCACATTTTTTAAAGGTAACATAAATAGTTTAACATTAATATTATAAATATTGCCAAAAAT
>ENA-OREN01001774-OREN01001774.1-marine-metagenome-genome-assembly--contig:-NODE-1774-length-23874-cov-8.531580_pt1 | contig 23874 bp, 25 predicted proteins | sample MGYA00248624_ERZ508555 | MGnify/ENA primary metagenome ERZ508555 (study PRJEB26222, sample SAMN06267773) | marine metagenome | isolation source: Saanich Inlet, British Columbia, Canada | place...
TTAAACTGAGCAGGCATGAAATAAGCACAGCAAATGGACCTTTTGTCATGGAAACTATTGTAACGATAGGTACAATATATTTCTTATTTTCCCGTTTAAGAATAGATACTATATCGTCTATTTTATCCAATGCATCTCCTTATCAGGTTTTGTACACACAAAACAAAATGCAGCATTATACCAATATAGTGCAGTAAATTTATTGCACTTATCGCTCATTTACTTATAAGTAATCCAAGGCAAGATATTTTTTTAAACACACATAACACATTAAAAATTTAAGGCTTACAGAAATATCTATCTTTTTTTTCAACAATATCATTGTATCGGCATCATTTTTGTTGTATAAAACTAGCTATGGAAGATATAAAATATTTTCAAAGGATGATGGCGCGAATTAAAAATTATTTACCTACGGCTGTCACCATGGGCAATCTCGCCTGCGGCTTTGGCGCAATCGTATTTATCATAAACAATGAGCTGGCTTACGCAGCCTGGCTTGTTATTCTGGCCATGATATTCGATGGACTTGATGGCCAGATCGCACGATTAACAAAAACAACGGTTGTCTGGGGTGCTCATTTAGACACGCTTGCAGACATGATCACATTTGGGCTTGTTCCCGCATTCTTGATTGGCAGACTAGGCGCTCTCAGCTCTTCTGTCGCAGTCTGGTTTGTCTGTTTCTTTTACACCTTAAGTGCTGCAATAAGACTGGCCAAGTTTGAGTTTGAGTCAACAAAAAGTAGTAGCTCTGGAAGCAAGCGGAGTAAATACTTTACAGGGCTGCCATCCACACTTGCAGGCGGCACAGCCGCATCGCTGATATTGTTAGATTCGTATCTCAAGACCACACTTAACGTTCAAGCAGTTTCTACATGCCTTCCATGTGTTATCTTTATTTTAGGCATCTTAATGTTAAGCAAAGTTCCGTATGTAAGAATCGTTGATCTTGTAGGAAGCAAACGCGATCCGGTCTCTTTATTAATTACGTCTGTACTCTTTTTCACACTCCTTGTCTTCTTTATTCTGTATCCGAGCATTATGCTTGCACTCGGCTTTTCTGTATATATTCTTATCGGTATTGGCAAAGGCTTATTCAGAAGCAGAGCAATTCATACCATCTAACACTCGTTATAATTTTTAAAAAGAAATCCCCCTCGCATCTCGTTCTCAAACAATCTCTACTTTTCTATTACCTTTTATCACCTTTCCTATAATAAATGAATCTTCCTTCATTTGTTTTAGTTTTTTCATTATAGAAGGTGCATAATACTTTGAGACAATCAACACCATTCCTATTCCCATATTTAGAACATTGTACATCTCACCTTCATCTATTTTTCCCCTTTTCTGTATTACTTCAAAAATTGCCGGAACAGGCCAAGAGCCTTTTTTGATCCGCACCGAGCATCCTTCTGGTAAAACCCGGGGAATATTCTCGACCAAGCCACCCCCTGTAATATGAGCCATTCCCTTAACAACTTTTTTGGATCGATAATGACGTAATAGAGCCCTTATCGGCTTAACATATATTTTGGTTGGCTTAAGAAGCTCATCACCAATAGTCCCGTTTATCGTTTTAAGCTTACTATTCACATCCAGTTTGGCTTTTTCAAATATAACCTTACGCACTAAAGAAAAGCCGTTACTATGGAGCCCGCTTGATTTAAGACCTATAACGACATCGCCTGTGCCTATGCCTTTCCCATTTATTATCTTTTTTCTTTCTACAATACCGACTGCAAATCCAGCCAGATCATATTCGCCGTCATGATAAAAACCTGGCATCTCCGGTGTTTCTCCTCCCAGTAGGGCACAATCCGCTTCACAACACCCATTTGCAATACCGTGCAGAACTTCCTTCATTTTCCCGGGGATCATCCGGCTGCTGGCCATATAATCTAAAAAAAATACAGGCTCAGCCCCCATCACTAAGATATCGTTAACACACATCGCTACTAAATCTATTCCTATCGTGTCGTGCCGATCCATCATAAAGGCAATTTTCAATTTTGTACCAACGCCATCTGTAGATGCTACCAACACGGGATGTTTGTAATTTTTGGAGAACAGCTTTGAATCATAATTTAACGAAAATAGGCCGGCAAAACCTCCGGGATTTTCTATAACCCTCGGGCCAAAAGTCCTGCGCAGCTGCTGATAGATATCAGTAGTGAACTTACCCTTAGCTTCAATATCAACTCCCGCATCTTTATAACTAATTCCAGCCATTTTATACCGTTATTTTATTGTTATTTACTGGTTCTTTTTTAATCTTATTCTTTGCAACACTTTTATCAGACACAGGATAATTGCCAGAAAAACACGCTGTACAATATTGATTACGCGGAGAGGTCGCACAGCCCAGCATTCCCTCAGAACTCAGGTAACCCAGACTGTCTGCTTTTAGAAAAGCTGTTATTTCATCAAATGTATGGTTGGCCGCAATAAGTTCGTCCTTGCTCTGGAAATCAATCCCGTAACGACAGGGAAAACGATGTGGAGGGCAGCTGATCCTCAGATGCACCTCAGTAGCACCCGCCTTACGCAAAAGCTTTATCCTGGACTTTGCAGTAGTCCCTCGCACAATAGAATCATCAATTACAACAACCCTCTTGCCCTTCACAACCTCCCCAATAGCGTTAAGTTTAAGCTCAACCTTCTTATGTCGGCTTCCCTGCTCAGGCTGTATAAACGTCCTTCCAACATAGTGATTTCTTATAAATCCACGATCTAATGGTATACCCGACTCTTCCGAATAGCCCATTGCCGCCGAATTTCCTCCCTCCGGAACGGCAATGACAACATCAGCATCCACGGGAAACTCTTTTGCAAGCCTCACCCCAAGTCGTTTTCGAAAAAGATGAACGTTATCACCAAACAGATTGCTATCAGGGCGGGCAAAATAGATCAGCTCAAAAATACAATGGGCTGGCTTGATCCGCCTTTTCGAACAAAATATCTCACTTTTCAAACCATCCTTGTTAATGTAAACCACTTCACCCGGTTCAACATCTCTCACAAATTCCGCACCAACCTGGTCCAACGCACAGGTCTCAGAAGCCAGGACATAGCTATTGTTCAGTTTCCCGATTGAAAGCGGTCTAAATCCATTGGGATCCCGTACTCCTACCATTTCATCTTTTGTTAAGAACAGGAGAGAGAAAGCACCTTTTAAATGGTTCAATACATGAGAAAGATTTGGTTTTTCTAAATGACTTGGTTTCGCCATTAAATGCACGATGACTTCTGTATCTGAAGTTGTGTGGAAGATTGAACCGTGCTGCTCGTAATCGTATCGTAGCTTACCAGCACCCAGCAGTTGACCATTGTGCGCAATAGCAACTTCACCCTTGGCATATAATACTACCATGGGTTGCACATTGTCTATGCTATCACTTGCGCCAAAAGTAGAATATCTGACGTGACCAATGGCATGTGGGTTTTTTATCTTATGCAGACTTTGAGGAGTGAAAACCTCGCTTACTAATCCAAAGTCTTTATGATAGATTATGCTCTTCCCATCAGTAGTGGCTATGCCAGCACTCTCTTCACCGCGATGCTGAAGAGAGTAAAGACCATAATAGACCTTTTCTGCTGCATCATCGCAATCAAAAATCCCAAATAATCCGCAATATTCTCGTGCTTTTGCCAAGGTTAAGACTCATTTTGAGAGGTAATAGATATTCAGACTTGGATTATAGCAGGACGACAAAACGTGTCAAATCAAAATAGATCAAATTAGATAAAACTTGAAGTACATGGGCTATTATGTTAAGAATTTCAGACAAAAGCTATAGCGGAAAACCATAACTCAACATGACAAAAAAAGACCTTCTTCATAGAATTAGGCTCTATGTACTAATAAGCAGCAGCATTGCAACAAAATCAGTTAAAGAAACGTCAAGACTTGTCATAGATGGCGGTGCGGATGCTATTCAATTGCGTGAGAAAACAATATCTGACAGCGAGTTCATATCACTGGCCGGAGAAGTACGTGATATAACTACCAAAAGAGGATCCTTGTTGATCATTAATGACCGTGTACATATTGCCAGGGAAATTAATGCGGATGGCGTCCATTTAGGCCAGCATGATATGTGCGCCTTAGAGGCAAGAAACATTATAGGCAATGAAAAGATCATTGGAGTATCTACACATAGTATTACACAAGCAAAGCAGGCGCAAAAAAATGGTGCAGATTATATTGCGATTGGCCCCATCTATCCTACCAGCACAAAAGATTATGAACCATCTGTAGGAATTGAAATTATTCAGAAAATTTCGGAAGCAGTAGTAAATATACCTATTATTGCCATTGGCGCCATAACCCTTGAGAATCTGGATGAGGTACTAAAGGCCGGAGCTTCAAGGATCGCAGTATGTTCGGCAATAATAGATTCAAAAGATATCTATTCCTCCACAAGGCAGTTCAAAGAAAAATTAGATGAGGCACAGGTGCACGGATAACAATTTTGAACAAAATGCTTATGGCTTCCTAAAGGTACTATTATATGCAAGAAAAGAAGAGTTTCTTAAAATCTGCTAAGACGGTTAGCCTCTGTACACTGTTGAGCCGGATATTGGGACTGGTACGGGACATAATATGTGCAAGTTTCTTTGGCACCAGCCTGGCCTGGGATGCCTTTGTAGTGGCCTTCAAGATACCAAATCTCTTCCGTCGACTCTTTGGGGAAGGAGCGTTGAGCGCCGCCTTTATTCCCGTATTTACTGAATACCTTGAAACCAAAGGCAAAAAAGATGCGTGGGAACTCGTAAACGTAACAGGAACATTACTCTTCATAATCTTGGGAAGCCTGGTCGTACTTGCAGAGATTTCGTTCTCTATTATACCCACAGTCTTCTCTCTCAACAGCAAGTGGGAATTAGTATTAAGCCTGCTTTTGATAACATTCCCGTACGTGATGTTTATATGCATGGTAGCGTTTGCAATGGCAGTATTGAATTCGCTTAAACATTTCCTTATGCCAGCCCTTGCGCCTGTAGCCCTGAATGTTTGCTGGATATTGGGAGTATTATTTCTTACACCTGCTTTCGGGGACACTCTGGACACAAAGATATTCGGCGTTGCCGTAGTCATTCTGATAGGAGGCATGATACAACTGGCAATTCAAGTGCCGGTCTTAAGAAAGGAAGGAATTAACTTCTGGCCTTCATTACAGTTTTCACATCCTGGTCTGAAGCGTATCATAACCCTGATGCTTCCCATAATTTTCGGTCTGGCCGTTGTCCAGATAAACGTATTAATGGACAGCTTTATTGCTATTGCCTTTGCCAAACCACCGGATGGTGCCGAACATTTCACCCTTGCAGGAATCTCAATACCATATCCCCTGGAAACAGGAGCCGCATCAGTGTTGTATTATGGTGACAGGCTGATCCAATTTCCATTAGGGGTATTTGGAATAGCAATGGCAACCGCCGTATTTCCATATTTCTCCACATATGCAGCACGTAAAGACTGGACGAGCTTCACTGATACATTTAACCAGGCAATAAGAGTTATACTATTCATCGGAATCCCTGCGTCTGTAGGCTTAATACTATTGAGAAGACCTCTTGTAGAATTGTTTTATGAAAGGAACGCGTTTACGGCAGAATCGACCTCCAGAACATCTACCGTTATACTCTTCTACGCCATTGGCGTATGGGCCTACTCTACTTCCCATGTAATCATAAGGGCCTTCTACTCCATACAGGATACAAAAACGCCCGTAAAAGTAGGAGCTGGCATGGTCGCCCTTAACCTAATTCTCAATTTAACTTTGATCTGGTTCCTTCGAGAAGGAGGCCTCGCGTTGGCAACAGCGATAAGCGCAACAATCCAAATAATAATCCTGTTTGTCCTTCTCCGCAAAAAACTCAATATCACCGGACATAAGCACATCATTACATCAGCGATCAAGACATTAATTGCAACCTTTTTCATGTACGTCGCATGCTGGATAACGCTGAAGGCAATACCAACCGGTGATGGCAAACTTATGATAAAATCCATACGGCTTCTTGCACCCTTGGCTACGGCCCTCTTGGCATTTTTCACCGTATCATTTCTACTAAAATCAGAGGAATTAAAGTATCTATACGCCTCATTCAGGAGAAAAAGAGAATAGTAAGGCTAAAGACACGGACAAAGATCCTGCCCACACCTGCATATTTTTTTATTCTTCTTTTTGGTAAGTCTTTTGTTTATAATCCTTAAAACTATTTTTGAATTTAACGCATTATTCTCTATAATCTTATAAAAAAATGGCCAGAGGTCTTTCAAAATCCCCAACAAGTAATAAATTATCAGTTACGTTTTTCCTTCTACTCATGGGATTTGCATTCTACATTTCCTGTGTCGGTTTTCATGAGAGGACAGATTTTACTCCCGAAAACACGGTACGCCATTACAGCGGTGACGAGGAAGAAGAAAACGACGAATCAAATTACGAATACGACGAGAGCCTCTTACAGGAGGGGTTTTACTTTCCTAAATCGTATAGAGAACTCTTGGATATTACCCATGTACATGCATTTACAATTCCCCTGATCATATTCGTCATGTCACGCATACTTTCCATGACACAGATACGTGACTGGATAAAGATTACGATTTATGGCACTGCGTTCACAGGTATAATAATGAACCTGTCAGGCCCCTTACTGGTAAGATTTACATCAGGCATATTTTCCATATCTATAATTGCGTCATATTTTCTTCTCGGCATCTGCTTTGTCGCATTTATATCTATACCGATGTATGAGATGTGGTTTAAGCCTAAAGAAGCAAATACGTAATACAATTAATCATCTTCTATTGTTTTCCAAACGGCAACTAATATAAAAACACACGCTAACCATGGAAATGCTAGATCTCTGCGCCCTGCTTTTGAGCCTGGCGGCAATCTTCAGTTATATCAATTTCAGATTTATCAAATTACCGACTACCATTGGCATTATGCTGATCGCAATGTTGATCTCGGTAAGCCTGGTTGTACTGGGCCATTGTGGTTTTGAAGGCATTCAAAATAGGGCTACTGCAGTTTTGGAAGGCATTGATTTCAACAAAGCCTTGATGCACGGCATGTTGAGCTTCCTCCTGTTTTCCGGTGCCTTGCACGTAAATCTTGAGGATCTGGCCAGGCACAAATGGATCATCAGCATACTTGCCACATTCGGTGTGGTAATGAGCACTTTTATAGTTGGTGGCTCGGCTTGGGCTGTGTTCTTGATTATTGGAATCAAATTGCCATTTATTTACTGTTTGCTATTTGGAAGTCTTATAGCACCAACTGATCCAATAGCAGTGATCGGCATTCTCAAGAAAGCTGGAGTTCCTAAAAGCCTTGAAACCAAGATCACCGGTGAAAGCCTGTTTAATGATGGTGTTGCTGTTGTTGTGTTTCTGGTTATTATGGGAATTATCGCGGGAGGCCATGACGTTACGGTCGGGCACATAATGCTCCTGTTTATAGAAGAAGCTATAGGTGGAATATTTTTCGGATTCGTCATTGGTTGGATAGCTTACTTGATGCTGAAGAGTGTAGACAATTATCAGGTTGAAGTGCTCCTCACTTTAGCACTGGTCATGGGTGGTTACGCTCTCGCACACACCATCCACGTTTCAGGCCCTATTGCTATGGTGGTCGCAGGAATATTTATCGGCAACAAAGGACGTCTCTTTGCCATGAGTGAAAAGACCAGGGAGCATCTGGATTCTTTCTGGGAATTAATGGATGAAATATTAAATGCTGTCCTTTTCCTGCTAATTGGACTTGAGGTATTAGTCCTTGCTACAAAGGGAAGTTATTTAATTGCCGGCCTGGCAATGATACCGGTTGTGTTGCTTGCACGTTTCATAAGCGTAGGCCTACCTGTTACGTTTATGCGCCGCATAAGAGATTTCAGTCCTAATGCCGTAAAGATTATGACCTGGGGTGGCTTGCGAGGAGGCATATCAGTTGCCTTGGCACTTTCCATTCCGAGTGGACCGGAAAGAGAAGCGCTATTAACAGTCACTTACATCATAGTGGTATTTTCCATACTGGTGCAGGGCTTGACAATTGCACGTCTGGTGGACTCAAAAAAAGTTAAAAACTCTATATAACGAAAAATGAACAAGTTTGTTGATCCAAAACTGTATGGTTTGCCTCCGTCTACAAAATTAGAACAGGTTGGCACCAATCAATACGACATCGTCATTCAACGTAAAAGTCGAATAATTATGAAAGACGGCGAAGGAATACTGGCAAAGGTTAACAAAATCAAAAATCATGTTTCAAACGCAAAAGTATGTTTGAAGACATCAGCCCCTGTCTGTAGTAAAACAAAATCATTTCTGGAAGAACACGGCATTAGTGTGTCAGTTTACTGTTAAACATATTCTCCGGTTTAATTCATATTCTGAAATCCCTAAATCTCCAGTTCTGTAAGAAATCTTGTTAGCAGCTCTTTTGGCAAACCGACCACATTTGAAAAACTACCCTTAATACTTTCAACAAACGCTCCACCTCGTTCCTGTATCCCATATGCTCCCGCTTTGTCCAGAGGCTCGCCTGATGCGACATAATCATTTATCTCTTTTTCTGACAAACTTCTAAACTTAACTTCAGTTTTATCATGTCCAACTAACTCTTTATTTCCTTGTGTATCGATCACTGCCAGCCCGGAAAAAACACTGTGACAATTACCACTAAGTTTCATGAGCATAACATGCGCATTGTCAGGAGTTAATGGCTTTCCAAGAATCTCATTATTGTAAGTAACTACGGTATCACAGCCGATTATGATTGAATCTTTATACTTTTCGGCTACTTCCTTTGCCTTACCAAGAGCATTATGACAAACCAACGCCTCCGGATCAGAGCCACAAAGTTCTTCCTTAAATTTCAATGGATAGCTGACTACAAAGTCCAAGCCCATTTCTTCTAAAATTTGTTGCCGTCTTATAGATGATGACGCAAGACATATATTTCTTATGTTCATAAATTCCTTCATATCTCTTCGACGGCACTAAGCAGCAGATACATTTCATGCCATTCGAAACCACCGTGTTTTGACTTTGATTTTCCGCCGTATAAGAAACCATAGTATTGATAATAAGGAATCAGATCTGATTTGCATATTAACAGGATCTTTTCTTTCTGCAGGTCCTTTGATACTTCTATAAAACTTGCCATCAATTGTCTTGAAATTCCTTTTCTCTGGAATTCAGGCAAGACAGCTAATGAAAAGATAACCATATTCCCACCATTTTTGACATGACCAACCATATCCTTGAGTTCTTCGTCAGCAATGTTTTCTTTGTCCGTAGATGCGCTATTAATAAGTCCTATAATTTTCCCTTCAGATTCGGCAATCAAAAACCCTTCCGGAAACAACATAATTCGTTTCAGAATTTTTCCTCTTGTTGCCCCATCAGATGTGTAGCAAGTGGATTCGGTCCTGTAGCAGCCGTCTACATCGCTTTTATTGACCTGCCTGATGTTTATACCAATCATGACAAATTCACTTTTTCCGGATTTGCTAAAGATAAGAGGTGCATTACAAAGAAGTTGTAATTTTATATTCAAATGACGCCACTGGCAACGATGTTTTTTATTATTGATTAGATCTGTTTTTGTATCTTTACAATCTTTTACGAAGACTGTATATTTGTAAATTCTTTTACTTTGTAATTTTCCAACATAAACCGAGAGTGATGATGAATAAAAGTTTGTTAACCAATTTAATAGCCGCTGCCGTATGCGGAGGGACTTATGCATGCCCTGAGTTTACCGGGAAGCACACACTCTTTTTGTCCGGTTTGTTCGCTCTTTCAGGCGCATTAACTAACTGGCTGGCAGTGCATATGTTGTTTGAAAAAGTGCCTGGCTTTTACGGTTCCGGTGTTATTACTTTAAGGTTTGAGGAGTTCAAAGCAGGTATTCGTTCGTTAATTATGGAAAATTTTTTTACGGAAGAAAACTTTGCAAAAGTTTCCAGTGAGGCATTGCCTCATGACATAAAACCCGATCTGGTTATGGACAAGATAGACCTAGACAAGATGTTTGATGGCTTTATATCGGTAGTCAAGGCTTCCCCCTTCGGTGGCATGCTGGATATGTTCGGCGGAGTAGAGGCCCTTGAACCTCTTAGAGATCCATTTAAGAAGGAATTCGAAGGGCAACTTTCAGGAATATTGTCCAAAATTGATGTATCGTCAATCATGCAACAGGAAATTGATTTTGAAACATTCAAGTCCAAAATAGGTAACATGGTGGATGCCAGACTGGATGAATTGACGCCAAAGCATGTAAAGGAGATCATTGCAGACATGATCCGTCAGCACCTTGGCTGGTTGGTAGTCTGGGGCGGAGTCTTTGGCGCTTTTATCGGTTTCCTCAGCACTCTATTATTGTGATCTTGCCCAAAAGCCTCCCCTTTGAGAAGAGAAACAGAGGAGGCTCGCTACGGAATATTATATTATTTAGTGCTATCCGGATCGTCATCATATATATCTGCAATCCCGTCACCGTCCTTATCTCTCAGGAAATCTGTATCGTTGTTATCGGTTAAAAGTTCTTCACCGAACGGATTGGATATTTTAGAGTGGCTCCTAAAAAAACCCGGTGATTCCTGATAGCCGGTTTCAACATCTGTTACCGTAATCTCTCCGTTAATTATAAAACTGAAGATATCGGAACGGTTTCCGGGCTTGATTGTTGCGTCCGGCTTATCAACGGTAAATTTAGTTTTACTGCCTGCACCATAGTATCCACCAAACGTCCAGACAACCTGCTGTTCTTTGCCGCGTATGGTAACTTTTGAGTCCCAGAGGTTTGCCCCCGTAACATTGTTACGGAACCGATGATCCGCTGCTGTTGCATCCTTGGAAATGAAATTTACAGTTATAGATGCAATATGCTCAGTATGGTACTTTGGGTCAGGCTCGTTCTGGTCGTCATTGATTATTTGAAAACAGTACCTATTGAATCCTGGAACATACGTCGCGTTAACATCGGCTCTGATAGAATCAGCAGTCACACTCTTTGCCCCAACAAGAAGGCAGATGCACAACATGCTAAAAAGTAATATTTTGTTAAATCCTGCTTTTCTCATGATATATCCCCTTTCACTACTATAAGATGTATTATTAAATGTTTTGATAGATTCCATAAATCTAGACTTTCATAAAGCATTTTTCGATACCGAAAATATCATGAATCGAACAGAAAATCAAGGATGGGTAATAAAAAGATTACAAACTAAGCCTTGACATTGTGTCAAAAATAGATACTATAAAAGGCCTAGTCTGTGTTTAGCATTCACCCACGTATCAGATATTCAACACAATGGATCAAATCCTAGGTGGTCAAAGTCGTTAAACTCTTAATCCAGAATAAAATAATTTTTCTAATTATTTAAACTATTATAAGTCTATGGGAAAAAAGATAACATTAGCAATATCAATAGCACTTTTAACCTTTTTTTTGATCGTACCGTTCTTAAGCTATAGTTCTTATAAACGGGCCATCAAAGATAATTATTTTAATCACCTTATTACGACCAGAGATCTTCTGAAACTTCAGATATGGAATTATTTTAACGAAAGATATGGTGATATAGACGTCCTCTCAAGAAATCCGGTAATAGCCAAAGGCTTTACCAGACTCTCCGGTGCTTTTCACGCTTATGGTCTAGAAAACCAACAATTCCAGAAGATAAAAAGCATTTACCAGCCTTTAATGGAATACTATGTATCCGCCTACGGCTACGCAAACATATTTTTTGTTGATAAGGATGGAAGCGTAATATATTCAACGTTGAGAGAGGATTTTAGTGGGACTGATTTATTTGTAGGAGAATTTAAAGATCACAGAATGGCTAATATGTTTAAAATCGCATTGGAAGATGTTGGTTTTGAGGATTACTACTGGAATGATAAGATAAATGATTTCACTGCTTATTTTGGTGCTCCGGTCTTCGAGGCTGAAAGTTTATTGGGAGTGATAGTCATTGAGATCCCTTTTGCCCATCTGGACACTATTCTGACGCAAAGGGCAGGTCTGGGACAAACAGGTGAGATGTATCTGGTGGGCGATGACGGTTTTATGCGTTCTAATTCAAGATTTTCTGTAACACCTACAATACTGCAAAAAGAGGTAAACACAGAAGCAACCAGGGAGGCATTTGAAGGTTATGTCGGCAAAAAAATCATCGATGATTATCGAGGCGTTCCTGTGCTGAGTGCATACACGCCACTTAATCTTAACTTCATTAACTGGGCACTTCTGGTGGAGATTGATGAAGCGGAAGCGTTTGCTCAAGTTCACGAAGTAGAAAATAAACTTACAATCGTCGGATCCATATTCATTGCAATAGTCAGTGGATATATATATTTTACATACAGGGCGCACAAAAAAGAGGAAGAACAGCATATGTTAGACCCTGAAGAAGAACAAGAAGAGCAATCAGTATCTTAACCATTATAACAGTTTCGAATAAAGATCGAATATCTTTCACCAAATAAACACATTAAATCAGATCATTCAACCACTCGATTCTCAAACCCACGTTGTACATTTATCATTTTTTTCATTTCCCATCGAGCAGTTCATTCAAGACCATTTTTTTTGAAACATTCAACATATTTTTTATCGGTTATCTGAATATGGTTAATTAACCACTGTTTCAGATACTCAAGTATTTCATTTGCAACATGGCAATCCCCCTCGATTACTCTATTACAATATTCAATTACCTTGTTAGAAAAATCATGGTGCTCTTCTTTGTGGTATTGAAATTCTGGATAATTGAATTCTACCATGTAAGACTCTTCTGTTGAAAAGTGCTTGAGAGTGTAAACAGTCAATTGTTTTAATAATTTCGATATTTCATCGATATTGTCATTATGTTGCTTTGCCTCAATAGCCGCATTCATTATACGGATAAGCTCCTTGTGCTCCTCATCAATTATTGATAGACCTACACTGTATTTCTCTTCCCATTTAATCATTTTAGTATATTGTTTCAAATTCAATAAAAAGTCAATACAAAAAAACTGGTTATACCTGAAGGTTTTGGTAAAAAGAACAGCTTCTTTCTGGTTTATTACGATTTTTATGATAGGTTTATGCTTGGTGATAAATTCTGCATGGGCTAATGAACTTGGATTTACAATTTTATGTATTATAATGGTCTAAAATCAAATTCAAATTATATCGAAAGGACAAGTTAATATGGCCACAATTCGTGAAGTTAAAGCTGTAAAAATGTTCATGGGGAAGCTCGCACACGGAGCTGATTTATTAGAAGAAATTACAGAAATCTGTATTGATCAGGACATTTACCTGGGCCGTATTGAAGCACTTGGTGCTGTGAAAAAAGCCAGACTGGGCTATTATAATCAACAAGATCATGAATATCTTTTCTTTGAACTTAATCAAACGCTTGAGATTACTAATTTAATAGGAAATATTTCGATTAAGGATGGGGCACCTGTTGTTCACGCACACGTAACTCTCTCAGATAAGGATGGCCATGCATATGGCGGTCATCTTGCTCCGGGAACGATAGTTTTTGCATGTGAGATTACAATTCAGGTTTTGGATGGGCCAAACTTTGAAAGAGGGCTTGATCAGGAAACAGGATTACCGCTATGGAAAATGAGTGAATAAGATTTTGCTATCATTGTTTCTCCTTGTAATCGTCTATAATTTCTTTCAGATGCCGTGCATATTCCCATGGCCCACCCTGTTGGTATCCGGTTTTGCCAACAGGCTTTCCATCCGGGCTGAGAATAATAATAGTCGGGTAACCCCTAATACTGTGCTTCCGTGCCAAATCCAGGTTTTGCTGCTTTATTTCCTCCGTCTGTTCTTTTGCACGGGGAAAATCCACCAATACACATACAAGGTTTTCTTCCGCAAAATCCTTGAAGGCATCCTGAGAAAAAACTTCCTTTTCCAATCTTATACACCAACCACACCAGTCAGATCCACTGAAGTCGAGCAGTATGTACTTACCGGAGGCTTTGGCACCAGATAATGCTTTTTCAAAATCTGTTTCCCAATTTGCAGCTTCTGATTTCGAACTGCACAGCAATACTATTACTATTAATATACTTGTAACAAAATATTTTCTCATTATGCCATTTTCCTTTCAGCCCCTTTTTTATTTTAAGCTATCATTAAAATACCGTAAATAAATGGCAAGTTCTCAATAAGCAGATGGAAAATCCCCTTAATCTGCTCCTAGCACCAGTCAGAACTATTTGCCCGAACGGGAAGGAGCAAAGCGGTATGATAAAATTTAAGATTTTTTATTCATCGCTTCTCTATAGGCATCTTCTTTCCAGCACAATCTAAAATGAGAGCATCTTTGACAGTCCTTAAGCAAGCCTTTTCTTTCCATAAGTATTTTTCCAGAAAGAGATTTCTCTGCGTCTTCACGTTCCATAGTCAGACACAAAGGCTCTTCTGTCAAACACCCATGCTGATTATAACAGTTAATACATATATTTTTACGCTTTTTTTTACCTGTCATAATATCTTTGAGAGATAAACTTCTCTATTCACAAACACAAGAAATTTTGAATAGATTAATTGATAAAACTTTCGAAAAGAAGGGTTATCATACGTATGAATAATTAACTTTCATATTACTATCTGTCGATTACCATGAATGCAAAAAAGGTTTGTACTTAGGTAACAAGTACAAACCTTTTTAATATTTGACCCCAAGGGGATTTGAACCCCTGTTGCCGGGATGAAAACCCGGTGTCCTAGGCCAGGCTAGACGATGGGGCCTGTATTTTTGTGACTATATAAGTGAGGGCAGAAGGACTCGAACCTTCGACAATCGCCTTAAAAGGGCGGTGCTCTACCAACTGAGCTATGCCCCCCGTATAACTATATTGTTAAAATTTCACCTGTTTTTTGCTTTAAAAGCTCATTAATTATTGCCTCATTTTCGTGTACAGACTTCTGTATATGATCTTTTGCCTTTTTTGCTTCGTCCTCAGTTAATACTGAATCCTTTTCCTCTTTATCAATGTGTTTATTTGCATCACGTCTTATATTTCTGATAGAAATCTTAGACGCTTCTGTCATTTCCTTAATTTGGGCAACAATCTTTCCTCTTCGATCTCCGCTTAATGGAGGTATGAGTACTCGAATAATTTTCCCATCACTATTAGTTGTTAATCCCAAGTCTGATTGTGATATCGCCTTATCAATGTCCTTTATGATAGAAGGATCATAAGGGCTGATGATTATTAATTGTGGTTCCGGCGCCGCAATATTTGCAAGTTGTTTTATTGGAGTCAGGGAGCCATAACAACTGACTCTAACATTTTCAACAAGGCCTGGTGTTGCCCGACCAGTCCTTATACTCTTTAATTCCTCTTTCAAAAGATCAAGAGATTTTTCCATCTTTCTCTTTGTCTCGTTTTGTATTTCTATTGATGTCATTCGGAGTTTCCCACGTAAGTGCCAATTTTATCGCCTATCATGGCTTTACTGATATTGTTTTTTGTTCTGAGATTGAACACAATTATTGGAAGTTTATTCTCCATGCTTAGAGAGATTGCTGTCGCATCCATTACATTCAGCTTACTGCCCAACGCATCCATATATTCTAATCTATCATATTTCTTCGCTTTCGGGTTAGCAATAGGATCATCAGAATACACTCCATCAACCTTAGTTGCTTTAAGAAAGGCATCTGCTCCAATTTCAATTGCTCTCAGTGCAGCGGCAGTGTCTGTTGTGAAATAAGGGCTACCTGTTCCACCAGCAAGAATAACGACAAAACCTTTTTCAAGAAAGTTACGGCATTTATGTATAGTATAGGACTCTACTATACCTTGTATTTCTGTCGCACTCAAAACTCTCGCAGGTATTTTAAGCTTTTCTAGTGAATCCTGCAGAACAATTGCATTAATGTTCGTAGCAATCATTCCTAACTGGTCAGCTCGCGTGCGTTCAACACCTGACTGGCTCAATTTTGAACCTCTTATAATATTGCCACCACCTACAACTACGGCAATATCGACCCCGGCATCTCTTGCACTGCTAATTTCTTCTGCTATTAGATCGCACTTTGGAATATCGATGACTGATGAGTTCTCTGAACAAAACCCTTCACCGCTAATTTTTAAAAGAACGCGCTTATACTTTTTAGTAACAATGATCCTATTCTCCAATCGCAAATCTTGCAAAACGACTAATCTTAACGTTTTCGCCAAGTTTTGTAATTGCGGTTTTTAATAAATCCTCTATTGTCTGATCGTTGTCTTTTACAAAAGGCTGATTGATAAGACAGACTTCTTTATAAAAACTTTCCATCTTGCCATCAATTATCTTATCCCTTACATTGTCAGGTTTATCTTTAAATTCTTCATTATATGCCTTTTTCTCTCTATCAATCATTTCTTGAGGAACGGTTTCCCTGCTTACGGCCATCGGATCAGTTGCCGCAATATGCATACAGATATCTTTTACCAAGTCTCCGAATACGTCATTCTTAGCAACAAAATCAGTTTCACAATTGATCTCTATCAAGACCCCTACTTTACCGTTAGTGTGTATGTACGAACCCACTCTACCCTCAGGTGTTCCGCGCGACCCCTTTTTCATGGCGTTGGCCAGACCTTTTTTTCTAAGAATTTCTCCTGCTCTTTCAAAGTCTCCATTTGCTTCTTCGAGTGCATTTTTACAGTCCAGAAAACCTGCACTCGTCCTGTCTCTTAATTCTCTTACGCTTGAAGCATCAATTGCCATTGTACTATAACTCCATATATTTATTCTAAGTTTTTACTGATAATAAAGTTCATGAATGAGGGAGGTTAACACTGCTACAAGATGTTATTTCGGCGGATGATACTTTTAAGTAGTTTCCTGTAATACCTTGGTGTCTTCTTCTGTTTTCGCTGAAGGTTGTCCCTCTAATATTGCATCTGCTGTCTTGTTTAAGAATAGTCTGATTGCCCTGATAGCATCATCGTTTCCAGGAACACATACATCTACCAAGTCAGGATCGCAGTCAGTGTCTGTCAAACATATTGTTGGTATCCCCATCTTTATAGCTTCTTTCATCGCAATGTGCTCTTTTTTAGGATCTACAATAACAAGTACAGATGGCAACTTATTCATATTTTTTATACCTTCGAGATTCTTAGCGATTTTTTTCCTCTCACGTGTGAGTGAAGATATTATTTTTTTACTATAATTATGAATTGATCCGTTTTCTTCAAGTTCTTCAAGCTCTTCCAATCTTTTCAATCTCTTACGAATAGTCTCAAAGTTTGTTAACGTACCACCAAGCCACCTCTCGCAAACGTAATGCATATTTGAGCGCTTAGCTTCGGCAACGACAGCATCCTTCGCCTGCCATTTTGTGCCCACAAAGAGTATCTCTTTCCTGCCACTGGAAACTTTGGCCAGAAACTTATATGCAGTAATCAAGCCCCTTACGGTCTCTCTCAGGTTGATTATATGAATCAGATTACGCTTCCCGAAAATATATGGTTTCATCTTAGGGTTCCATCGGCTGGTCCTATGCCCAAAATGAAAGCCTGCATCCACTAATTCTTGAAGATTTACTATTGACAAAACTAACTCCTTATATAAATTCTCTATCTCGTCTCGAAAGCGTTTTATTATATCAAATAAAAGTACATGTACAAGTATAATTATTATAAAATACCTTACAAGTGGCTTGTCATCCGCGAACCAATGTTATTTCTTCAAAAGAACGCTGAAAAGGCGTCATGCCGCCTCTTCCGACATCTTAAATATTTGCCAATTTCAAATTTTTGTTTATTTCTTCTCTGATTACCGCCGCTATTTTTATGGCATTTATTCCCTCTTCGCCTGAAACAACCGGCTGTTTACCGTTTTTCACACAGTCAACAAAGGATTCCAGTTCCTTTTTCAATGGTTCTTGGTTGTCCATTTTTATTCGTTCAATTTTTAATAAATCTCCAAATGAAAAGTTCTTAAGATCTAAAATGTTTGCAACACCTTTACTTTCAGGATCAATAGATTTCAGTGTTAATTTTGGAGACTTTTTGTAAATAAGAGCTTCTTGTTTTTGATAATCAAGCGATATATACGAATTTTCAGAGAAAAGACGAATTCTTCTCATCGGCTCGAAAGAGACCCTGCTTGCAGTAATGTTTGCTACGCAACCATTCTCAAACTGGATGCGAGCATTTGCGATATCCTCCTTATCGGCTATAACATTTACGCCAACAGCGTCTATCTTTTTTACTTTAGATTTTGAAAGATATAAAATAATGTCTATATCGTGAATCATCAAGTCTAAAACGACGCCTATATCGGCAGAACGGAACGTAAATGGACTCAACCTATGGCATTCTATGAATTTCAAGGAGACATCAAGCTTTTTGATAGCATCGAGCGCAGGATTAAATCTTTCTATGTAACCTGGTTGTAATATTGTTGAGGTTTTTTTGCTCAGCGTTATTAAGTCTTCAGCCTCGGATACTGTACCCGTCATAGGCTTTTCTACTAATGCGTGAATGCCGTTATTAAGTAGTTCTTTAGTGATTTTATAATGAAACTTGGTAGGCACAACAACGCTAGCCGCATCAACTTTATCTAAGATCTCTTCGAAAGAACCGTAATATCTGGTGTTACAACGCTGCGCTACAGCTTCACCAACATCTTTATTAGTATCTACAACGCCTACAAGGCTAACATCCGGTATCTCGGAATAGATACGTGCATGCTCCTTGCCGAGATGACCTGTCCCTATTACTGCAACCTTCAATTTTTCCAAAGCTTTTTTCTCTTATGCATTATTTGTTAAAGTTGACCGTAAAGACTCCCTATACCTGCCGAATTTACCTTTATCAACGTTCCTAAAGAAGTCTATGAGAACTTCTATTTCTGGCATCAGGTCTTCCTGACTTTCTAACGCAGAAAGTATTTGGTTTCTATTCAATGTTTCTGACCGAAAGAGCTGTTTAAATGCTTCCTTTATGGTATTGATGCTGCCTTGTGAGAATCCAGATCTTTCCAAACCTATTACATTCACCTTTCGAACCTTAGCAGGATTACCTTCTACTATCATGTATGGCGGTACATCCTGGACAATCCTTGAAAGCCCACCCACATAAGAGTGCTGGCCAATCGTTACAAAAGGCTGTACGCCTGCCAGCCCCAACACTTTTGCGTGTTTTTCGACCTTTATATGCCCACCTAAAAGCACACCATTGGCTAGAAGTACATTGTCTTCAACGATACAATCATGTGCTATATGCGAACATGACATAAAAAGATTGTTATCACCTATTAGTGTCTCTCCTCCACCTACTTCAGTTCCCGTATTGATTGTAACACTTTCCCTGATAACATTGTCACTTCCAATTATAAGGGTTGATTGTTCACCATAATATTTTAAATCTTGAGGTTCTGCCCCTATTACTGAATTGGGAAATATTACGTTGTTATTGGCCAAGGTTGTATTACCTGTAATTGTGACGTTGTTGTGAATGACACTTCCTTCGCCTATTCTCACATTTTTGTCAATTACTGAAAAAGGACCAATTTCAACACTTTTGCCTATTATAGCTTCTGCATGGACGATAGCTGTCGGATGTATTTTCATTTGTAATGTACGTATTTATATTAACAAAACGAATACTACAGTAGTCTAGCTTGGAAAAAAGAATCTTAGTAAGCGTTTGAAAGAAGATCGAATTGTTTAATTAAAAGCTCTAGTGGTACCTTTAAGCTTATTTATCTTTCTTGTTTTTGAAGCATTCAAATATTTTTCCTGCCATAAGAGTGTTTAAATAGTGTCCGGATTTTGTTGCAACTATACGAGCATGCAATGTGAGATTGGTCAAATAAAGATCACCTATAATGTCCAATATCTTATGCCTTACACACTCATTTGGGAACCTTAACTCAGCAGGGGCCATGGATAGAGGCTTTGTTACTGTACCATCTTCTTGCAATATAAGGCTGTTATCATCAGTAACTCCTTTTCCCAATCCAAGTTTTTTGTATTCTTCAATAACTGTACACAGACCGAACGTTCTTGCAGGTGCTATTTGAGTTCTGAAGCTACTTTCCGTCATTTCGATTTCAAAACACTGCCTGTTTAAAAATGATCCGTTAAAATCAAGAATGTAGGAAAGAGACAATCCTTTGTCATATGGCATGGCGACCATACTTGCATCGCCCTTACTTACTCTTATTTCCTCTTGCAAATAAAATGTATTTTTTGGCTCTGCAAGTGTTTTTACCCCTGTGCCTTTGAGCAATTGGAGGAACAGAAGAGAGCTGCCATCTCCTGCAGGCACCTCATTACTATTGACCTCTATTTCAATATTGTCAATACCAAGTCCGGCTAAAGCAGCCATCACATGTTCAACACTTTTTACCCCTACTCCATTTTTGTCTAATGTTACCAACCGTTTTGTATCATAGAGCATTTCAATGTTTGCTGGTACTTTTGGATGACTCTCAATGTCAGTACGGACAAAAACTATTCCTGTGTTTGCCGGAGATGGTTTAAATCGGAGCTTAACTTCTTCTCCAGTAAATAATCCTATTCCAGAATACTCAACTATTCTTGAAATTGTTCTTTGACGTTTGTCCAAACTTTAATTATTCTCCTTTTTCTTTTGAATATGACGCGTTCAACGCCTCTACAACGCCTAACGTAATATCAACGGAATCTGAATGATATAAAACTGTTCTTATTCCAATCTTAAATTGAAGATCAGAAATTTTAGCACTCTTTAAATCGGCTTCTTCTTTCTTTATGATAATATCAAAAGCCTCTTGCTCTCCAATTTCTTCAACTTTATGTACTACCTCTTGATAAATACTTTCAAAGAAATCTTTATATTTTTTAAGTAGTTGCCTTTCTGCGAATTTTGCATAGCCCTCAAGCTCTACATTTTTTCTTTCCATCAGATTCTCGTTAATACCCCTGTTTTCACTGCCCAAATCCAGCAGCTGAGTCTCCTCATCCAAGTCAATAATTTCTTTTCTTTTTTTATTTACTTCATCTTGAAATCCCTCTTCCTGTTCTTTCAACTCCTGATCTAGATCTATCCTCTTTTGGTATTTTTCAAATACACTACCTATATCTACTATACCAATCTTAAAATCTTCTTCTTCGGCATTTGCGATGTTTATGTTTGTACAAATTAGACTTGCTAACAAAACAAACGCAAGGCACATAATTGGCATTCTAGAGAACATTAATTTCATGATATCAAATTCCTTTCCTGATTTATTAGAAGATAGACAATTAAGGGCTTACTAACGCCCTCCAAAGTTAAATGTTATCGCTTGCTCATCATCCTTGTCTTTTCTTATGAATGGAAAACCAAAGTCAATGGCAACAACAGAGTTTCCCATAAACGGCACTTTTGCCCTGAAGCCAAAGCCCAATGTGGCACGAAAGTTGTTAAAGTTTATGTCATTTAGGTCGGTATCCGCTTTTCCTGCATCAACAAAAAAAGCACCTCTGACCATATCACTATATACAGGGACAGTATATTCAGTTGTTGCCAGGATCAATGCTTTACCACCGATTTGTTCACCTGTTGCCACATCGGTTGGCCCCACACCTCTGAATGCAAAACCTCGTATAGAATTGGCCCCACCGGCAAAAAAGTTCTCAAAGATAGGTATACCCTCATCTGAAGTTGCTTCAATCATACCTAACGTTCCACCGTATGAAAGGACATGTTTGCCCCTCCAGTCAGGAAAGTTGAAAACAGTGTGATATCTTGTTCCTTTTGCTACAAACTTTATCATGTCAACATCGAGACTTGAGAATTCTAAAGATGACGTTATTTTATAACCTCTGGTAGGAACCATTCTGTTGTTCAGTCTGTTTATCATCGCGGTTAGTTCCAAGCTTAGTTTTCTACTACTCCCTTGTTGATCCTTTATAATACTAGGCGCGTTACCGTCAATGTTTTGTATTCCAATTACCTCAAAGTTTGGAGTAACACCAAGCCTCACCCCATTGAGCACAGTCTTGCCAACACTCATTTTGAAACCTTTTCTTTCTTCGTCATAGTCCTCCCTTGCACGCCGTAAAATATTAGCACTAAGCCCCATACTATACCCTGAATCATAAACGGCAGGATTATTAAACGAAAATACGCCTTCAGTTCTGTCAAGCCCCGGACTAAATCTCATTGTTATTGTGTGGCCCCCACCTCGAAATGCATTACCAGACATAAAGTCCTTCCAGTCTTTGGGCAAATCAAATATATCAAAGTTCTTATCAGTGTATGAAACATCTCCAAAGAGCCCAGCATTGGCACCAAACCCTCCACCAAACCTTAACATTCCAGTCCTGCCCTCTTTTACATTAACAAGCACGTTTTTTGTGTTGTACTTTGTACCGGGCAGATAAGTCATTTCTGAAGCGGTACCACTTTGGCTATCAAAGTATCCTGTGCTTGTCAACCGCTGCTCACTTCTCTTAATTTTTTGAGTATCAACTCTTTCTCCTGGAAAGAAGCTTAAATTCCTTCGTATGACATTGTCCTTTGTCTTATCGTTACCTGTTATTATAACCTTTTCGATGAAAAATCTCTCATTTTCAATAACATCGAAAATTATATCAATTTTGGGATCAACTTGTTGGTATGTATACTCCCCTTTCACGTTTGCATTAAGATAACCTTGCTTGCCATAAGCCATACGTATACCATGTGAATCTTTTTGGAGAGATTCCGGAAGGAATGCGCTTCCTTTCTTTAGCGCAAGCATGTCAATTATCTCATCGCTAGTGAAAAGTTTATTTCCCTTTATGCTTACCTTATCAACATGGTACCTATCACCTTCATCTATTAACACATGAACAAACATCTTTTTCCTATCGGAACTAAATTGTTCTTTCCATGTTACGTCAGCATCTAACCATCCACCACCGCCATAAAATCCCTTAATTTTATCGACGTCTTCTTCAAGTTTATTTTTATCAAATTTACCGGGATAGATGAAACGAGGAAACTTTCTTATTTTCGTATCAATGATTTTGCTAAGCCTTTTTGAAGAAAAGGTTTTGTTCCCTTCAAAGACTATCTCTTTTATGTAGATCTTCGAACCTTCTCGAATTTTGAATGTTATATTTACATAGCCATCTGTTTTTTTCTCTTCGCTCTTGACATCAATATTTGAAAATCCTTTGCCTTGGTAAATCTCACGAATTTTGTCTTCGTCCAATTTCAGCAAATAGCGCTTTAAATAATCTCCTTCTTTTATCTGTATGCCTTCTCTGAGTTTTTTTGTTTTAACCGCATCGTTACCTGCAAAAAAAATACTTCTTACGACAGGACGTTCCAATACAAGGAAAATCACCTTAACTCCATCTTCATATGCCTCTACTTCCACTTCGATGTTATCAAAAAACCCCAACAGCCAGATAGCATCAACATCCTGACTTATTGCTTTTGGATCATAAATATCTCCATGATTGGTTTTTATTGCAGCTTTTATTGTTGAACTGCTTATTCTGCTATTACCTTTAAATTCTATTTTCTTGACGACCGCCGAACTGCCTTCGTTTCCCTGAGCATTAAGTATCCTAACGCCATCTAACGTGAAGAAAAGGACGAATACAATAGCAAATATTTTTACGTGTTTATATGACATAGGTCTATAGTGTATCAAATGAATCTATCGAAGCATCGTTTGCGAAGTTTTCAAATCTTAAAAATTGATTACGAAAAGTAAGCTTTATTTTGCCAGTGGGGCCGTTTCTTTGCTTCGCAACGTCAACATCAACTTCACCCGGATTTTTAGTCGGATCGTAATAATCTGCTCTGTGCAGTAACATAATTACATCAGCATCCTGTTCAATCGATCCGGATTCACG
>ENA-OREN01001775-OREN01001775.1-marine-metagenome-genome-assembly--contig:-NODE-1775-length-23871-cov-9.201353_pt1 | contig 23871 bp, 36 predicted proteins | sample MGYA00248624_ERZ508555 | MGnify/ENA primary metagenome ERZ508555 (study PRJEB26222, sample SAMN06267773) | marine metagenome | isolation source: Saanich Inlet, British Columbia, Canada | place...
TTAGTCCATCCCTTAAGGTCTACTAAGAAACCTTCCTCATCTACATCAACCCCTAATATTTGATCTGCCATAACTTTATCCTATTTGCGTTTAATTGTGAACGTGTACACACCATCATTTTCGATAGTTTCTAATAGAGTGTGTCCCGTTTGATTACAAAATGCTTCAAGGTCTTTGATTGACCCAGCATCTGTTGAAATAACTTCTAATATTTGTCCCGATTCCATCTTGCTAATTGCTTTCTTTGTCTTTAAGATTGGAAGGGGACAATTTAATCCCTTCGCGTCTAAAGTTTGATCTGCCATAATGTTCTCCTGGTTATTAAAAAAGGGCCGAAGCCCTTAAAAATTAAGATATTATACTTTTATTTTGTTGTATCAGTTACTGGAAAATCTCTTCCGGTCGTGTAATAGCTGCGATTGTTGTTATCGTCATCGATTTCATTAATCATGTTAGTAAACTCTGTTGAGTACCAACGTGGATCCCACATATCATAGCTGTTATATGCGAAGATACCATTATCTTCACTCCAGCTATTATGACCGAAAGGATTGTAGTTAGCGTTATTACCCTCAAAGAAGGCGTTGACTGAACCGATTGTTAAAAGCACTGTTAATGCTGCGATAATATTTTTCATATTATTCTCCTATATTTGTTATGTAATCTTTGTTTAAGGAGGAGATTACGTTTTCCTCATATGTATTTATAACGGAAGAGTAATATACTATTTCAACTTCTTTAAGTATTCTTCTACGTCATCTCGAAGTTCAATATACCCTGATACCCTACCAAAATGCAGGCCAGTTTGAAAGGATAAAACAGCTACCGCAGCCGATACAAAACCTACGTAGTACCATTCCCAAGTCATTCTTCATCCTTTAATTCAACGTGAAGAGTACCAAGCCAGAATCCTAATAGGGTAGCAAACACCATTACCATTATAATGCTTAAACCATTCATAGCTTATAAGGGGGATGTTGTTTACTTCTACACCATTTAGTACCATCTTTATCTTTTTTATAGACGTATTGGCTTGTGAGGTGCATTACTTCCCTCCATAAGGGAGTTTTATCTGTTCCGTAGTTTACCATGTACATAATTATTTTAAGTTATCAAAAGCGCTTTGAGCCTTTGAATGATCTTCCTTTGTGAAATTGTTATTAATAATAGCCACGGGCTCTTCCCTGTTACCCTTATCAAGGGATATTAGAACGTATGATCTATAGTGATTTGACTCTCTAAATACAGCTTTATTCTCCACTACATAACCAGATACATTAACGTTGGTAAAACCACTCTTGGATACATGTTCACTTTCCTGAACTGAAGTTCCTAGATCACCTGCGCCATTGTCTGCTATATAATGCTTAAACTCTGCTCCAACTGTTGTCGATAGCTTATCACCAACAATAACCTTTGCATCATGTAAAGCCTTGTCCATGGAAAACTGCATGTCATCACTCTTAGCAGTAGCACTGGCAAATACCTTCGCGGTAGTATCAGTTGGATAATCCAAGTACCATTTAGGGACAATAGATTCCTTCTTGATTTGTCTAATCACGTGAGTATCTGGCTCTAACACCTCATTTTTCGATGTACCTGTTATGGAACACCCTGTTGTAAACAGCACAGCGATTGAAACTGCAATTAACTTTTCTTTTTTCATATTAACCTCATATTATATTTACCGAATAGTTTCGGTCTTTGTTTTCTCCGTCACTGTAGTAACAGAGGTACTACACACGTTACTAGCATCACATACTTCCTTCGATGATGTTTTTACCGTTGTGTATTCTTTTGGTTTGGAATAGGTTGGATACACCCGTTCCGAACTGTATTCTTTTGGTTTGGAATAGGTTGGATACACCCGTTCCGAACTGTATTCTATTTTCGATGGGGCAGCCTTAAAGGATACCTCATCATAATCTACCAGCCTATCGTATATCCTATATGATTTAATAGGTTCAGCTTCCCATGTTCTCTGGTTAAATCTACCTTGGTGGTCATTATAGTATATCTTAGATTCTACATCGTAATACTGCCCGCCCAGGTGGCTCTCATACAATGCATTACCTCCAATAATTCTATTTAAAGGTTTATTATTATCCTTATGGTATCCTAAATGCAGTAACCCTGATGTAAAGGATAGACTCGATATTATATCGGCGTGACTTGCAGTAGATAGTAGTAAGGGTATAATTAGCTTCTTCATACTATCTTGTTATAAACACTCTTCCAGTCTTGTACTCTAATGTCGGTATGAGAGCCTACATTATGCTCTTGTGCCATAAGTATCGGGGTTAGACCAGCTTCATACCCAGCGTCAATATTTGCTGGCTTATCTTCCACCCAATAACAGCCAGTGTCTTTCCACTTGGCAAGTTCTTTATCTTTATCTTCGCCTTGATTTAATATAGTGAACCCATCAAATACTTCCTTACCAAATAATGTTTCGAGGTTATACTTTCTAAATTCCTTTGCCGAGGCATCATCTGTTTGAGATGTAATTACGTGAAAGCGATAGCCGTGATCTGTAAACAGTTTACGCACATACTTAACAGCATCCCTAAGGGGGCCTATATTAGCCATATGAGAGCTAGAGTTAAATTCACCTACATATCGATGACCTTCAGGAGGGGGAATACCAAACACCTTTCCAATATTATATAGGCTGGTATCAACCGGGACCTTATCGTGCTTCTCTTTCATCCAATTGTAGAAATAAGGCTCCCAGTCTACTAGAACCCCATCGCAATCAACTAAAATTATATTATCTTTCATTAAACTATATCTACCCTTGTATCAATATGTGCTTGACTTAATTTGTAGCTGTGACCTGTGTGTACAGTTTCAACAATGTATGGATACTTTCTATTTTTAGTCTTGTACCCGGTGAGCTTAACTTCCCCTAGTTGCGCGATTCGAATTATATCACCAACTTTAAATTTAGTGTATGCTTCCAAGGCAGACTCAATCTTAGATACCGCTCCATCCACTAATGCTTCTAATTTTACCGTGAATGATTTCTCTGTGTATCGCATATTGCCAATATCAAACTTTATACCTTTCTTTTCGAACTTCGATAATACAGCTTCTAGCTCGGTACGCATTTCTCTTAATACAGTCTTGTTTATTCTTGTTACTTTTCTCATTTTTTAGCTCCTACTTTATTATTTAATATACCTATATTATATACTATAACGCATCAAAGTGCAACTGTTATTTAGTGTTTATGTCCTGGTTTAGAGTATGGTCTTTATACTCTTGTATACATCTCTTTAATTCCTTATCCCAGCTGTCACGATGTTCAATAAACACCTGGGGATCGTCGTTATCTACCGATATAATAGTAACTAGCTGGGTAATAGGTATGCCTGTTCTCTCTTCCGTTGCAATAGCATAAAAGCACTCTTGCATGAAGTAACTCTTAACCCATTCATACTTCTTTTTCTTCCTGCTAGTCTTGTAGTCAATGATACTAATCTTTCCATCAAACTTAGCGATGCAGTCTACCCGACCTGCAAGCCCTAAGTAATCAGAGTATAAGGGTAGTTCTTGGCCATATACTTCCCCAAGGCGTTCATCTAGCACACCTTTAATACCATTAAAGTCATTAATGATATTAGGCATTGCCCCCTTCTTATAGTCGGGATCATTATTAACATACCTTTCAGCCATCTCGTGCACGGCTGTTCCCCTATTAGAAGCTACCCGGGAGATCTTATTTGCCTCTTCTTCCCCTACCCTAGCTCTCCAAGCCGCAATGGCTTTTTTTGATTGAAGGCTTAGTATGGTAGTTATAGAAGGGTAGTACTTCCCCTCGGGAGTTTGATATTTACGACCCGTTGATTTAGTTTCACATACTAAATCTTCATAGTCTAGTTTTAATGGAGAGTGCTTGAACATTTTAATAATGTATTTAATCCTTTATAAAATTGAATAAATTCCAACATCTTAATTCTATCACGTACATCCATCTCAGATAAAAGTTGTATAATACCAGCAGCTGTTTCCGCCGAGACATTTACTTCAACATTATCTTCGGTTGTTACCATAGTACCCGGGTTGAACTTCTCAGCCTTAACAATCGATCTACATGTTTCATTGTCAATAATCTTATTTAATTGAACAAACATGGACTCCTGCTCATATCCTGGTTCCAGGTCTTCCAAATCATTAATATTTCTCTTCATTCAACCTCCTTAATAACAGCCTTTACTTGGCTTATAAATTTAACTAGCATAACATCTAGCTTATCAGCGCGAAGCTTCTCAGCCTCGTATAAACCTTTATAGTCTATATTTCTACAATTGATCCAATTCTTAACTTTTTTAAACATAATACTCCTTTTCTCCGAACATACCTATATTATATACTATACCCAGTCAAAGTGCAACTGGTAAATAGTAAGGGTATTATAGATTAAAGAAGTTTCTTAATCTTGCGAAGAAGTTTGATGGGACATGAGCTCTAGCTTTAACTGCGGTTTTAGCCTTGTGAGCGATAAGTCTTTTAATCATCTCTTCCTTTTTAGTACGGATACTGATGTTAAGACCTTCCTGAGCTGCTGCTTCCTTGATTTGTTTCTTTGTTTGTTTAGTGTAGTTCATATGTTACTCCATTGTGTAAGCGGGCCTAGAATTAGGCCCTATTAAATTAACCTAGTAGTAGTTCCTTAGCCTTCTTGCTAAATTCACCAAGGTTAATGGTTTGTGGTTTATCCTCTTCTGGAATCTTGTTTTCAAGCCCGATCAAGAGTAGTCCATCTACGATATCAGCCCCTACCACTTCAATGGTATCTGCTAATGTAAATGTTCTACTAAAATCCCTTGCCGAGATGCCTTTATGGACATACTCAGTTGCGGTATCCTTTAACTTCTTCGTACCACTGACGGTTAATTTACCTTTCTCTAAAGTTAAATCAATGTCATTTGATTTGAACCCTGCTACAGCGATCTCGATGAAGTAGTGGTTTTCACCCTTCTTGATTACATTGTATGGGGGATACGATTGTTGTTGTTGAGGGTTGTTGATTGCGTCGAATAACGAATCAAATCCGAAAAACATATCTCTTTGATAGTTTATCATGTTGTTTCTCCTTATATTAAGCGAGTTTTAATTATAGAGCTGCTCATGCAACTCTTCCACATTAGACCACCCGAAGCATGGTCCAAATTCTTTATTATTATATTTATAAGCCTGCCTTAATGACATCTATAGCTGATTGATCTACGTTAAATTTATTTAAAATTACTTCATCATCATACCCTGCCTGAACATAACCGGTTAACTTCTCCGTGCATGTATTACATACTCCACACTCTTTAAAGTTATGCTCTTCGCCATAACCATTATAACAAGACCAGGTGTGCTCTAAAATATCATACCCGAAGTGTTTAGATAAGCTCTTGGCCAGCTGCAACTCATCATCCTTGTACAACTCAACAAAGGGGGCAATGAACTTAACTTGGTTCTGTCTATTCAATTCTAATATAGCATTAACGCGTTTGGTAAACTCTAATGATGTATCCCAATAGCCATATTCATCTACGGCGTTCAGTCCTTGAAAGATTATGTTACTGCCTTTAGCTTCGGCGTATGCAGCAGTAATAGCCGCGAACTGTAGATTCCTAAACGGAACATATGTATTAACTTGAGGGTCCCCGGCATTCTCTTCAGCTGTTTTTGGCTTGAGTTTAGAGCCTTCAATCAATGCACTAGTCTCCATGGCTATTTCTTTTAAATAATCCAGCTTATATACGCTATGCTCAATACCTAACAGCTCTGAAGTCTTCTTGGCCATATCAAGCTCGATGCTGTGCCTTTGGCCAAAGTCAAACGATAAAGCCTTAACTCGATGATTGCCATATTCTTTTACTAAGGCGTGTACTAATACCGTAGAATCTAATCCACCCGATAAAGCTATACATACGTTATTATTAGTAAAAGGTAGCTCTAGTAATCCATTCATTTGTTTCTCCTTCAATAATATAATTAAATTTCTTTGTTTTAAACTTGCTTACAACTTCAATATCATCAGACCTGAAATCCAGTCTATACACCGTATCATAATTGATACACTTAGATCTAGGAAATCTCTCTGATGATAAGTTTAAATCTTCATCAATATACAACTTACCATGTTTTGTTCTAAATATAAAAAACTCATGATCTTTCTTAAACACACAAGAGAATAACCCTTCAATATTACTTAAATCAATATCATTAAGAAGGGCTTCATGTAATAATTTAGTATCAAACTCTTCTAGGGTATCTAATTCCCCCTGAAGATACTTTATACCCCCTGATGTTAGTAAGCCGTTATGCCATAATAAAGATGTACCTTGAGTGGTAGGGTGAATTCTATCTCGATCTTCTACCATTCCACCAGTAGGAGCTTGAACGTGGCCTATTAGATACTGATGATCTAACGGCATTGAATTCAACGCATCTTTATTGAACTTACCAAAGTCCTTTGCGGTGCGGTTACCTTGGGTAATCGAGTATGAGAAGTTGCCTTTAAATTGATTAAGCTTGGCTAAATCAACGAATATATCTTCCCGAAATGATCCAAATATACTACACATTAATATTTCTTATCGTATTCCTTACCTAAACCATAATCACCATCATAAGAATGAAGTGCTTCCGACTCATAACTTACATATTGGCCTAGACGTGTACCCTTAGCCATCTTCATGACACCTGATGTAACGTGAAGACAAGCAGCTAGTACCCCATGATAACCAGAATCATATAGACCTGATGTAAGGAATACACCATTACGATTAAGTGTTGATCTAACAACTACCCAACCAGCTTCACCTACCGCCACCTTAATGATATTAGTCATCACTGCCTCGTATGCTCCAGGCTCTAGTACCCAGTAACCATCTTCGTTAGGGAATAACTCCTTAGTGTCACGATGTACCTTCTTCTCTTCATCAATGATAAAATCGTTTGATCCTATCTTGAATATTTGGCCAACCCTTACATCAACTGCGTTAGGTTGAACATCTCCCTCTTGTACTTTACTCAATTCTGACCTTGAGTTGGGTCCCATAATATGCTTCATAATTTATTGCCTCATTGTTTTGCGTGTAATATTTTCCGATAAAGAAATAGCCTGCTGATTCACCAGCTCATCTGAACTAGCCCTTAAAGGATTAATATCGATTCCACCACGTCGAGTATATAAACATGTTACGATTAGGCCCTCGGGTTGTAGTAGATCGTGTAATCTCTTATAAATGCATTCACATACTTCTTCATGGAAATGGTTCTCTTTTCTCATCGATACAATGTATTGTAATAATGATTCAGGTGTAATAGTTTTATCACCTTCAATATAAACAAATACATCACCCCAATCTGGTTGGTTAGTTACCCTGCAGTTGGATCTTAGAACGCTCGATGAGAGTTTAGTGATGCCTGTTGAATCAATAACTTCTAAGATATCAGGATCTTCGTTGTAGCGGGTGAACTCTACCAACTCAACATCTACTGTATCTTCCAGCTTAATATATTGATCATGTACCGGAGCTTTAACGTCTCCCTCGTTTAAATGTAGAGTGATATCAACGGATAACGTACCGAGAATATCAAGGAGATCGTGCTCTACCCTATCTTGAACAAACTTAATAGCACCTTCAACAGTCTTGGACGTCTTATGCATATTAAATGAATTTAAGTATAGCTTTAAAGACTTCGATTCAACAATGCATTTTGAATCAGAAGAATAGTTAATTCTTAATAGCCCTGATACAGGGAACCCGTTATCCAATAAGCAAGAGAACTCGTAACAGTTCCACGAGTCTAAGCCTACAAAAGGTAAATCTTCCTCATCAATTTCATATTGTGTTCTATTTAAGACTCTTGGAACGCCCACCAGTAAATCTGGTGTGATCATATCTGGCGTCTTGTATGGATCTACTCGAGTTCCATCACCGGCTTTCCCTAAGTGTTTCGATGCTATATCTTCAATTATTTCGTTTGACACTCTACCTCCTTTAATACTTGTTCAACTCTTTCCCTTACCGATCCAGTTAATTGTACTACTGGAATCTGTTTTCTTTTAATTACCTCTTCGAAGAGATCAACTATCTCTTGATGAAATCTTTTATCGATAGACCTTACCCCATCATCTTCAACTTCGAACTCGGGCCTAATATAGAAGATAATATCATATTCCTTCTCCATACGATCATAAACTTTGTTGACCATATCTAAAGTCTTATTACTTACCTTTCCATTCCTGTTAAGCCAAGTACTGTATACTAAACCATCTAATACAGTTCTATCTGATATTGAATTGTCATGCATAAACATATTATAAACATGTTTGATCATTACCAACTCTTGAACCTCGTCCGAGCTATTTTCATTAATACTAAAACCTAAACGCTTTACCCATCGTGTAACTTCCACACAGTAATCATAGCCTGCAAGGGAAGCTTCTCCTCGTAAAGCGTTTAGTAGTGTTGTTTTGCCTGTGCTGTGCGCACCTGTTATTCCTATTTTCATATCTATATTATATACTATATCCAGATTGAAATCAAGTTTTTAAAAACATTAGCCATGACCTAAGGGAAAGTTCCCGAAGCGTATCATAAGCATCATCAACGGAGGTTAAGTTGTTAGGTTCATCCAAGGCTAATACTATTTGGCCCCCATCAAGCTCAGGTGTAACTTCATGTATCACCACTCCAATTCTAGCATAATCTTCCTTATGATTAAATTGATCTTCCTGCTTATTAAACCCTTTTAAGTTTGGGTATAGGTGTATAGGTGCTGGATGCCCATTGAATATAGTGATGGGGAGTAGGCACGTATCCTTAGGAAGAATGCGGAGATACCCATGTAAAGTTACCATAACATCTTCATCAACATTAGAAAGATCATTCAATCTCCCTAAGATATCCTCATGTGACCCTATGTTTACGAGGGGTTTAAGCTTATCGTTTATATTTTCAAAGCTATTACTGGTATGAATTTCATCAGGGTAGTATCCCAACTCTTCTGCGATATTAACTATCTCAGTTCCTGTTTGTGAGAATAATGCTATCCACATATCTTCTTAAAGCTGTTGATATTACGTAATACAAGTTCCAGCTTCTCTTCGGACACATCTTCATTAATCATGGTAAAGAGCTTCTGCGATGGCTTATCATCTAAACCATTAGGCCCATATTCCCACCCCTTTAAGCCTGCAACAACTGGGTTAGATGTGTCAACTGATTCAACCCAATCATAGTCCTTATAAAAACTAAACTCTTGGGGAAGCCCGCATCCTAATAGATGATGAGGTTTAGATGTATCAATAACACCTTCTTCAACCAATCTTCGTAGCATGTCAACCCTACCAACCATGTAATTATAATACTTGTTGTGGCTTTCATCACTATCAAAGAAGCAGTAATCAAAAGAGAAGGCTACTTTATCAACTTTATCTACCATTTCCAAATAGCACTCTTTTACTTCATTAAAGGTTTTACCTTGAACTACACTTATAGTTCTACCTGGGATACTCATATCCCACTTTTCTAAATTAGCTAAGGTTGCGTCTTTATCTTCTAGTACATCTGGTATAATATAATAGGTTGGCTTCAATTTCAAAATCCAATCTATATAACTATCCGTATCGAAAGCCATGCCTAATTCAAAGATAGAGTTATCTAATATAACTGTTCGTCCTTGCCTCAGCGCCCTTTCAAATAGATGGTAGTAAGCTTCACTCTCTTCAAATAGGTGAACAAGGGCATAATCACCCCCGGTCACTTCCTGCACTTGCCCGAATATACTTATTGGGCATTCATGATATGTCTCCATTGATCTCCTTCATACTTTTTAAATGTAATTGTTCATACTTCCCCGAGAACTTATATAAAGCGTGATCTGAGAATATATCTAATATCCTCTTAACCTCGTCTTCATTCCACTCCCGTACTTCTGTAATGCCATCGAAATGGTCATCAAACCAGATATTCTTATACCAAGGTTTCCCGGACTTCTCTTTAAAGTATACCTTAATAGAGTTTTCTAAGATCTGTGCTTCCAATCTACCCTCACAAAAGGTACAGGCTTTAGGTAGTATAGTTTCAAACATATCAGGCATTGATATAATACGCTTACCTGTTTGATTACTAATACCTAAAGGCTCAAGGTATGTACGATTCACCCGATTCATTACATCTTCCCGGGCGTAACCTATCTTAGATACGATCTTATTACCTATTAGCTTCAATAGGTAAACACGATAAAGAGCTTTAGACACCCAAACCCTCCCCCCTCAACATAGTGTTGAACGCGAAAGATTTAAGTTTATTAATATTAGTTTGAGTTAGGGCGGTGGCGATCGCTTGATCAAGAGGTGAATACTCTTTCCCTTTCTTACGATTGACACCTAACTTAGAGTCTTTAAACATGCTTACTACAGCATCTTTACATTTAGTTATATCACTTTGATCATTTACAATCTTGATTTGCTTAGTTAAATCATTCAATTTATTCATTTTATAGCTCCGGTACTTTATTATTTAATATACCTATATTATATACTATAACGCATCAAAGTGCAACTGTAATCACATGTTTATACCCTGGTAAATATTAAGTGTTACAAGCTGACGTGAATTCCTGACGTAAACTGGATCCTTTCTCTCCAAAAGCACCTAAGGCGGTGATTGTAGATGTGGTTGAGTTGGAATCCATAACACCCCTCTGACTTACACAGGTATGTGCTGCATCAATGGCTACAATAATATCATCCGATTCGGTGATAAAAGCCATTGCATGAGCAATCTGTTGGCATAGGCGCTCTTGTATTTGAGGTCTCCTGGCGAAGTAATGAACTAATCGATTCATTTTCGATAAGCCTAGTACCTTCTCTTTAGGAATATAAGCAATATGAGCCCTACCAATAATAGGTCTTAAGTGATGCTCACAATCAGAATATAAAGTAATATTCTTCTCCAAGACGAACTCGTCTCCGTGGCACATCTTATTCTCTACAGCTGTACATTTCGGGAAAGTATCATCCCGTAGACCAGAGAAGATCTCATTAACATACATTTTGGCTACCCGTTTAGGGGTATCAACTAAAGAATCATCACTTAAGTCAAGTCCTAAAGTTGTTAATGTGTTAAAAATGTCCTTCTCTACCAACTCCAATTTCTTAGAGGTTTCCATATCAACCAGCTCCGTTAACGGAGTTTGAACACCCATTTTCTCTAGGTACTCATTTACATCCTTTCCTAACTGTTGATTTTGTTTTGATTTATCGTGCATATTTCTCCTATACTGATACGTTACAATGTGACTTAGGTGTTTCCCAGTAATCAACTGATACAACATTAACACCTAACCCTTTCATTTTTTCCCGTGCTACTTCCATTAACCAAGCTGCTAAATTTTCACTTGTAGGAACAAATTGTACAAAGATAAAACCTTCATACTTTTCATAGATAGCGTCACCTTGACCAACGATGAACTCTAACTTTGGAGTGTAGTAGCCCCTCTCATGCCACTCCAATTTCTCTAAATCTAATCTACCATCTTTACAAAAGTCTGGTACTTCGTGAGGTATTAATGGATCATTCATATCCATAATAAACTTATGATCTAATGTATCATCCAAGAACGTCTTAAACCAATTTAGATGTTTAAAATCTGTAACCATACCCCTTTCAAGTTTATCTGATTCTAAATGTACCTTGACTAAGCCTTCATGGCCATGCAAGTGTCTACACGCCAAGCAGCTATCTTCACTATAATCTGCATTCAATGATTGATTATGAACCCTGTGCCCATAACAAAAACTAAAACTCTTATCAATCTTCCACTTCATATTTTTCTCCGTATTAATATTATAATTCTGTTTCCCATGGGTACTGGACCCATTCCCCAGTCCTTTCCCTTGCATAATAACAACCATCGCTGTTATCTACTCCAAACAATACCATTGGTATTACATATTGACTGGCGTATTCTTTAGATAACTTTTCTTTTATATCCCTAATAGTCTTACCCGTGTCATATATATCATCCAATACAATAATAGTATCTCCCGGCTCAATAGTATTAACAACAAACTCAGGAGTCTTTGAATTACCATCTCTTGTTTGATAGTTGATAATAGACATTCTAGCTGGCAATACATTAGATAGATGAACAGCCATTGGAAGTGATCCCCTATGAATACCAACAACATTAATATCGACATGACCTCTAAGGATCAAATTGTCAATCTTATCTTTAATCTTACGCATATCTTCTAGGTATGCTTCCTGTGAATAGTTATACATTATGTACCCCAACTGTTACCAAATAAATTAATATGTAGTCTAGGACTAAATTTAAAGCCATGCTTCATACAGATCTCGGCTACACCTTTCTCGGTTAGCTCTTGCCCTTCTAAGGTAGCACCTTCAGGCATTAAAAATACATCTTCTATCTCTACCCCGGCTGCTTCATAGGCATCTAATGCATTATACACCTCATTCATGTCCATTGAATCTCTAATAACAAATTTTAAGTTAAGATTAGAATGAACTACTTTATTCATGGATAATAAACACTCAGGGGCAATAGCTACATTTTGATCTTCCCCGGTTAGTGATAATTTAGGACTTACCATCCATGTTACTTCCGTATACATCTCATTAGTATCGTTGAAGTAATCGATTAGTACTTGCTGAACCATCTTAGATCCATTAGTCTCAAACGTGATATGTTCTAGGTTCTCCATTTCGGGTTGTTGTAGTAGCTCTACATAGGCTTTTTGCCATCCTAGTAAAGGCTCACCTCCGGTAATACAAAGATGTACATTCTCATCAAATGTTATATTGACATCTAATAAGCCTTTTAGGTTCTTTGCAATCTCAGAAGTTTCAGCGAAAGGGCTTAGATGTTTATACTTCCTACTCCATGAAGCACTTGAATCACAACCAATATCTACTACCGGAAGATCTTCAACGGATTTAATATTAGTTATATCCATTAACATATGGGGCATCTCTTCCTCGGGGATATGATTCCCTCGGGGCTGACCAAAACCAGCACAGGTTAAATTACAACCAAATGTTCTGAAGAATACTGTTGGGGTACCTACCCATTTACCTTCACCTTGAATGGAGTAGAAGTACTCCGAATAACGAATCTTAGCCATCTATAGTCCTTTATTGTTAATCATAGTTATATTATATAATAAAACCATATGGAAATCAACTAAAAATAAAGTTGCCTATTATCTGGATCTAGTATATAATCACTATGTGGGAGGGGGAAATAGTGGTTTTAGAACTAGATAAATACTTATGTATTCTGCTTAAGGTTATCTGATTCTATTAACACTTAATAAAGACTTACTAGAAACACTTAATAAAGACTTACTAGAAACACTTAATAAAGACTTACTAGAAAAGAATAGTTTTAGAAGTACCAGAATTAGAATAAGGTACTAATGAAGAACTAATCTCAGTCTTAACAGAATCCTTTACTACCTCTAACAAGCATTCATGCTTACGTGATTGAATCTGAAAGGTATGCTTTAATGATACTACAATGTACTTACCATTGATACTATCATTACCAACTAAATCTAACGCAATAACATCTCCTGCTTCAATTGACGTTTGTCCAGGTATTGTTAACGAAAGTTTAATGCCAGATTGTATTTGAGCTATCTTAGATTGCCTTCTTTGTAACCAGTTAGACCCGCCTTGAGTGTTATAAGGTGTTCTACTATTAATTGTGTAGGACGCGTCGCTATCATCCACATCATCCACACTCTCTACATGGATCACGGCAGAGGGGTACTCGGTAACGGTCTTGCCTTCATTATTAACAGTTTCAGATACTAAGGGGTACTCGTTTAATTTAATGGAATCTATTTGATCTAGATAATCATATTCATTATTAGTAAATGATTTATTATAGGTGTTAATGGTAGTTAAGTTTGAGCTGTATAGCCCTTTGCGTTGGTTAATTAAAGTATCGAAGCTTGAAATGGTATCCATTTCTGTAATGGTATGTAAAGCTTTAAATACATCAGCCCCCTCATCTACAATATCATTAGTGTAAACAGTTTCAGGAGCCTTGTTAAACATCTTCTCGATTGATTTAAACATATAACCTTTGGTGGTCTCATAAAAGAGGTAGGAAGGTCCTATACCTACACATCTCTTACTTATAGCGCTGATTGCATCAAAGGGCCTCTTGTTTGGCGCAATATACGTAAAATTATTATCAGATACTTCTACCTCTAGCTTCTTTTTGCTATTAAGCTTATTCCTAATAATATCTTCAACAAATACAGATGGCTCTCCTTTATAAGATTTAGACACCCTTATCTGACCATTCCTTACAGCTTCATGAGAGATAAAGCTTAAGGAGATTACATCTGCCGTGTGAGTCATTTGAGTAGCGGCATTGATTTTAAATATAGCAACTTCTAATTTAATTGTAGTTTTATCGGATGCTGTCTCGTATGGTGTCCTTAATGTTAATAAAAGTGTTTCGTGGCCTACTATGGGAGCTGAATTAATGATATCACTAGTATCGGTTAATAGTATGGTACCGGTGATTGCACTCGAAAATATATCTTCATATATTTCAACGGCGAGGGTTATTAATGATAAATCATGCTCTATACCTTTTGTTGTTAGAAGCTTGGCCTTGACCAGTTCAAACTCGCCAGCATACTGCAAGGTACTCATAAAGCGTTAAATTCTTCTATAAATTGAGAGAGGAATTGAGGTTTAAGGATCCTAATACGCCTCTTGGATAACTCAACGGCAATTTCATGATCGGTGTTTGTTATGGGGGTTGCAGCTGGGTATTCAGATAAAGATTCAACAGGGACGTTAATAATTACACTATCATCACCTGATTCCTGTGCTATTTCATAATGGTGGATACCATCGATATCATCATACTTATCCTCTATGATATCTTGAAAATCTCTTACATGTATAGGCCAATCTTCCTGTACATTAATAATATTATTTGTGATTAGTATAATCCAATGTAAGGTAGTGCTATCATAAAACTTATGAGCTAACATCTCAGGAGTATCTCCATCTACTACATCATACACATCAAACCCTGAAATTTGCTTATACTTATCAGTTACCAATCTAATATTCTTAGTGATGTTAGTCATGTAATGAAGGTTTCCATCTCCCTTTACATCGTATGATACTTTTGGAAATTTATTAAAGTAGCTCATTAATAACCCTCGGCAATTCTTTCTTTTGACATTGTATCCAGCTCTTTAAATGAAAGTGATAGTTCAACCGTGGTTGGCGCGAAATCATTACCATCAGAGCTGAGGAACTGTGTTTTATCACCATTACCGTATTTAACGTTAACAGCTGTTAAAACACAAGTAGATACTTTATTCATAAATGTATTCTCTTTCCCGTTATGAGCTTTATATTCTATATCAAATGTATCAGGTACTATTTGTAGTACTTCCCTAACAGCTGTATCACCTTCAAATCTAGATGGACTAGAGTGAAATCTAAACCTGCCTATAATATGTTTTATAGTTTGAACTTCTTCAGCACTGCGAGGCATGAATTTAAAGTTATAACTAAAGGTTCTCTTATCAATATTTTTATATTGTGTTTCAATACGATCTGATTTAAAGAATCCATGTTGAATTAAATTGACATCCATTCTTTCAGATATACCAGCACCAGCGGTTTCAGAAAGATTCATAATACCTGCACCGGTAGCCTTGGCGAATTGCCCCCTCGCTAGATATCCAAACTCCTTATCATTGTATACATTCGAAAGGTTGTTATCAACCGAAGAGGGCATGTATAACATAATAGCTGTTGAAAGCCTTTTAGTTGGTAACCTATCGATCGAAATATTACCGCTAGTAAGATTGGAAGAACCTAAAGGTCTTTTCTTCTGTGGTTGATTAGCTGCAGCTGCACGCCCGATAGGATTTTGTGATATTGCCTGTGCACTCGTATCTTCTACGAATGTTTCGTTTTCTTTATACCTTACGGAAGCTTTTTCGTGCTCGTTAATATAAAAACATACGTAATGATCTTTATCTACATCTTGCGGGTATGAGAGGAAACTAGGTGTACCAAATTTAGTTGAAGTGGTTGATCCTACATTTGTTAAATATGCTTCGTATCCAGCTTCTGCAACTATATGCAGGCCTGCTGCAATTGCTCCCCCCTTAAGTAGCTTATTACTAGCTCCCCCTTTAGCGAAGGAATTTTTCATCTTTTTGTGCGCATCTGCACCGAATTTCTCAGCGTTGAATTTACTCGCCATTTTTACACCTTGTATGATATTATAAATATTTATATGTCATACAAAACGTATAAGGGGAAGTATTTACCTAAAAACCCTAAGAAGTATAATGGTAACCCTTCTGGTATTATATACCGATCAATGTGGGAGCGCAAGTTCATGCTGTATTGTGATAGAACCGATGCCATATTAAAGTGGAGCTCGGAAGAAGTTATTATACCATATGTAAGCCCTTTAGATGGCAGGGTTCATAGATACTTCCCTGATTTCTACATTAAGATGATTGATAGGAATGGTAGGGTACGGGAAAAGATAATCGAGGTAAAGCCTCACGCTCAATGCTCTAAACCCAAGGTTCCCAAGAGGAAGACTAAATCATACGTGAATGCCGTAAAGACTTGGACCATTAATGAGGCTAAATGGATAGCGGCCGAGAAGTTTTGTGAAGATCGGAATTACGAGTTCGATATATTAACAGAGAAGCATCTCTATAAATAATAGTATGCCTAAAAGTATATTCGATCAAATAGATGACATTAAGAAGGGGAACGAGCCTTTCAAATGGTACCGTAATAGGATTAAGGAATTAGGGAGCCCTTCCCAGAAGGAACTAGTAAAAGATGGTAAAATATCAGGTGCACCAAATTGGGGTAGAATGAACTTCTTCTTTTACGATCCTAAGCATAAGAAGACTCTTCCCTACTATGATAAGTTCCCCCTGGTTATTCCTATTGAGAAATACAAAGATGGATTTCTTGGTATTAACTTTCACTACTTGCCTTACGCTATTAGGGTTAGGTTATTAGATGAAATGGTTAACATATCAGGTGCAGGTAAATTAACGGAAAAGACAGAGTTGAATATTAATTGGAAAGCAGTAAGTAAGATGAAAAAGGTAAGGCCTTGTATAAAGAGGTATTTGGCTTCCCATGTAAAAAGCCCTTTTAGAAGAATAGACGCTGATGATTTCCTATTAGCGGCTATGCTACCGGTACACAAATTCGAGAAAGCTACAAGCAGTAAAGTTTGGGCTGATTCAAGGAGTAAGATATAATGGCAAAATCGTCATTTACAGCGTCAGATATATTAGCGAAATATAAATCGACTAAATTTGCCCGACCTAATAGATTTGAGATTATAATAGATTCATCGTGGACAGATATTGATACACTCCACCTGTCTTTAATGGCAGAAGACGCGCAGTTCTTAGGGCGTAATATAAAAACATCAACCTACTCAGCCGGGTATGAAGCCACTTATGATCTACCAGATGGGATGACATACGCTGATGATTATGACATCACGTTCTTATTAACAGATGATCATAGGGAAGTAGATTACTTCAAGGCTTGGCAAGATAGAATTTATGATATTAATACCCATGATATTAATTACTACCATACGTACATAGGTACTATGAATGTAAGACAGCTAGATCAAAACAATGAGGTTGTAAGGGAAATACGGATAAACGAGTGCTACCCTAAAACAATAGATGCTATAGGTGCAAGCCATAGCGCAACAAGCGAATTCTCAAAATTAAAGGTTACTTTTTCCTTTAAGGATTGGGATGTAATTATATAATACGGAGAACTATAATATGACTTTACCTAAGTTAAATACACCAGAATATGAATTGGAATTACCATCAACAAAAGAGACGGTTAAATACAGACCATATCTTGTTAAGGAAGAAAAGCTTCTGATGATCGCGATGGAAACTGGAGAAGAGAAGGATGTTATCAACGCTACTATACAAGCGGTTGATAATTGCACGTTTAATAAGTTTAAGGTGGATACCATGCCATCATTTGATGTGGAGTATCTTTTATTAAATATAAGAGCTAAATCTACAGGAGAAGTGAGCGAGTTGAATGTGTTATGTACAGATGACTATGAAACATATGCCCCGGCTAAAGTAGATTTGAAAGATGTTAAGGTGCAGTACAATGATGAGCACAATAAAACTATTAAGCTAACCGATGAAATAGGTGTTGTGATGGGATATCCCAGTGCGACTTCAACGTTTTCTTCTGCCACCGGTACAGAGTTTGCTTTTGCCCTGATTAGAGAATGCATTGAGCAAGTATATGATAAGGATTCAATTTATAATAAGGCTGATATGTCAGAAGAAGAAATAGATGAATTTATCGATAGCATGGATACAAGCATGCTTGAGAAGGTACAGAGCTTCTTCTCCACGAGCCCCGTGTTAAAACATAGTATTAAAGTAACAAACCCCAAGACAAAAGTAGAGTGTGATATCGAGCTGAGAGGTCTCCAGAGTTTTTTCGGCTAGCTCTTTCCCATGACAACCTGCAGAACTACTACAGGATGAACTTTTCAATGATGCAGCACCACGGGTATTCATTGGACGAACTTGAAAGCATGTTACCTTGGGAAAGAGAGATATATATCTCATTATTGATGACTCATTTAGAGGAATTAGAGGAAAAGAATAATGCCAAAAATAGGTAAATCGAAGTTAAAGACTTCTGAAAATTTAAAAGAGTCGGATAAGCGCAAATTAAAAGATTCTAAATCGCAATCGAGAACGTTAGAAGCTAGCAGAAGCTTAAACGAAAAGCAAAACTCCATACTCAATTCTATAGTTGAGGAGATCAAAGAACAGAACGTCCTTGAGAAGCTTCAAGGTCTCGCTGCTTTCGAACAATTCAGGCACCAGAATAAACAGCTAAAACAAGACTCCACTATGTTTGCAGGAATGCAGCACATGTCTGAGCAAAACTACGTTGCCGTAAACCAAGTAGCTACGGAAGTGATGAGATTGCATGGATTTCTTGCTGGGGATTCATCTAAGCAATTGAAAATGCGTGAGCGCATGATGAAAGCAGAGCGTCATAATAATTTACAGAGGGAGCAGGATTTTAACTCTACCTTGGAAGCAGCCATTGATAAAATTGGTGTAGAGAATGTTAGAACAATTAGTGAGTTGAAGAGACAATCGATGAAAGTTGATCGGGTCAACACTGGTGAGCAGGATAAGAGTGGAAAACAAATCTTTAAAAACGTTTCTACGGAAAATGCAAAACTAGCCCAGCGCGTGATGGATATTATAGAGGTAACCGATAAACTGGATATTCTTGATAAATTTGAAGACCTTAAAGAATCCATAAAGAGTGGTAATAAGACCGGTAAAGAGCTGGATAAAGCCAAAGATGAATTAGCGGTGCTTGCTATAACCAACGATAAGTTATTAATGGCTCGCGAGCGAATGGGTGACGGGGATATGAAGCATGTAACTCGTAGCCTTAAACAATTAGGCTATTACGATAAGGGTAAGGTCATAGGGATGGATCGCCAGCGTAAAGACAGAACCAGCGCTAAGCGGGATGACCTCAAAACCTTAGCTGACTATTATGGTGGTGAAGGAGATGCTTTTCCTAATCCTAAAAAGTATAAAGACTACTTCTCGAGGGCAGGAGCTGGAGCTGGAGGAAGCGGTTTACAAGAAAGCATAGAGGTTGGTTTTGATAATATGTTTGATCATCTTAAGTACATTGGCCCTATGAAGGCTAATTCTGATGATATAGTCTATAGATTAACAGAAATCAAAACACAAGCACTCTTACCTATGTTAGATTGTGTATGTGGTGTAGAAGATAAGAAAATAGAAAAGACAGCTAAAAAATTGAGCGAGTCTCTATCCACAGTTTTATATAGGGGATCTGGCAGGAACTTTAATCCGGGTAAGTCCTTTGTACCTATGGATGCAGAGAGTCCTGGGCTGCAGTGGTGGGCCTCAAATGAATCATATGCTTCGCATTATGGTAATGTTGAGAAGAAGGGCTTCAACTTAGATAAATCTAAGATGTTTGATATATCTAGCATCTCTGAAGGTATAGAGCAAGGGTTCGGAGATTTGTTGAACCCTAGCAAGCATAAGAATATAGAAGGGTTGAATCATACGAAGAAGTCAGCTGAATTATTTCAAAAGTTATTAAAGATTGATGCCAAGCGTGAAGATGGTAAATTACATAACTCTCAAAGGGGCCAAAATCTGTTTTATGGAGAGGGTGGCGAGCTAGCTGTCGAGTATCTTAGGGGGCTGGGTTATAAAGGTATATCTAATACTGGCATGGAATCAGGAGAAGAGACCTTCGCATTTTTTCCTAAGGAAGCGAAGGATGATAAAGGCAGCCTTAAAACTCATGATGAGAAGCTGCTAACATACCTTAAGACTACCACCATTGACACTACTGGTGGATCAGCCTTAGAAGAAAAAGAGAACGAGAAAGAGCGCACGGCAGAGAGGCGACACAAAGAAATGCTCTCTGCCATGATGGGAGGTAGTGGTTCGTTTGTGGGGCCTGTTAGACCAGGGGAGGGTAACATACAAGGTGGAAACCCTCTAGGTGGAGTAGATGTGGCAGGCCTTGCAGAGCTGGGACTGTATGGTTACGGTGGTAAAAAACTATACGACGCCGGTAAGGGAATTTTAAAACCCAAGCCAACCACGGCTGGACCTAAACCCAAGCCAACCGCCCTTAAAAAGCCTGGATGGATTAAACAAGCCATTAAGAAATTCTTAAAGGGGTTATCACCGACAGAATTGAAGAAGTATGTTAAAATAGCCAAAGCGGGTAAAAATATTAGCAAGTTAAAAGCTTTATTTGCAACAGGTGGTCCTTTGGGGTGGATTGCACTCGTAGCGGTTTTTGTTGCGGAAGAAGTATTGTTTGGCTACTTTTTCGAAGCTATTGATGAAGTTATTAATGAGAAAGAGAAAGATGCTAAAGTATTAGCATCTAAAGTTAGTACAGCTAGCCAAGAGTTAGCAATTAAGGATATGGAAGCTAGTGATAAATTACTACTCCCTATAACTGAAACCAAAGGCGAGGCATTTGCTAACTTCTACAAGAAATCTAGATTGGATAATGGTTTAGATTTGCTTCCAAGCCAAATGGATAACGATGAAGCAATGACACATTACCAGAAGATGTATAGGGAAGCTGATGCATCCGGTGATAATAAGAAGAAAAGATATGCGATGAAAATGATGCAGCACATCACAGGTGCGAACGCTTCTGGCTCGAACGTTAAATTCGGTAAAACATTCAAACATCAAACAGGGTTTAATAAATACGGAGATCGCAAATTCTCAGAGGGTGATAGAGGCCTCAATAGAACGGAAAGTAATATGGTAGATCATGGTGGTTTAGTTCTCTTAGCTGAACAAACATTCGGGCCCGAGGTACTATCGGAACTAGTACCTGCTACAGAGGACTCCATGATTAGTATTGATGGCCGAAATTATAATCTACAGGCGATAGGCATTGGAAAAGAAATTCTTAAGAGAAATGCCCTTAAGGCGCTGGAACCACAGGGAGCTAATGTATTAGATGATCTTCAAAAGAATATAAAAGGAAATGATTCTAGGATAGAATCGAAAGATGGTGTAACTAATATCTTAAATGATAATTCAGTTAATAAACAGGATACTAATATAATGCAACCAGCAGTCTTAAATCCTGATATGGAAGTAAGATCACTGATTGCAAACGAGTATTAAGAGCTAGCTAACTTTTCGAAGTAACTCATGGCATCATCACTCTCGGTAGCTTTCGCTTCGGGAGCTCCTGCTGCTTTGAATGCTGGTTTAAATGATGTAGCATCATCTTCGATAGTCTCTTGCATCTTCATCTTACCAGATAGAACTGTATCTAATCGCTTCTTAAGATCATCATAAGATTTAAAGTTCTTGTCGGCAACAAAATCTGCTAAGGAGTATTGCTTCTTCCAAAGAGCTTCTAATTGCTCATCATCACCTTCGATTGCACTTTCCGTATCGAACTCAGACTTATCATAGTTCCAATAGCCTTCTACCTTACGAATCTTCAACTTAAAGTTTGCCCCTTTCCAAAAGTCAAATGGATTAATTGGACTCTCATCTTCAAATTGTGGTTGCATAGCTTCCATAACCTTATCAAAGATCTTCTTACCAAATCTGTATAAGAATACCTTTCCGTTGTTCTCGGGATGATTAGGATCTGACACTACAAGGATGTTAGCGTAGTATTGTAACTTACGTTTTTGTGTCCTTGCGATATTCTTATCCGACTCAATACCTGAATTCCAAAGGGAAGTATTATACTCAGATACAGGATCATCTTTACCAATGGTTGTTAATGAATTTTCAATATACCATTGACCGGTTGGGCCCTTAAAGGCATGATTCCAGAGTTTAACCCATGGAAGATCTTCTCCTTCGGGTGCTGGAAGAAATCTAATAACAGAGAATCCATTGCCAGATTTATCAACTTCAGGCTTCCAAAGTCTATCATCTCCATATGTCTCTTTCTTAGTTTCTGTCTTTGCTTGTTGTAGCAGTTTGTTAAGGTTGCTATTACCTTTTAACGCTTCTAATGACATCGTATTGTCTCCGTATTGTTATTGTATTATATTATATTATATAGTATATCAAGATATAAATCAACTAAACTGACTAATTAATATCCCTCTATACTTATCACGATCTACCTTGATAAAAACTTTATACTTTTTAATCAAGGTACTTATACTTGGCCAGATGAAATCATCTTCCATTTTCTTATCAAACTCCTTTGTAAACCCTACAAGGTTGTCTAATATAACTAATGTCTCTAATGAAATAGCACTAGCCAAATATCTCTTTAAGATGATAGGATGATTATTATCAGCTATATCAAACAGCTTATTAAAATCTCCTCCATCTAGTTCATTTTTAAAGATGTATGAAAGGGAATCCCTCCTCTTCATCCAATCAATGTAATTCTCTTCGTTGTAATCACCAATCCATTTATCAGGGTCTTTAATCATATTAGCGATGAAATAGTCTTTAATATCTCCCCCATACTTCCTCGAGGCTTTACTAAAGAACCCCCTATCTCTTCTCTTCATAAATGAATTCTGTGTTACGTTTGTTTTACCGTTATATTTAATATAGTCATAAGAAGGCTGGTTGAAGTGATTCTTCAACGCTATGTATATCTTATAAGCATGAAATGCATCCATATTAAATAGGAAGGGTTGCTTGCCTAGCTACGATGTTTAGTTCCATCGCATTAGACTCAAGTTTCTCCTTAAGGGGCTTGGATATAAGATGTACTACATCCAACACGTCAAGCTCGTTACGTTCACAATATTCAACAATAGCGTCGATATAATTAACCTTATCCTTCACTACTATTCTTTCGATGTCAAGGGCGAACCCTTCTTCTGTTGCTAAGTTTTCTTCAATCATAGTTATATTATATAATAAAACAAGCTAGAAGTCAACTTTTATAAATAGTATTAATAATATATTGGAATTATAACTATGGGAAAACCAAGACGGATAGCTGATCTGCTAGCAGATACGGGCGACGTAAAAAGCGAACACCTAGGTAATGTATCTGGTCATACACCTGAAGGAACAGCAGTAAAGTCCACCGGGGAAGTAGGTGGAACCAAGTTCTTGAGGGAAGATGGTGATAATACTTCATCATGGCAAACTATATCAATACCATCATTAGACTCCCCTAGCATAACAGGTACTTTATTTGTAGATGATGGTAGTACTGTATCACATACTATTAGTAACTGGAGTGACGATGT
>ENA-OREN01001780-OREN01001780.1-marine-metagenome-genome-assembly--contig:-NODE-1780-length-23810-cov-6.053554_pt1 | contig 23810 bp, 19 predicted proteins | sample MGYA00248624_ERZ508555 | MGnify/ENA primary metagenome ERZ508555 (study PRJEB26222, sample SAMN06267773) | marine metagenome | isolation source: Saanich Inlet, British Columbia, Canada | place...
ATCTGATCCAGACGCAATAGATAGTAGGAATAAGGAGGAAAAAAAGCTACATAGTCTTATAGGCATGGCTGAAACTTCCTTTTATGCATGTGATTATACTAACTCAATTGCAGCCTGGAATCGTTTTCTAAATCTAAAACCTGATATTTGTGAGGCATGGAACAGCAAGGGAGCTGCTCTCTGTAAAGCAGGCAGTAATGAAGAGGCTATTGACGCGTATAATAATGCGCTCAAGATTAAACCTGATTATTATGAAGCATGGAACAACAAAGGTAATGCCTTATTTAAGTCAGGCCTTCATGACGTGGCGATGGAGGCTTATGACCAGGCCTTAAAGATTATGCCTAACGCTTGCAAGGTGTGGTTTAACATTGGCCTTGCTCTAAGTAAAGAAGGTAAATACGACAAATCTATAGAAGCATATGATAAGGCCATTGAGATCAAACCTGACTATCACAATGCATGGAATAATAAAGGGAATACGCTTTACAGATTGGAACGTAGTGATGAGGCAATCGAAGCATATAATCAGGCCATTAAAGTGTACCCTGAATACCATGAAGCCTACTTCAATAAAGGGCTCGTTATTAGTAGTATGAATCGCCTAGATGAGGCTATTGCCACGCTAGATCAAGCCATAGAGATAGAACCTTTATATCATGAGGTACGGCTGAATAAGGGAAATATTCTGTATGGTTCAGGCAGAAATAAAGAGGCGATAGAGACGTATGATCAGATTATTAAACTCGAACCGGACGACCATGAAGCATGGTTTCACAAGGGAAACGCGCTCTGCAGCCTAAAGCGTTATGAAGACGCTATCAATGCTTATAATCAGGCTATAAGAATTAAGCCAGAGTATCACGAAGCATGGTTTAACAAAGCGACTGCTCTTGTGGATTCCGGTAGTCAGGATGAGGCGATGTTGGTTCTTGATCAGATCACAAAGATAAAGCCAGACTACCATCAAGCATGGTTCGATAAAGGGAATGCACTTTTTGGCATGGAACGCTATGAAGAGGCAATTTCAGCTTATGATCATGTCATCAAGCACGATCCGGATAACCACAAGGCGTGGAACAATAAAGGAAACGCCCTTTATCGGTTGGGTAAACATGGAAAAGCAGTAGCCGCGTATAATCAGGCGATTACTATCAAACCCGACTATCACGAGGCATGGAAGAACAAGACCAGTGCCCTCTTCAGATTGGGCCGCAGCGAAGAAGCAGTTTCCTCGCATAGACAAACCAGGAAGCTCAAACCACCAAACTAAATACAACCTGATGTTCTTAAGAGAATAAAATTTATGAAGCTATAGGGAGCTATCCGTATAGATTAACGTAACGGTTTAAAGAGGTACTCTAATCCATTCTACTTGATTTCATAAACACATTTGAGCATATCACCGAGTTCTCCTTCCGGTAGACCCTTATTCACAGACCACACTATGTACCATTCAGGCAAATCCAGCAGTAGAATATCTTTATATCTACCAAACGGCATACGCGCTTTCGCAAGTTTTAATAGATATTTTTTATCAGATAACATATAGAAAGAGTTCTAAGTTAAAAGTGCCTAAAATGTCTAAAGTTGTTACTTGGATTCCTTAGGTTATAATTATTTCTTCCTGCTCTCATTAAAACTAAGCATTGTCTGATTTGGTTTTAAAACTTCTTCCACCGCTGTTCTGTATGCGCAATAGTAACAACCGGCTTTTGCATCAGGAATCTGGCAGTGCATCAGGCAGGCATAAATATCATTGACAGTCTTATCTACCCAGGAATTATCTCCGTTGTAAGGTATCAGAGTAATATCAAATTCCAGTTTTCCTTTAAACATCTCTCTATCGGTCTGCCCATTACAGTAAACAAAATATCCGGTTCTGGAAACGGGGTATCTGTTCATCCGCAATAACCACTGATAGATCTCCATCTGCCTCCTGTAGCCTATCTGCCAACCAAGACTAACATTTGTAATCCTTTCATTCTTTGATGTCGCTTTATAATCAACAACTATATACTCATCTTGAGAATTTATCCATAAATCGTCAATCGCGCCAAAAACAAGAAAATTAGAAGATGTATGTAAATATTGTATACCAGTAGAGTTTTGTCTCCACTTATCAAGATCTCTATGAGGAGCAGGTCTGGCATCAACACCGTTTTTCTCTAGGAGAGGATGGTTTTGATTTTTGGCCCGATAGTAGTCAAACTCCTTTTTCAGCAGCGTATCAACAGCATTGTTCAGATTAAAAGGAAAACCCGGTACACGGCCTACACCAAGTCTACGGTCGATATAGAAACAGCGAGGGCATTGCAGGAAAAGATCAATCTTGGAACGACTCAATTTAAAAGGCTTTTGGCCCTTTGGGTCAAAAATATTTCTACTGCGTTTTGGAGTATAAAATTTAGACATATAAAATTTATTTATATTTTGGAAACGGCATGTTTAATACCAACTAACATCTTTTCTCCGTACACGTTTCTAATAATTGAAGAAATTTCCGGATCAAGTTCGACTTTTTCAGATTTCCGCTTCTTATTACAATCAAAATTGAACGCATCCTCCTGAACAGTCAGAATTTCCGGACTTCCGTTATAAATAGCCAAGGGCCAGAGGCAGCAGGATTCAGGTTTTGTATCATAAAAAGAGAGATTGTTTTTTATTGCATGGCTGTGAAGTGAGCATAAAATCTCTCCATTGCTGTCTCGCCAGGCAAAAAGGCATTGATTGTCTTCATCTGTATCTATGGCAATAAGATTGTCATCCGTTTCGTCGAAAATATTTCTATAGAAACCATTAGCTTTTAATTGGGGTGCAAATTCTGCAGCGCCAGGTGTGTGAGAAAATACTTTATCAACTTCATCCTTCTCTATACAAACTTCATACTCTGCGCAGCAAGATATCTTACCTTTGCAAACCCCCGGGTCACATTTGTGTTTGATTGAGATAAGTGACTTTAAATCCACTTTTACATTTTCAATTATTGGAAACAATTCACTCATATCATTTTTCAAACTCTTGCACTGAACCCTTATTTTAAAACATCTTTCACTGAATTCCAGACTTCAGGTGTCTCCATGCAGAGTGAAATTTTAACATCTTTATTCAGTTCTCTTATAACCGTCCCTATTTCCTTATACGCCTCTACTCTGATTGGTCTGAAGTACCGGTGCTTCCCGTCAACACATGGTACAAATTCACTCAACATGAGTTTTGTCTGCGGATCTCTCTCTTTTATTACTTTGGACAGAGACGGAAGATATCTAAAACCGCCAAGACTTATGAATTTAATACCCTCCATATCCAATCTTTCAATAATCTTCTCAAGCATCGTTTTGTAATGATCAAACCAGCCGTCACACAGTATTATTGGATCAAGGCATATTCCTACGTTATAACCTGCATTTTGAACATCTACCGCCGCACGTAATCTTTCCTCTAATGAAGGCGCCTTGTCCTCATGATTGTCAATAATCACCTGAGGGCTGAAAGTCCACGAGACTACAATGTTACCTGCAGGCTCGATATTCAATAAATTCTCTATTGTAGTGGTCTTTGTCCTCAGTTCCAGCCTTGCTTTAGGATACTTCGAAAACAGTGGAATGAGTTTACCGGACAAACCGGTAAGATCGTCAAAGGCCATGGCGTCACACAACTCACCGGCATGGAAAACTATCCTCTTATCAGCTTCGGCAAGTAAAACGTCTTTAATTTCATCCAATATTTCATCGTGATTTACAAACACTGTAGGCACCCCGTTATCAAAGTAACACTGTAGAAAACAGTACTCACAATCAAAACTGCAATTATTACCGTGGCTAATAAAATATTCTGTATTCCCCACGATACCGTCCCTGCACCTGAATTGCTTAACCAGCCCGCCCTTCTTACCGGCTATTGCCAGGCACTCTTTACTCTTTTTAAAAACATCATCAGTTGTTGCTCCATCAATATTGATACTCCTATAATCATCAATATATTCAATAGTTATATTCGGCAGTTTATTAAGTATCTGCCTGGTAACTGCTGAATCTACAACGCCCTTTTCTATGAATATCTTTTTTAGCTGATATTTACTCAAACTTTATCTCACTTCAAACTTTAATAACTTTAGCTCACTTTAGTCACTTCACACTTCTTTCCCTACCATACCCACCTCCACCGGGAGTATGTATACTTACAATGTCTCCACTACTCACATTAATAGTGGTCTTAGACGGTAGTTTATGTTTCCTGCCTTTCGAGATCAGTGTATTTTGTCCGACCTGACCTTTTTTACCACCACTTAAGCCGTAAGGCGCATGTTTTCTTCTATCAGAAAGTATACTGACAGTAGCAGGCTGAAAGAACTCATAATCCCTTATTATACCATCCCCCCCCTTATGCCTCCCCTTACCACCAGATCGAGGATGTATCTTATATTGGCTGATCCTGAATGGATAGTTATGCTCCAGTGATTCTACAGGAGTATTCAATGTATTTGTCATATGGGTGTGAATGGCGTTAATACCATCTAGATTTGGTCTTGCACCCATACCACCCCCAATAGTTTCATAGTAGGTAAAATGGCTCTCCTTTAATTTATCATACCCACCAATTGCAATATTATTCATCGTCCCACTGCTTGCCGCCGGAATCCTGTCCGGAATTGCTTTTGACAGTGCCCCAAAGATAACATCAACAATTCTTTGAGAAGTCTCAACATTACCACCGGACACTGCACCCGGAACTTTAGCATTTACCACGGAACCTTCCGGAGCAGTTATAGATATCGGTCTCATACAACCTGCATTTGATGGAATATCGTTTTCAACCAAGCATCGGAATACATAGAAAACACAAGACACCGTAACTGCATAGACAGCATTCACACAACCATCTACCTGCCCGCTGCTGCCAAAAAAATCGACACTCACCAGGCTTCCCTTTATACTTACGCATACCTTAATTCTGACAGTTTTATCCACCATACCATCATCATCCAGATAATCACTAAACGAGTACTCACCATCAGGTATTTTTTTGATTACAGATTTCATTATCCTGGCAGAATAGCCCTGAAGTTCAGACGAATACTTTATGACCTCACCTTTTCCATATTTTTCACATAATTCACTTAGCCTCTGTTTACCGATAGTATTAGCTGAAATCTGTGCGATTATATCCCACTCACGCTCTTCCGGTGTCCTTACATTAGTGGTGATTATGCTCATAATCTCTCTGTTTATAATGCTTCCCTGTGCTATCTTAACGGGCGGGATCCGAATTCCTTCCTGATATATCTCAGTAGCATTACACATGGAACCCGGAGACATTCCCCCTACGTCTGAATGATGAGCCCTGTTAGCTACGTAAAAAACAGGTTTCTTACTTCCTTTATAAAAGAAAGGCGTTACTACCGTAATATCCGGCAGATGTGTACCACCCTGAAATGGATCATTTAATATGACAGCATCGCCTTCACTCATTTCTACAGTTTTAATTGCCCATTCTACCGACATGGACATAGATGCCAGATGCACGGGTAGATGCTCTGCCTGGGCAACCATTTCACCACTGTGATCAAACAAGGCACACGAAAAATCCTTTCGCTCTTTTATATTCGTAGAAAAGGAAGATCTGCACAATACAACACCCATCTCTTCACATATTGTAGAAAACAGGTTGTTAAATATTTCCAGGTTAATGGGATTAAACATTAGATAAGTACAGACATTAAAATTATATTACTGACAATAATGCATAATCATACCAGTATTCACTATGAAATCAAATTGGAATCTCACAGGTATGCAACTCCAAGCGAAAGTGATAAAGTCATTGAATTATCCCTGATTCTGTGATTAAATGGACTAAATTTATTCGAATAATTATTTGGAGAGAAACAGATGCATAAACGATGTTTTAATAAAATAACAGCCCCCCTCTTTGCCTTCATAATGATTAGTTTCGTCTGCATGCAACTTAATTCTGCGTACGCTAATCCAAAGGTTTTAATGGAAACATCAAAGGGGAATGTAACGATTGAACTGTACGAGAAAGAAGCCCCTATAACTGTCAAAAACTTTTTATCATATGTATCTGAGGGATTCTACAATGGCCTTATTTTCCATAGAGTAATACCTAACTTTATGATTCAGGGTGGTGGTTTTGATCCTGAAATGAATCAGAAGCCTCCAAAGGATGCGATTCAAAACGAAGCACGGAGAGGTTTAAATAACAAGAGAGGCACACTCGCCATGGCAAGAACTAACGTTATTAACAGTGCTACGGCACAATTCTTTATAAATCTTGTCAACAATGGTTTTCTTGATCACAAAGACAATACCTCACGCGGTTTTGGTTACGCCGTTTTTGGTGAAGTCATAGATGGTATGGATGTGGTTGATACTATTGGCAAAACGAGGACACAGCGTCACGGCATGTTCGAAAATGTGCCGATTAAAGATATATTCATCAAGAACATGAGTATAATTGAATAATAGTGTAGACAGTTGTACTTTGAATTGTATCTCTGATTTAGCAGAGATACAATCTGTTAAATCATTTCAACACAAAAAAACCCTCGATATCTTTTAAAGATACCGAGGGTTTACTATATAAAAGTCTTCCCCAAAAGCACAGATAGCATTTCCATACTTCCAACCATAATTGTTTTCATTTTGCCGATCAATTCTATCAATAGACATGGATATGCTTTGATTCATTCGTTGAATAGATAAACAAAAAGCTTATCTTTCTTTAATTAATAGATGCCTCGTTACATTATCATTCATTTGTAAGCACAAAACTTTACCTAGTTGGAACATTGTAAAGAAATGACTTAGGATCCAGAATCTATTGTGCACATAAAACGGCAAGATTATATAGCCAGAACGGCACTCATATTGCGTTTTATTTCAAATAGAAAGAAAGATGTTTTATCTAAAGACTTCTCTGTTTGTGTCGATAATAAAGATAGAAAGTTACTTTCACCAGACGTAAATAATTGCTAAGCATTTAGTACAAGTAAACCTTAGCAAACAAAAAAAGGCTCTTATGTGTCCGTTTATCGTGCTGTCTCACAACCGAATCAAATATACTAAAAAATAAAGAAAATCGGTTTGTTGACACTACTGCATAATACTCTAAAGAGTCTTTTTTTACTTGCTAAGAAATCGCCTCCCTTTCGGGAGAATTCCAGCACTAAACACGGAGCACTCTCGAAAGCGGGGCCTGCTATCCTTGTAAAAGACACTGGAAGGAGTGGTGTTACAACTAGATCTTAAAAATCGACATTTCCCTACCTGAGCTCTTCCTCGAAAGCAGAAACTATCACAAAGAAGCTTGAACGTCCTGTTTAGACAAACAAAGAAAGAGCTTCCATAACAAACTGATGTCTTGTCAATGATACATCTTTTCCAATCTCTCGAAGTAATCCGGAAAGGTCTTTTCAACACATTCAGGATTTTTTATCTTTATCCCTTTGATTCTTAAACCGAGAAGGGCAAAGCTCATTGCCATGCGATGGTCATTGTAGGTTGATATTTCCGCGGAATGAGGAGGTGATGGAACAATTTCAATACCGTCTTCAAACTCTCTTGCTTCTACTCCAACTCTTTTAAGTTCGTTAACAACAGCGGTAATACGATCGGTCTCTTTGTATCTGAGATTTTTAACATTTCTTATTCGTGTCTTCCCTTTCGCAAAAGCCGCAACAGGCGCCAGGGTCTGTACTACATCCGGAGTGTCATTCATATCCACGTCTATACCCCTTAATTCACCTCCCTCAACCTCCAGCCAGTCATGAGACTTCTTCGTCCTGCAACCCATTTTGCCCAATATATCAACGAATCTCGCATCACCCTGCAATGAATTTTCACCCAGACCCTCAACCCTGACCTTACCCCCGGTAATAGCAGCAGCAGCTAAAAAATAGGAAGCGCCTGATGCGTCCGGCTCCACCATATATTCACAACCTCTATACACCTGACCTGACTTAACAGAAAATTCTTTGTACAAATCCCTTTCTACAGTAACACCAAACCTGTTCATAACATCTAAAGTCATATCAACGTAATTCTTTGAAGCGAGATCATCAATCACAATTATTCTGACATCACTGTTTGCATAGGGTGCTGTTAAAAGGATAGCACTGATATACTGGCTACTGATATTACCCGGAATCTTGACCGTTCCGCCCATTAAACCACTGGCGTTTATCAATACAGGCGGACAACCGGTACCCTCCTTTGATGCAACATCTGCGCCGAGCTGATTTAAGGCATCAATCAACTGTTGTATAGGGCGCTGTCTCATTCTCTCTATTCCATCTATCTCATATTGCCCGTTACCAAGTGTCAAGGCAGCTGTCATAAATCTAACAACCGTTCCCGCATTACGCGCAAATAAACTTGCCCTGTCTGCCGGTATCTTCCCCGCACACCCCATTATTCTTATTGTATTTTCTTCCTCTATTACGCTTACCTGTATACCAAGTTCTCCCAGGCAGGAAATCATAACCCTGGTATCTTCACTTAACAACGCATTCTTCATTACCGATTCGCCATTAGCGAGTAAGGACGTTATTAATGCTCTATTCGTATAGCTCTTCGAGCCTGGAATTCTGACTGTTGCATTTATCTTATCAACAGGCTTTATCTCAATCATCGTTCTATTATCCTTTCAAAAGAGAAATTATAGACAGACATCAATCTTTCATCAAGGACAAATACATTTGCCACTAAGGCACTAAGACACAAAGAATGAATTTCGAAGTAAATCAGTTTCTCTTGTTTCCGTGGTATTCAGTGTCTTTCTGTGGTTAATTTTCATATATCTTTTTATCCTTGGAGCCTTGGTGCCTTCGTGGCAATACTCATGAAACAAAAAGTATTGACAAGGATATTGTTTTATGAGACAAATGTATGTTTAAGATTTTGTGTATTTACGATTAGTATTAATAAGACAGATAGGAGAGGTTTTTTGGAAAATAGAGATAAAATAGTTATTGGTTCAAGAGGAAGCAAATTGGCGTTAATCCAGGCTAATTGGGTAAAGTCTGAACTGGAAAAAGCTAATAAAGAGACAGAATTTGTTATTGAAGTTATAAAGACAACCGGTGACAAGATACTGGATACGCCTCTTGCCAAGATCGGAGATATTGGACTCTTCACAAAAGAGCTTGAGGAAGCCCTGCTTGACAAGAGAGTTGATCTGGTTGTCCACAGCGCAAAGGATATGCCCACAGCGATCCCTGATAACCTCGAAATCGGAGCGGTAACAAAACGTGAAGACCCGCACGATGCATTAATCAGCAAGGATAACCAATCACTACAAGACCTTCCTAAGGGAGCGACACTTGGAACAAGCAGCTTGAGGCGCAGAGCGCAGGTCCTCGCTGTCAGGCAGGACCTCAACATAGTTGACCTTAGAGGAAACCTTGACACTAGAATAAGCAAACTAGAGTCAGGTGAACTTGACGCAATCGTAGTAGCAATGGCCGGCCTTAATAGACTGGGCCGAGGAGATGTGGCTAGTGAGATAATCCCATCTGACATAATGCTACATGCCGTTGGACAAGGAGCACTGTGTATAGAAGTTCGCGACAATGATGAGCAGGTCAAGAAAATGATTCAAATCATACAACACTTTGACACCAGGTATGCAGTAATGGCTGAGAGAGTTCTACTCAAAAGGCTCCAGGGAGGATGTCAGATACCGATTGGCGCTCATGCAGAGGTTATATTCCCCGTCAATCTGAAGATGGAAGCAGTTGTGTGTTCACTAGATGGAACCACCGTCATAAGAGATTCTATTGAGGGCAAGGTAGACGATTACTCAACTATGGGAAACGAACTTGCAGAACGGTTGCTCGGAAGAGGCGGACGTCAGATACTGGAGGAGATAAGAACAAAACTTGCCGAAGAGCAAGTTGATTAAACTTATCATAGAAGAGAGTACAGAAGGAGAATTACCAGGTTATACATAGTGTGGTAAAACTGTCTGAATGAGAAAAACAGACAAGCAACAAAGTTTGAAGTGCCTGAGGTTTAAAGACTAAAGATTTATTTCTTTTCATAACTTTAGCTCACTTCAAACTTTAGACACTTTTCAACTTCTTATTTACACAAAACAAAATCTCTTCCTACATCTACAAGAATCCTACATAAACTATCAGATTTCAATCATCAGTGGAACTTCGCCACAGTCAGGAAACTTATAACACTTTACACATTCCGACCATATTTTATGAGGCAGAAGATCTTTGTCAATTCGGTTGAAACCCATATGTTCAAAAAACTCAGGAATATACGTTAGAACGAATAATCTGTTTATGCCGAGTTCTTTCCCCTCTTTAAAACATTTTTGTACCAGCTCTTTACCAATTCCTTTTTTCTGAAAACTTTCATCAACTGCAACTGATTTGATCTCTGCCAGATCCTTCCAGAACACATGTAACGCCACACACCCTTTTACACTGCCATTCTCAACATAAACGTGGTAGTCACGGATTCTTTCATATAGTTCACTTAAAGGCCTTGGCAACATCAGGTCTTTTTTGGCAAATTGATTTATTAAACAGTTCATCTCTTCCACGTCATCTACGTGAGCATTTCTCAACATTATCTATATACCTCAACCCTTAGTATAAAAATCTGACTCTTAATCTGTTTTCAAGTCAGCATCTTAATATTTTGTTTAAAAATTATCAAATTATTTATATTATATATCATATGTCCAAACAGGTCGGTTACTGTGACTGACCATTACGAATTCAACTACTACAATGACTAAACCAATTGCAACTTTTTCAAAGCAGATAGTACGCCCTGTCATTCAAGCAATAATTATTGTCTTGCTGACAATTTCTACCCTGGCTATTGCCTTTCCAGCATACTCTCAAGAGAAGTCATTAACTGATCTGCAAACAAGGGCCCTTGTACTTAATAAACAGGGGAAATATTCAGAAGCGGTGAAAGTTGCCAAAGAAGCATTAAAGGCGGCAGAAGAAGAATTTGGATCTGACCATCCCAAAACTGCAGCTTCCATGAGCATTCTGGGGTTGCTCTATTTTTCAAATGGCAAATACTCAGATGCAGAGCCTCTCTACTTGCGGGCGTTAAAAATTAACACTGAAGCTTTAGGAGAAGAGAACCTTGATGTCGCAACTGATACTGACAATCTAGCTCTACTTTACCAGGCTCAGGGTAGATATTCAGATAGTATTATTCTTTATAAACAAGCACTACAGATTAAGGAAAAAGAACTAGATCCTCACCACCCTTCCATTGCTGCAACTATGAACAATCTGGCAGCACTTTATTACTCACGAGGCATGTATAAGGAAGCAGAGCCTTATTTTGAGCAGGCATTGAGTATAAGCGAAAAAAATCCGGGTACAGACCCCGATAAGATGAATACATCCCTCAACATCCTTGCATTGGTTTATCAGGCTCAAGGCAAATATGACGAAGTAGAACCGCTATTAAAGAAGGCGCTGGCGTTAAGTGAAAAGGCCCATGGGCAATATAATACCGCATATGCAACTTCCCTTAATAACCTGGCAGGACTATACAAACTACAGCGTAAATACTCAAAATCAGAGCAACTTTACAAGCGCTCACTGGAAATAAGAAGAAGAGTTCTTGGAACTAACCATCCGGATGTAGCTACATCCCTGAGCAATTTAGCAACGCTCTACTACACTCAGGGTAAATATAAGAAGGCTGAGCAGCTCTATAAACTGGCTCTCGAAATTCAGGAGAAAACCCTGGAACCGGGTCACCAGGATATCGCGACATTACTGAACAATCTGGTGACACTTTACACAACTCAAGGCAGACACTCTATGGCAAAGCACTATCATGCCCGATTACAATCAACCTGGGACATCGCTCTGCAATCTGAATCAAACACAATGCCAGACAAGCGGACAACAAAGCAAACAGAGAATACGTGGAATGGACATGTATTCTCTTCTAAATTTTCACGAAACTTTCATAGACCGGATTGCAATGAACTAAAAAGCAGTCCTGATGATCTAATTGATTTCCAGACCAGGGATCACGCTATACGGGACGGAGCAATACCATGTTCTGAATGTAAACCTTGATGATGATTAAAAAAAATATTTCAGCCATTATATTTATTTTTATAACTATCTTTCCAATAAGTTGTTGTTTTCACCGCACATGCCCGATGTTACCCAGGACATGGAGTGCAAATGAATGTAATTCAAAAAGCCTTGAGGACAATGACAAGCAGGCAAAGCTTCATGTAATGGTAATGTATAATGAGGGTCCTTGTTCGCATGTTGCTTTACGATTGTACTGCCAGGATAAAGGCCCGATTTTCTGGGACCCGGCAGGAGGCTTTGCCAATGAGCAAGGTAATTATGGCATGAATCAAGGTAATGTAGATAACGAAGACCAAGAATTAAGTATTAATAATTCCAGCACTGTGAATTCTATACGGTTCAATGATGTAATCACTAAAAAAGCACCAAGTATTAACGAATATCTGGCCTGGAGGAAAACTATTAAAACTCATGCAGCAGAGATTTTTGAGTTTAATATCTCAGAAACTGAAGCAGAGAATCTCTGGAATATTCTGAGTAACGGTACTACGCGTTCACACCCTAAAGGAAAATTCCATACGAATGCAATTGGAGGTACTTGTGGATTATCTATTGCCAAATTCTTACACCGTTTTGCGGAAGATATTATTAAGGTAAATTCTGCTTTTTACCCTCATAATCTTGCAAAACAACTTTACAAGCAAAATCCTGATAGAGTCATTATCTATCGTGATGGCCAATTAGATTATTATACATCATTAGAAAATGCCGATTTGGTTGGTCAGAAAATGAAATAATAAATACTACTAGTAAGTTACGGGACAGACAATGTTAAAATTAGGAAATATTAGTCTTGATGTACCATTTTATCAAGCACCGTTAAGTGGTTATACTGACAGGGCCATGCGTGTGCTGGCGCATAAGTATGGCGCACCGCTAACGTATACCGGAGTCATACTTGCCAAAATCGCCCTTCACAAAAAGGCCTTCAACAGACTGTTTTTCCAACCCAGGGCTGATGAGGGCCTGGTCGGAGCACAGATACTCGGCAATGATCCGGAAACTATGGCAAAAGCGGCTGGTGCATTTTCAAATGTCGGATTTGACCTGATCGACCTGAACTTTGCCTGCCCTGCCCCAAAAGTACTCAGACGTTACAGTGGAGGATATCTGCTAAAAGACCCAGAAACAGCAATTAAAATCATTCGATTCGTAAGAGATTCGGTTTCATGCCCTGTCACTATCAAACTACGTGCAGGGTTTGACAAGAGCCAGGAATCAATGGATAAGTTCTGGCAGATATGCCAGGGAGCCATTGCGGAAGGAATTGATGCATTAGTCATTCACGGCAGGTCCGTCAAAGAGCTTTATCGTGACAAGGGTGACTGGGATATAATTTCAGAAGTAAAACGCAGGTTTCCTCAGGCAACGATTATTGGCAGCGGAGACTTAATGGACGCGGAAACTATTGTCAAAAGAATAAAGACCAGTGGGCTTGACGGAGTGATCATAGCAAGAGGCGCTATCGGTAACCCCTGGATATTCAATGAAACTCGTGCGTTATGGGAAGGCAGGCCAAAGCCGAAAAGACCTAGCCTGACAGAACAGGGTGAAGTATACCTGAAACACTATGAAATGATCGCGGAAACTCGACCAATGTTAAAAAGTGTAAGATATTTTCGAAAATTCTCCGTTGGATACTGCAAGAATCATCCACAGCGCAAAATGATACAGGCAGATCTGATAGCAGCAAAAAGCAGGGACGATCTATACGCCGCTGCCAAAAAATGGTTCGGAATTGGATAGATTTACAAGTGAATAAAGTTTGAAGTTAGAAAATGTGACTATAATGAGCCCAAGTCATGGCGGGAATGAAAACTGTCCCTACAAAACAATTCAATTCTTAAATTTCCTAATTCCTTACCTTTATATACTCAGAGATCTCTGCGTTAAAAACCTTATCCAACGTTATTATATTCCCTTACCCGGAAACGCACGCCAAGGTCTTCAGCTATCTTTCTGCACGCCTCAACATCAATCTCTGGCATACCTACGATAGAAATCATTACGTCAGGTATGTAGTCTCGTGCGCTCTTAATAAACGATATCAGGGCAGGATATGCCTGGTCATCATATTCGGAATGGCACAGTTTCTGATACTCTTCCTCTATGTTAGTATTCAGGCTGATACAAATTGTATCTACTAATCCCTTCAGCTCTTCAGAAATAGATCTACCATTAATCAGGTCTCCAAGACCATTTGTATCCAGCCTTACTTTTGAGCCCTTCTCTTTCAAATATCCGGCAATCTCCTTCAAGACGTCCAGGCGCTCGGTAGATTCACCAAAACCGCAGAATACCACTTCATCATAACCTGATGGATCGCCAATGGCATCTTTCAACTCTTCTACCGTTGGCTCGCTGTCCGTTCCAAGATAATGCCCCTTCACGTATGGAGCGGTCTCCCTGGAGCAGAAGACACATTTGTTGGGACAACGGCTGGTAATATTCAGATATAGGGAGTTTCTTATAACATACGCAATCTCCGGATTTGTATCACTTTGTGCAATACCAAACAGATTCTTTGCACTGAGAGTCGTAATTCTCTCAATGTCCTCAACCGTCAATTTGTATAATTCTGCAAGGGCTGGAATTGTGTATTGAAGATAAGAGGGCTCATTTCGCTTACCTCTTTTAGGCTGTGGTGACAGAAAGGGACAATCTGTTTCCAGTAGTAATTTTTCGACAGGAACGGCTTTTAATGCCTCCCTTAAATTTTCAGCTTTCGGGAAAGTTATTGGACCGGCAAACGATATATGAAATCCAAGTTCCAGGAATTCCTTTGCATCGTCTCTGCTACCGGCAAAGCAGTGGATAACACCATTTACCCTACCTCTATATTTATGAACAATTTCCAGGCAGTCACTACTGGCTTCTCTGTTATGAATTATAACCGGCAGGTTATGCTTCACCGCCAATTCCATATGCTGGAGGAAAAGACGTTTCTGATCCTCCTTCTTACTACGATCACGGTAGTAGTCAAGCCCGGTCTCTCCAATTGCGACAACCTTACTCTCCACTGCCAACGCTTCCAACCGCGACCAGTCATCGGATGGAACATTCGATGCAGAGTTAGGATGTATACCTACGCTCGCATAGATATGATCATATTTTTTTGCCAGTTCAATCGACTTTACGCTTGTGGCTACACTTGTCCCAACGTTAATTATGTATTCAACGCCTACCTCTCCCGCACGTTTTATTACATCATCAAGATCATCTTTGAAATCCGGAAAATCAAGATGTGCATGTGTATCAATTATCATATCTTTTAAAATCGGTGCAATTCAATAATCTAAGATTCAATAAAAACGGTAACCACACAAAGACTTGCCCAAACGAGTTCATCTGGGCAGGTACGTGGTCACAGAGGATAACGACTAATGGTGAGATTTACAAAGAGAGTGGATATGTTAATTCACGATGCCATCTGCCGTAAATGCACTTTCTAACAATTCGATATCCGGTTTGTTAACGTCTTCTTTGTATAAAATAGAAACGACATCAAAACGACAATCTGTATCTTCGATATTATTTATCATCAGATAGTTCAATGCGGTTCGAACGATCCTTTTTCTTTTCTCTTTAGTTACTGCCAATTCCGGTGGGCCATAATTCTCTGACTGACGAGTCTTCACTTCTACGAAACAAATGATGCCCCGGTCATACGCGACAATATCAATTTCACCATATTTGCTTACATAGTTCCGTTTCAGTATCTTATACCCTTTTTTCTTCAGAATCTTCCCAGCCAGGGCTTCTCCCTTTTTGCAAAGTTCATCAGGAGTCAGTTGATGGTTCTTCATCCTTCTTTTTGGCCTTAGCTTTTGCCTTCGGAGCCTTAGTGGTCTTTGTTGCCTTTTCAGCCTTCGGAGCCTTAGTAGTCTCAGCTGGAGTCTCTTCGGTTTCAACCGCTTCCTCAGCAACCACAACAGGAACTGTCTGCTCAGATTTACTTGTTTTCTTTACTCGTCTACGAATTTCTTTAAGTCTTGCACTCTTTCCTTTTCTATCGCGCAGATAATACAATTTAGCACGCCTTATTTTGTGACTCTTTTTCACTACAATTTCTACTATATTTGGTGAATGTATCGGGAAGACACGCTCAACACCCTCTCCCTGTACTACTCTTCTGACAGTAATAGTTATCCTGTTCCCACTGCCTTTTTTAGAGATAACAGTACCATTAAAAATCTGAATGCGCTCTTTCTCGCCTTCAACTGTTCTAACGTGCACATCAATCAAATCTCCAACCTTGCATTGTGGTACTTTTTCTTTCATATTTTCTTTTTCAATTTCGTCAACGATGTTCATGGCTCTAACTCCTTTATGTAAAATATTGTTTATATTATTCTGTTTTATCTTTCAACAGATCAGGCCTTCTCTCCTGTGTTCTCAAAATGGCATTTTCCATTCTCCACTCTTCTATCTTTGAATGATGACCGGATTTCAACACTTCAGGGACCTTCATCCCTCTGAACTCTGCAGGTCTTGTATACTGTGGATATTCCAGCATTCTATTCACAAATGATTCATCCTGCAGTGAATCCTCTCCACCCAAAACTCCTGGAACCAATCTACTAATCGAATCAATTAAAACCATTGCCGGTATTTCTCCACCTGTAAGAACATAATCGCCTATAGAAATTTCGAGAGCATCTATTCCTGATCTTATCCTTTCATCAAATCCCTCATAGCGTCCACAAATTATCATTAAACGTGTCTTTTTCGATAAATCATCAGCAATTCCCTGATTAAACGTCTCTCCCTGCGGAGTTAGCAATATCTTTGTTGACGCCGCATCATCAAGAAGTTCCACCGCCTCAACCGCATTAAATACCGGTTCAGGTTTCATAACCATACCGGCACCCCCCCCGTACGGTTTATCATCCACGCACCTGTGTTTATCATTGGAATAATCTCTGATATTGTGCAGATGGAAACTCACAAGCTCCTTTTCGCGAGCAATTTTCAACATACTCTCTCCCAACACATTATGAAACATTTCGGGAAATAAGGTCAAGATATCTATTCGCATTAGTAACCTGCTTAATATTCTTTATGATTTAAATGCTATATTGTTCTTCTTGAGAATACTGGCTACCGTTTCAGTTGGTTGAGCGCCTACACTAAGCCAGTACTCAATCCTTTCCTTTTTTAAAACACACTTTTTCTCTTCATCTTTTTCCATAGGATCATAAGTCCCTAACTGCTCAATACTTCTTCCGTCTCGCTCTTCCCTAGCATCAAAAGCGCAAAGCCTGAAGAAGGCCCTGTTTTTTCGTCCCATTCTCTTTAATCTTAGTCTTACCATATAACGACTCTCCTTATCTTTCCTATGTTTAAATAAATCTAACCTGATCTCACTTATTGATCACTTCTTTTTTCTTTTTACCTTCTTTCGTTTACTCCTGATCTTTCGGGGAAGCTTCATGGCATCAGCTGGCATTCCCCCTTCCCCTTGAAAACTTTTTGGATCTATGTCACCAAGAGATCTGAACATTTTCTTCATCTGCTTAAATTGCTTCAGCAGCTGGCTTACATCCTGCGATTTCGTGCCACTTCCATGAGATATTCTATTTCTCCTGCTGCCTTCAATCTTATCAGGATTCATTCGCTCTTCAAGCGTCATTGAACGAATCATGGCCTCAACCCTTTTTAGTTGATTTTCATCAACGTCCATTCCCTTCATCTTTTTGCCCATTCCAGGAATCATACCGAGGATATCCTTCATTGAACCCATCTTTTTTACCTGCTGTAACTGGCTGAGAAAGTCGTCAAGAGTCAGTGTATTATCTTTAATTTTTTGTTCTAATTTTTCAGCATCTTTCTCATCAATAGCAGACTGAGCTTTTTCAACCAGAGAAACAACATCACCCATTCCCAGAATTCTGGAAGCCATTCTATCAGGGTGGAACTCCTCCAGTTTGTCAAGCTTTTCACCTACTCCAACAAACTTTATAGGCTTGCCGGTAACCGCTTTGATTGATAATGCGGCACCACCCCTTGTATCACCATCTAACTTGGTTAGAATCACACCATCAAAATCCAGCTGCGAATGGAACTCTTTTGCGCTGTTAACAGCATCCTGACCGGTCATAGAATCACACACAAAGAAGATCTGCGTCGGTTTTATCTGTTTCTTTATCTGATTCAGCTCCAACATCAACTCTTCATCAACATGCAACCTGCCTGCAGTATCCAGAATGACGACATTATGTTTATCAAGAAATGCGCGCTTTAACGCCCATTTGCATATCTTAAGTGGATTCGAACCTTTTTCAGTATATACCGGGATATTAAGCTGCTTCCCTATTACCTGCAACTGCTCAATAGCAGCAGGCCTCTGAACATCAGCGGCCACGAGTAACGGGCTTTTACCTTTTGATAAGATCATACTTGCCAACTTACCTGCAGTTGTAGTTTTTCCGCTTCCCTGCAATCCTGCAAGCATGATGACCGTTATGTCCCCGTCTACATACTTTATGGTGGAATCACCGGGGCCCATAAGATTTGCCATCTCGGTCTGTACTATCTTTATTATCTGCTGGCCCGGTGTAACACTTTTAAGAACTTCCTCTCCGACTGCCTTTTCTGTAACCTTTTTAATAAAATCCTTTACGACCTTATAGTTGGTATCTGCTTCCAGGAGTGCAACCCTTACTTCACGCAAGCCATCTTGAATGTTCTGCTCGCTCAGCTTGCCCCTGCCGCGCATTTTATTAAATATTGTTTCGAAATTTCCGGTTATTGATTCAAACATTATTACGCCTTTTCAGTGTCTCTTATCAATATGTCTAAGCAACCTATATGCTTACCATATAAAACGTTACAGTTAAAAGTATTATTTAGATTGACAGTACTGGAAATGTGTTAAAACCTTGTAGTAGAGCCTCAAGTAGTAAAACTAAAGCGGAAAAATCTACTAAACACAGCAAAACACAACGTAACTTGCGACAAACAAGACAGTTACAACCACCACACAGATAAGTAGTTCTGTCTATAAATCCATGCCAGCTACCTGCTTCCGGTTGTGGTTTAACAACACTTTACAAAACCAATATTGACAAAAGAAATACCCTGAATACAAAAGTGTATAATTTAATATAAATTGAAGGAATATTCAACGTAAATTATTTTAGGATGTGCCTTTAGAGGTAGAAAAAACAACTTTGGATTATGGGAAAATCAACTTTACATTTTATCGTGCTCAGGTTTAGGTCAGATTTGATCAATCTGATTGAGCCGAAACGCAAGCGCAGCCTTAGCTGCGTTGAGGATTTGGCAAATAAAGATCGGACAAAGATCGCCTGAAAATGAGATGCCCGCCCGGCTAATGCCGTTCGGACAGGCGAGAAAGTAAAATTGTTTTTTTCGAGCCCTATTCCTTTTCCCGCCAGATCTTTGCGCCCAAACTTGTCAGCCGATCCTCCAGCCTTTCATATCCTCTATCAATATGATAAAGTCGTCTGATCTCAGTAACACCTTTGGCTGCCAAACCAGCAACAATAAGCGATGCGCTCGCTCTTAAATCAGACGCCATCACCGTTGTTCCGGAAAGTGACGATACGCCCTTAATAATTGCAATAGCATCGTCATTTCTGATGTTTGCGCCCAACCTGTTGAGTTCCGCAACATGCATAAATCTATGCGGAAATACCCTCTCTGTTATAATGCTTGTCCCATTTGCAATACTCAGCAGTGCGGTGAATTGTGCCTGCATGTCAGTAGGCATACCGGGGTACGGTAATGTAGTAATATTTATCGGTTTAATATTCCCATCGCTTTTAACTGTGCATTCACCTCTTTTTACATGGCCGGGAGTACCCATGTCGAAGTCAGGCGCCTCAATATCAACACCGGCTTCTCGTAATTTATCAATAACTGAAGCCAGATAACACGATGCATCATTCTCCAATGTTATGTTCCCACCGGTTATTGCTCCTGCAATCATAATGGTTCCGGCTTCGATTCTGTCTGGTATTATCTCATATTCAACTCCGTTGAGTTCATCAACCCCGTCAATAACAAGATTGTTTTCACCAATTGCGGTTATATTAGCTCCTGCCTTATTCAAAAAATTCGCAAGGTCCTGCACTTCAGGTTCACAAGCGGCATTCTCTATTATCGTCCTCCCCTTTGCAAGCACAGCGGCCATAATAACATTACAGGTACCCAAAACTGTTGAGCCGTACGGCCCTCCAAGATAGACATCACTCCCCTTTAGCTTTTCCCCAGTTGCAATTATATATCCATCCCTCACTTCGACACTGGCACCAAGCGCTTCAACGCCTTTAATATGAATATCTATCGGCCTGGAGCCAATTGAACATCCACCCGGAATAGAGACTTGCGCCATCCTGCGTTTTCCGAGCAGAGGTCCCAGAACACAAATTGACGCCCTCATTGTCCTGACAAGATCGTATGGAGCTATTATATTTTTCTCATCCTTAACCGTAATGTCAAGTGAACCGTCCGGACATTTCTCAGTATCTACACCAAGCTCATTAAGGATTTTGCAAAGAGTCGTTACATCTGTGAGTTCAGGTATACCCTTTAATTTTGACGTACCTTTAAGCAACAGACACGCAGCCATGATAGGCAATGCAGCATTCTTAGCCCCATTAACCCTGACCTTTCCATTTAAGGGATAGCCACCCTCAATTACCATTTTTTCCATATGTATTAATAAAAGGTTAAGAAAAAAACTTTTAGTTTTTAACTTTAGTCACTTTAGTTCACTTCACACTTTAGGCACTTTTACGTTATCTGCTTGATCAATTTGGTTAATACATTACCCGGACCTATCTCTTCAAATTCCGGTTCAGGCTGCTGCTTGAGATATTGAATAGACTCTACCCAGCGTACCGGACTGCTGATCTGTTGAACCATGTTATTCATAGTTTCATCATTTTGATAAGGTGCTGCTGTATAGTTGGCAATCACCGGAATTTGTACAGGTTGAAATTCAAAGCTCTTCAGGAAATCAGCAAACTCATTCTGGGCATCCTGCATATAGCGGGAATGAAAAGCGCCACTTACCTTTAATGGAATGAACAGCCTGACGCCAGCATCTTCAAAAACGGTCTTGACGGCATCAATGTCCTCTTTTCGTCCGGAGATTACAGTCTGTTTCGGAGAATTAAGATTTGCAATATCGATTGACTCAAAAGAAGCATCCTTTAAAACCTGTTTAATCTTATCAGGTTGCATGCCAATAACTGCCGCCATACCTCCCCCTGTTACCTTAACCATAATCTGTCCTCTTTTTTGCACTAACTTCAGACCTGTTATAAAGTCGAATACACCGGCAGCAAAGAGTGCATTATATTCGCCGAGACTATGCCCGGCAACAAAATCGGGACGAAGATCTGTATTCTCAGTTTTACTTAAATAAGTAAGTGCATTCACTACATACAGTGCCGGTTGTGTATAATCCGTCTGATTAAGTCTATTTTCAGGATCGTCCAGACAAAGTTCTTTGATCGAACACCCTAAAACCTCGTCAGCTTGTTTCACCAATTCAGGAAATTGATCAAACAACTCCCCACCCATTCCGGCAGATTGCGACCCCTGTCCCGGAAATACAAATATATTAGTCATTCCTCACTCCACAAAATTATTAAATATTAAATCGTCACTCTTGCTTCAAGTCCTTTATTTTTCTATTAGTGTCAATTCATGTCCGTCTTTTGTCTTTAACCTAATAAGATAATTTTCCTTTGCGTACTTCGCGCCTTATCGGTGAAAAATTACTTCTATTTTAAAAGCCCGCGGTGGGAATCGAACCCACAATCTCATCATTACGAGTGACGTGCTCTACCATTGAGCCACGCGGGCTTAAGCCTAATTGCTTGAATTGGTTACAACTTTTGACGTGAAAACGGCCTCAGCGTATTATTATAACAGCTTATTATAATAGTGACGTTAAATAGTAAATTCAAGGGGAAACTTGCGAGTTGCAAGTTACGTGTTGTGTGACGAATAAGATGTTGTTTGGGTTAGATGAAGCAGCTATGCCACAAATCATAATCAATGCAATAATAGCTTTTTATGATTCACTACCCAGACCAAATGCATCATTTATATGCTCCGCAAGCACTGAGAGTTCAAAAGGCTTTTTGATGATAAAATCTATATTTAACCCATTTCCTTCTTTAGCCTCAATCTTATCACTCCAACCTGTCATCATGCCAATTTTCGGCTTTTTCTCCTGACTGTTCAATACTGCTACCACATCATAACCAGATATACCCGGCATAACGATGTCACATAACACAAGGTCAAAGGTTTCTGTCTCCAATACTTCGATAGCCCTTTCTCCACTGTCAACACTCTTCGCCTTATTACCACTATCAACAAAGTATGCTTCCAGGAAAGAGTGCATATCTTTATTATCATCCACTACTAAGACGCTGAGATCCTTAGTTCTGATTCTTTGATCCTTTGCATCTCCATGTGACTCAGCTCTTTGAGCAGATGTTACAGTAATTGGAAATCTAAGAGTAAATGTCGTACCTTCTCCCTCCTCGCTCTCCACCTCTATACTCCCACTATACCTCTTTATTATACCGCGAGACACACTCAGGCCCAGCCCACTTCCTTTTGCCCGTTTTGTAGTGTAAAACGGCTCGAACACTCTACCCTTCACTTCATCTGACATGCCCTCTCCTGTATCGGATATGCTTATGACTGAATTTTCCTCATTCTGCCATGTCCGGAATGAGAGACGACCTCCTTTCTCCATTGCGTCCAGAGCGTTGTTAATTATGTTTGTGAACACCTCTCTCAACTCCGATTCGATTCCCATTACTATTGGAACTTCCATAATACCGTCAATATCAATATCGTAGTCTACTCCACTTGCCTTAGCAATGTTCATCCATCTGGGCCTTGTGAACCCAATCGACTGTTCCAGCACACTCTTTATGTCTACAGGCATTAACGCTGTAGTATCAGATTCCTTCTTGGTAGCCAATCTCATTCTGCGTACTATTTCTGCACCATCATTGCAAACCTTATGAATGGTACGAAGTCCGTTCATTAATTTTTTATTATCCTCAATGTTCAACTCAAGCACTTGAGTGGTACCGGATATTACGGCCAGGATATTATTGAAATCGTGAGCAATACCAGCCGTTACCGTACCCATTGCCTTTAGCCTTTCAGACTGAATGAGCGTTGCTTCCATTTTCTTTCGTTTGTTTATGTCAACGGATACGACTATGATGGAATCAATTCGACCTTCAACGTCTCTTAGTGGCACAATAGTAGCCTGAAACCACAACTCATTTCCTTCTATATCACACAGTGGAGCTTCCCCTGTAATAACTTCACCTGTTTCTTTAACTTTTTCCAAGTTTATAGTCATACTATCTTTGAACGCCTCAGGAAAAAAATCAAAAGGATATGGTGTCCCATAATACTTTGTAACATCGTCAATTTTTAGAGCATTTATGCCCGCTGCACTCATAAATTTCAGATTAAAATCAAGATCCAAAACCTTAGTGCAAACCGGTGAATTATCAAACCAGGTGCGATTCTTCTTCTCTGTTTCAATTAGTTCCTGTTCCATCTTCTTACGCTCGTTGATCTCTTTATTTAACTCATCACGAGAGGCAGTAACTTCTCTTAAGCCTGTAGTCATCTTATTAAATTTATCTGCCAGATCACCGATTTCATCATTAGA
>ENA-OREN01001783-OREN01001783.1-marine-metagenome-genome-assembly--contig:-NODE-1783-length-23781-cov-4.426974_pt1 | contig 23781 bp, 19 predicted proteins | sample MGYA00248624_ERZ508555 | MGnify/ENA primary metagenome ERZ508555 (study PRJEB26222, sample SAMN06267773) | marine metagenome | isolation source: Saanich Inlet, British Columbia, Canada | place...
AAGAATATAGCCAGCTCTGATTTGGGCGGAATGTGTATCTGGCGGAATAACCATAAATGTGGCTAATTCTTCCTATACCCTGCATTTTATTGCGCTGGGTGTGATTTTCTATCAGTTGCAATCCGCGCTGTTTCCAGAACCAAAGCCAGTTATTGGTCCTATAAGCGAGGCGCGAATCGCGTCGCTCAACGAGCGTTGGATTAGCAGTATGGGTAGGGCGCCTAGCGACGAGCAGATGGCCGGGTTTATGGCGGTCGAGCTTGACCGGGACATGCTGGTTCAAAGGGCGCTGGATCTCGACTTCCATCTTTACGATTCAATCGTGTATCAGCGCCTGATACGCAATATGAAATTCTTGCAATTGGCAGACGGTAAGTCAGATGCACAGATTTTTAAACAGGCGCTGGGTATGCAGTTGCATCTTGATGATGAGGTGGTGAAGCGCAGGCTCATCCAAATGATGGAACAAAGGTTATTAGCGAATAACCCTCCACCGAAACCAAGTGCAGCAGAAATCGAGGCGGTCTTTATTGAAAAAAGGGAAGCTCTGAGGCGCCCGCCGTTGTATTCCATCGAGCATGTGTTCTTCCCTGCAGAACGAGCACCTGAAGTGGTGGCCGTCATTGCGAAAATCACGGATCAAGGTCTCGACGCTAAAGCAGCCAGAGAACTAGGAGCACCGTTCTTGCAAGGCCATCGTTTTATCAAAAAAACGCCGAGTCAGTTGGCGCGGAATTTTGGCAAGGGTTTTGTTCGTGAATTGGAATCTGAACTAAGCGCTATTCAGGCTGTAGCGAGCACGAACGCAAAACAACCGCAATGGTTAGGACCTATATCGTCGGTGTACGGCGTTCATTATGTGTGGCTTGCAGATTTCACAGCCGCGCGCGACGCACGATTGGATGAAGTAAAACAACAACTGCGTCGAGACCTTGAATACTCAGCAAATAGACAGGCATTGCAATGTGCAATCAAAGCTCTAAGGGCTGATTTTGATTTGCGAGGTGGTGGAAAAGCAGCGCTTGATAAAGAAGGTTTGTGCGAATGAGACGCTTATCTTCCGGTGTTCTAAGTCTGGTGTTTTTACTGTTGGTGTCGCTTCCTGATTACGTCGGCGCGCATCGCTTTGCGCCGTCTCTGTTAAAGATTGTGGAAACGTCCGAATATACATACAAGGTTGTGTGGAAAACACCGACTGAAGCGACGAGCAATGTACCACTGCGCCCGACTTGGCCAGTTGATTGCGAGGTGCAAAATGAAAAGCCGGTGGTACGCGAAGGTACTGGCACCGTTTCAAGTTGGGTGATTAGTTGTAAACAGCCTGGCGCCGAAGGTTTGATTGGTCAGGAACTCGGCGTGACCGGGCTGTCGGAGAATCAGGCGTCAGCGATGGTTATGCTCTCGATGAGCGACGGTCGTCATTATCAAAGTTTGGTCAATGCGCAAGCACCAGATTTTTTAGTGCCTGCGCAACCCGGCCAGTTAAGTGTGATGACGGAGTACTCGACGTTGGGCGCTGAGCATATTTGGGAAGGCCCTGATCATTTGATGTTCGTCTTTGGTTTGCTGTTGCTGGTGGGTGGCGGTTCTCGCTTGTTGTGGACCATTACAGCATTCACAGTAGGACACAGTGTGACACTGGCTCTGATCACGCTTGGGTTCCTCACCTACCCCGTGTCTCTCATAGAGTTTGCAATCGCGTTGAGCATTTTTGTGCTGGCATTAGAACTAGCCAGAAAAGAGCAGGATGGGGGCAAGCAAAGCCTATTTAGGCGGTATCCCTGGTGGTTGGCTGGGGGCTTCGGTTTACTTCATGGCATGGGTTTTGCGGGCGCATTGGCGGAGATTGGCTTGCCGCAAGGTAGTGTTCCTATGGCGCTGCTCTTTTTCAATATTGGTATTGAGATTGGGCAAATCATCTTTGTAGCATTGGCAATGACTGCGTGGTGGTTAGTTAGCAAGGTGTTTGCTAACCCCGCGTTTGGAGAACGAATGGCTGTAAGCCAGGATCGTCTGCTCATTATCCCGATCTATTTACTCGGTGGTTTGTCTGCCATGTGGTGTATTGAGCGTGGTTTGGAAGTGTTGGGTTAACGATGAGGCAGGTATTGAGATCGGCCATGAAAACCAATGCCCCTAAAGGGGTATGGGCAGTCCCTCATAAAGCTTTACACTAATACTTATCTACTCTTCTCGAGGCACGTTTGGGCGAGCTCACCAACCTGAGAACTACTATTGCCGTCGCCGCGATTGGCACGGTTGCCGTGTTGGTCTTTGCGCTGTTACCAGCAATCTCAGGTGTGCTGGCTGAGAGATTTTCTCTGGACGATATCCAGACTGGATTTGCCGCGACATCCTATTTCGCTACCTATGCTGTGGTGACAGCGTCATCCGGCCTCTGGATACGGCGATTCAGGTGGACCAGGTTGTTGGCAATAGGATTCGCCGCGATGGTTTCTGGATTATTGAGCTGTGCCTTTGCTGAATCCTTCGGTTGGGCGCAATATAGTCTCGCGATAGTGGGTGCGGGAGCAGCGTTGTTGTTTCCAATCAGTTTTGCGATTGCTTCTGACATGCAAAACACTGATCGAGTGTTCGCGATCAAACTGGCAGCGGAACAATTGGTACCTGCAGCGATGCTGCTGCTACTGGCGGGCACGATTGTGATCATCGGTGCTTATACCGATCTTTTTCTGGGCATTCTACTGATCGTAACGATTGGGTCAGCCTCGATACTACTGGTGCCAGACAACGTCGGGGAACAGGAAAATAGTAGTCATAGCTCGACGGGTGGTTTTTTCAGCGGTTCATTTGCGTTAGTCGGCTTGCTGGTTAATTTTTCGGGATTCGCTGGTCTATGGGCATTTCTTGAACGCATCGCTAACGAAAATAGTCTTGACGCTGCTTTTACTGGACGCTGGATTGCCTTGGGCCTGGTAACGTCAGGCATCGGTCCGCTCTGTGTTGCTTTCATCGGTGAGCGGCTGGACCGGCGTTTGGCAATAATTGTTGCTTCGACCGTAGCAGTATTTAGCCTGCTCCTGCTGCGAGGAGAAATCTCCGAAGTTCGATTTGCGATAACGCTATTCGTGCTGCCGCTTTCGTACTATTTTGCTGTCAGCTATATGCTGGCCATCGTGGCGGATGCGGATTACAACGGGAAGGTTTCGGGTTTGATGTCCTTTGTCCTTGCTTTCGGTGCGATCAGTGGGCCTGCACTCTTCGGGTATTTCAAATCGATTGATGGTCCGGTTCTTGGTGCTATGGCGGCGTTACTGGTGATCGGTGCAGGCATCATGGTTGTCGTTCAGATGACGTTACACTCAAGTGTCGGAAAAATTGGGTCAAAAAAATGACAGAAATCAGAAAAGAGAACCCCGCGTTCCTTGAATATGCGATTTGCCGTGTCGCCGAAGGCGCAGGATTAACTGCCACACATGCCCGCTACATTGCGGAAGCGATTGTGTTCGCTCATCGACAGGGCAAGCTGAATCAGGGGTTGGGCGTCTATGAAGCTATTGATCTTGTGCTGGATATCGGTGTCTTGGACCCGCTCGCGGTGCCGGAAATGGTCAGTGAAGGTCCTGCTTTTGCGGTCTTTAATGGCAATGCATCGAGTGGTTATTACACGCTCAATCTGATGGCGAAAAAAGCGATAGAAATTGCAAAAGAGACTGGAATTGCAATCGTTTTTGGCAGCAATCACAATGATGGCGGCAGTTTCGCTCGATACGTCTATCTAGCCTACGAGCAGGATATGATGGCGATAGCCTCGAACAACACTGTGCCGCTGGCCGCACCATTCGGGGGGATGTTTAACCTGCTGAGCTGTCCACCATTTGATGCGATAGTACCTTCTGGTGACGAGCCTCCAATCTGGGCCAGTTTAAAATTTGCCGAATGGTACGATGCAGATATCTCGGAAGCGGTATTGCAGAATCAGCCGATGAAAGGTAAGTGGCTGATAGATCCCGAATCAGGTGAAGTGACCGATGATGCCAGGCCCTACGCCAAACCCATACCGGGCTACGGTCGAGTATGGGATGCCTCTTGTGCTGGCCAGATTGAGACACCGCGAACTTATGCGCTGAACCTCTGGAATGAAGGACTCGCGGCGATTATCAATCCTCTGGGGATCCCTAGTTCAGAGTTGCCAACCATTGATGATTTTGCCAATGGCAATGCTGCGCCCAGTGTCGGCGGTAGCTACTACATCTGTATTGATCCCTCGCGTTTCGGACCCATCGAGGCAGTTAAAGAAAAATCAGACAAATTCATCCGGGAAATCAGCAATGTACGACCGCGACCGGGTCAGCGGGTGCGCATTCCTGGTGAAGATGGATATCGTTCGCTGCAAGATAGTGAGTCGACCGTGGATGTGCTGGAGAACCACTGGCAACCGTTCTTTGACAACATCGCAGCGAAGTACGGCCTGAACGAAGCTATCCTTCGCGATGAGTTTGAAACTCAGCCGATTGCCGGCAGTACCTGAACCCCGACCTTCCGCTGTCTGAGCACGTATCGGTTTATTGGGTAACCCCTAAGGGTAATTATATATAGAAATAGCCTTGTCTAAAGTGCTGGCCAAGTCGCTGACCCTGAGGGTCGAGCTGATCAAAGGTGAGTTCCCCGTTGAACTCCACGACTTGATGAAACAAACCAGCGAGAGAAGACAATGGTTAAAACTAGAAGCACGTTAAATTCAACTGCCTTACGGCGAAACAAACTTTCTACTGCAGTAGCAATGGGTGTGCTGATGGTTTCCGGTGACTCGATTGCCGAATCGAGGGTCATCGAAGAGGTTGTCATCACAGCTACCAGAAGGGCTCAGTCCGTTCAGGATGTGCCTATTAACATTTCCGTTGTATCAGGAGATACCATTCGGGAAACAGGTGTAAGCGACCTGAACGATCTGATTAGACTGGTTCCGGGCCTTGTGACGACGGATCTTGGTGCCGACGCAGGCGTCAATAACAGCTTGATCATGCGGGGTCTGAACGCTAACAACCCCGGCACAAACAACGTTTTACCAAATGTTGTTGAACCATCAGTATCGACTTATCTCAACAATTCACCGGTGTTTCTCAATCTGAAACTTGCCGATATATCTCGGGTAGAAGTGCTGAGAGGTCCACAGGGTACGCTCTATGGTTCGGGTTCGGTGGGCGGCACGGTTCGATTCATTTTCAACGAGCCAGATACTCAGGCTGCGAGTGCTTCTGTATCAGCCGGGGTCAGTAGCTCGTCGCACGGTGATGACCTTAACTACGAGTTCGATTTCGTGGGTAATCTGCCGTTGAGTGATACTGCCGCTGTTCGAATTTCGGCCGGTTATGAAGAGGAAGCAGGTGTCACAGATGCGATTAACATTTCTGTTCTGGACAGTTCAGGGAATGTGGTACCTGCAGGCGGTGACGCCATCGGTGGCGGCCATACAACGACAACCAAGGATGATACTGATGGCAGTGAAGTCAAGTATGTCAGAGCTTCTGTGCTTTGGGATGCGACCGACAACACAGAGCTGCTGCTCAGCGTGTTCCATCAAGAAAACGAATCCGACAGCGATACCTACATGCGCCTTACGGATGGGCAGACCAGCGGTGAAGAGTGGGAAAACGGTCGCCGGTTTCTGACACCAGGTGAATTCGAAGCAGACCTAGTGAGTCTCGAGGTTGAATCAGATTTCGGTTTTGCCACTTTCTCTTCATCAACCACTTTCACCGAAACTTCGGTCATGGCAAGAAACGATATCTCGAATTTGTATGAAAGCATAGATGAAGCTACAGGCGGTATAGCGTACTTTGGCTCACCTAGACTTGCATTTCTGACCGAAGCAGAAGGTGATTTCGAGGCGGTGACCCAGGAGTTCCGTCTTGTGTCAAACGGTGACAACGACTGGGACTGGGTTGCTGGTGTCTATTACAACGATACAGAATCAGATCTGATAGTTCACGATGTTGATCATAGTTATGAAGCCTGGTTGGCGTCTGTACCGGACGTCTACTACGGGCTGGGTACTTTCCTTGATGTGCTTAATACGTTCTCTGACCGTACTCCGCCTTTTACTGGTGCCTATTATCAGGATCGTACACTCGACTTTGAAGACAAGGCTGTATTCGGTGAATTGACTTATCATTTTTCTGAAGATTTCCAGGCCACCGTCGGTTTTCGTAAGTTCTGGCAGGAGTTCGATGCAAGCCAGGTGGTTGCACTACCCTATTGCGGATTTTTCTGCGCTCCTGATGGCAATCTGAATGGGTCTACCTCGGAAGCCAACAGTGCAAAATTCGATGACCAGTTGTTCAAATTCAATGCCTCGTACTACGTGAATCAGGACAGTATGTTGTATTTCACCTGGTCTGAGGGGTTCAGGCATGGTGGCGCTAACAGCTTTCCTACCGCTGGATTCGCGGGCGTAGATCCATCCTTTATCGTTTTTGACCCTGATGAGGCGACCAATGTTGAAGTCGGTATCAAAGGTACGTTCGGGGGCACCACAAACTATACTCTGGCGGTGTACCAGATCGACTGGGAAAACATTCAGCTGGATGTGTTTGCCGGGGCGCTCGGGATACCGGGAGTCGTCAATGGTGATGAAGCTAGATCACGAGGTGTAGAACTGGAGTTGAATAGCCGGCTCACGGACAATCTGCGAATTGACTTTGGCATTGGCTATACCAAAGCAGAAATTACTAAGGACGCGGGGCTGCTCAACTTTACTGACTTCGCCGTAGCCAGGGATGGTGACCCATTACCAGGTGTACCTGATGTTCAGGCTAGTATCAATGTTGATTACGACAAGCCGCTCGAAAACGGGTCAAACCTGCACTTCAACCTGAATGGATCTTATCGAAGTTCCGCAGAGACCAACTTTAATGCAGATTTCGGTAATTATGTCGAAGTGGATGGTTTCGATAAATGGAATGCTTCAGTAACCTGGGAGAAAGATTCCTTTTCGGTCAGGGCGTTCGTCAACAACATTACCGACGAGGTGGGTTTGAGCGGTGTACAGAATGGCCGGGCTGCCTACAGCCATATTGGTTTTATCGGTCGTCCCCGCACGGTTGGAATTAGGCTCAACTACGAGTTTAATTAGTAGGTGAGACTACGGGAGACCCTGTAATCCTGAAAAGATTGCAAAATTGGCGTTGCGATGACGTCTGAGGAACAAATACTGCTCCAGAAGCTAAGAAAGCATCTGGAGCAGAACAGGCTGAAGGAAGCTCTCGCTTTGTGCAGGGATCTGAATGGCCGATTTCCAGACAGTGCAGAGGGATGGTGTGCTGCCAGCGTCGTTGCCTGTCGCTTGGGCAATGCAGAGAAGGGGCTCGAATTTGTTGGCCGCGCTCTGATCATTGATCCTGACAATGCAAAATTCATGGTCGCCAAGGCAAATGCACTCCTGCAGTCACAAAAGTTTGCAGAGGCAGCTTCGCTCGCAGAGTCAGTCGCGGCCAAATCCCCCGAAGATGCGCGGGCTCAGGATATGGCAGGTGGCATCTTATCGAGATGTAACGATTACCAGAATGCGCTTCAGTATTATGAGAATGCAGTTGCTTTAGTACCAGCCAATGCGACCTACCAGTTCAATCTAGCAACAGTAAAACGGTTTCTGGGCGATCAGGTAGGTGCAGAGTCATGCCTGGATCGAGCCATTGACCTGAATTCGGACGATTTTGAAGCCTATCATCTTCGATCAGATCTGCGATCACAGACTGCAGAAAACAACCATGTGTCAGCCCTACAAGAGCGACTGAGCATCCCGATCCAGGACTGGCGTGGAGAGATGAAGCTGCGCTTTTCACTGGCAAAGGAACTTGAGGACCTAGCGGAGTACGAACAGTCCTTTGCCCAGTTGAAACAGGGGGCGGATCTGCGTCGACGTCATATGACCTATCGAGTCGACAGTGATCTTGAAACGATTGATCGTATCGTTAACGTTTATTCCGATGAGGCATTCAATCAAATTCAGTCAGGTTGTCCCGAAGAGCGACCGATATTTATTGTCGGTCTTCCGCGGACCGGAACGACACTGATAGATCGAATATTGAGCAGTCATGATCAGGTTCACTCAGCCGGAGAATTGAACAATTTTGCCCTGGCGCTGACGAGGCTTGCCCGGAACGAGGTGGGCGTAAATGGAAATGTCAGCCTCGTTGAGCAGTCAGCGAAGTTAGATTTTTCTGCTCTGGGCGAGGCCTATTTGGCGAGCATTGATGGAAGGGCATCGGCAAGCCGATTCGTCACTGATAAGTTACCGCTGAATTTTCTGTACTGCGGACTCATCCACAAGGCTTTGCCAGAAGCGAAGATCATCCACGTCACGAGAAATCCCCTGGATGCCTGTTATGCCATGTATAAACGACTTTTTCGTGATGCCTATCCCATGTCATATGACCTGACCGACCTGGGTCGATACTATCTGGCGTACAGGCGTTTAATGCAGCACTGGAATCGACTTTTGCCCGACGTTATCTATCCTGTCGCCTATGAAGACCTGGTTGCAAATCAGGAGGCAACATCCAGAAGCCTGATAGAGCGTTGTGATTTACCCTGGCAGGATTCCTGCCTGAGATTTCAGGACAATCCTGCTGCGAGTACCACAGCCAGTGCGTCGCAGATTAGGCAGCCGGTCTATGACTCATCCATTGGCAAGTGGCGCCATTATGAACGGGAACTGCAGCCTCTAATACGAATACTTGAAAAATCGGATATTGAGGTTGTCTGATGAGCGATACCTACAAAGGGTACTTGAGGCTGGTCAGGACCTGGCCTAGCATCATCTCAGGTTTGAACCTCCCGGTACGCTGATATGACGGCTATGTCACGAGCCACAGACAAGATCACTGACTACCGCCCGATAGGTGCTGGTATTTTTCTTTATATGCTGGCGCCGCTGGGCATGACACTCATTCCCCTGGTCGTTGGTGCAGCAGCAACTGATCTGGGTTTTTCGGACAGTGAAGTGGGTTACCTCGCTTCTGCTGATCTGGCCGGTCTCGCCGTCGTTTCTGCATCGGCAGCTTTCTGGATAAGAAAACTCTCGTGGCATCTGGTTGCCGGTGCAGCCCTTGCGGTGATTATCCTGGGCAACCTGCTTTCGGTAGCGGCTGATTCGTTTACAAGCCTTTGCGTGGCTCGTTTTATCACTGAGATGGGAAGCGGTGCGATCTTCTCGCTGGCGCTGGTGACACTTGGCGAAACCAAAACTCCGGACAGGTTCTACTCATTCGGTATTGGCATGACAATCGCGTTGTCGGTGGGTGTTTTCGTCTGGTTTCCTAGCCTTATAGCCATCTATGGTATAGATACGATTTTTATTTTTCACGGGGTCGTGGCGGCAATTGTCATCCCGGGTATTTTTTGGCTGCCAAAGGCCGTTGGTATTGCTTCGCAATCAGGTTCAGGTGCGCAGCTGAAGGACTATGTCCCTCTCTTTCTTTGTTTCATTGGTTTCGGTTGTTTTATGGTCGCAGAAGGCGGCATCTGGTCCTATATTGAACGTATTGGGGCGGGATCTGGACTGGACGCTGACTACGTCGGTCAGGTGCTGGCCGCAACCCAGGTTGCAAGCCTTGCCGCCACGATGCTCTCGTCTTACATTAGCATCCGTTTTGGCAGGGTCTGGCCAATCGGGTTGGGTATGTTCGGTTTTCTGATTTCTCTGTACCTGGTGCAGATTCCAACCGCTGATGGCTACCTGATCGGCGCTTGCCTCTCACAGTTTGCCTGGGTATTTGTCCTGCCTTATCTGCTCCTTCTGTGCGTCGAGCTTGATCCATCAGGGCGCTTCTATGTTTTGACGACCGCATTCAAAATGAGTGGGTTTGCGCTGGGGCCTGCAATTGTCGCGACGCTTATTCATACTGGAGGTCAAGCACAGGATACTGTGCAGACAGTAACGCAGGATTTTGAGGTAGTCTCATGGGTAGGCACGATATTTCTTATCTTAAGTCTTGTATTGTTACTCCCACTTGCGAGCCGTATGGATAGGCGCGTGAGCAGCTGATTCAGACTGTAAAGAAAGGAAAATATTATGAGTGACATTGCTGACCAGCGCCTAGAAGCGATGCGAAAGTTTGCGCAGCGGAGCCTTGAGAATCATCGACACCCTCACATTGGTGAGTTCTATAAACGTTGCCTTGAAGAGAACGCACCGGTTTTTGATCCCCCGCATGAGCTGACAGAGAATACGTTCTATCGAGCGCCCAGAAGTGATCAGCTGAATATCGCAGATATCGCCTGCCTTGGTCTGCCGATGGATGTCAGCGCGCCGTACCATGGCGGGCAAAAGTTTGCTCCGAATGCATTACGCGAAGCATCATGCACGCATGGCCCCATTCACGATCGCTGGAATGTCATCCCGTTCGATATGTGTCGTGTCATTGACTATGGCAATGTTGTCTTCAGCAGACCCCACGACACGCAGCAGACCGTTCAGGATATTTACGAGACCATTTGTGAGATTGACGATGCCGGGGTGGTACCTTTTTCAGTGGGGGGTGTCCATACCGTGTCCCATCCTGTGCTGAAAGCGTTGGGGCGCAAGGAGCCAGTTGGGCTCATTCACATTGATGCCCACGCAGATACGATGACGGGTGAAATGCAGGGTGAGGAACTGAGTGACGGAGCTGTGTTTCGTAATGCGGTACTGGATTCAGGCATTGATCCGGCGCGGACAGTACAGATCGGCATCCGCGGTTTCGCGACTCACTACTGGGATTTTTCCTATGACAGCGGCATGAGGGTCATCACGATGGATGACTTTGACGAAATGGGTTTGAAAAACGTTCTGGCCGAAGTACATGAGATTATCGGTGGTGGTCCCTGCTATCTGACGCTGGACTGCGACGGTATTGATGCTAACTATATGCCGGGTACGCAGCTGCCGGAACCCTTTGGTTTTACTTCGCGCGAAGTTCGCAATCTGATTCGCGGGCTGCGCGGCCTTGACCTTGTTGGCGCTGATATTGTTGAACTGTGCCCTTTGGTTGATGTACGTGGTACCTCGGCAAATCTTATGGCCGCCCTCGGTTTTGAGATTCTCTGCCTGCTCTCAGAGGCACGCGCAGAGCGCACCGGTGAAATCAACAAGACCCATTGGTAGGTAGAGAGCTTATTCAGAAGGGAATGTGATGACTGAAGCGCAACGTTTGGTAGGTAGAGATCTTATGCAGGAGGAAAAGCGATGACTGAAGCGCAACGCTGGGTTGATTTTGACCCGAGAGATTTTATGGATGAGCTCAAGGATGGCGATATTGAGAAAGCACTTGAGCAGGTCGATGAAAACGCCACCTGGCGCATCCCCGGTGACCCGAAGTATGGCGGTGCAGTTCATGAAGGTCTGGCGGGATTTCGGAAGTTCGCAGAACTAGCCAATTACTTTTTGCCTCATGGCGTTGAACGGCTCTGGTCCAGAGTCTCGCATGCGCCAGGGATAACTTTTCTTGAACAGAAAATCCGCGCCCAGACGATAATAGACACGGTGTACGAGAATGAATATGTATTCGTTTTCAGCCACGGTGAAGATGGCAAGCTTATCGAGGTAAAGGAGTATCAGGACATGCAGCCGATGAACGATGCCTTCGAAGGATGGGAGCCGGACGAGTAGCCTCGCGAGGTATTATTCCCGTAAGGCCTCGATATCAACACCGACTTCAGCACCCATTTGTTTTATTCCTTGCCAGTACTTCTGCTGAACTGGCACGCCGTTTAACCGGCGTTCTCTTTCGCTACGCAGTGCGTTTTCCCCCGGCAGGGTGATTTCATCAAATCCTTTTTGCAGCTTGGTTTCCTTCAGGGTTCGAACCCACGCATCTACTCGCTGTTTGAACAGGTCAAGTGGCATGAGATCAGCAATGTTCACTACCATTAAAAAAGCACCGCCACCTCGTTTGACCAGCCGGTCCGGGTCGGCAGCCAGTGCGTGCATGCTGGGATATTCCATTTGAGGTGAAGTATAGCCGCCGGGTGTCAGCAGTCCGGTCATGATTTCGATAAAGACATTCATGACATAGAGCTTGACGTTAGGAAATACCGGAGCAGCAAGCATTGGTGCGGCGCGGTGTTCAGGGTGCTCGATATAGGGTGCAGGGTCATCAGTCAGTTCTCCGGTATCAGGGTCGACCAGACATTTGCTGTCCAGTTTGCGACCTTCGAGTACGGCATCAGAGAGATAGGTTTCATAGATGCCAGATACAGAGGTGTCACCAATGATAGCGTCCATGTCACCCGCAGGGCATGCATATGAAAAAGGCGCAGCGGACATTTTCAGTTCGCGGCCGCCCCAGGGTGCGTTCTGTGTCACTGAGTTGACGGTTAGAATGCCGATGCAGTCATGATCGAGTGCCATTCGCGTGTAGGCACTGGCGCAGCCAATGTCGTGCCAATTGTGCACAAGGCCGACACCAAAGGTGTGTTGTTTGGCTTTTTCGATCACCATTTCCATCGCGCGTGTGAGCGTGTATTGACCCAGCCCCCGGTTGCCGTTAATCACGACGTAGTTGTTGTTATCCTGCTCAATAGTCGGTTCTGCGTTCATGTTAATTTGATCGTACTGCATCATCAGGTGATCGATCATCGCGATCCCCATACCCTGCATTTCCTTGCCAAGAAGGTCTCCTGCGAGAATGGCGTCGGCGAAGGCTTCACCCTGATGTTCCGGGGCACCCCAGGCCATGATGACCGTCTTGTAGACCTTGTGGAGGTATTCAGCAGATTCGTATTTCATCATGGGGTCACCGATTAGTCCGAATGGTCAGTTTGAACCTGAGAGGATAGGCTAACAATACTACCTAGTGGGTAGTGCCAGCAGGCAGCTTCTCTGTGACAATAGATGATCCCGCGTAACTGTTAGGGCAATTTCGGAGTTCAGGATGAAAGATGCAAAAGAGCAGGGGGTGATATTGCCTGTTGAGGGCATGTCATTTGACGTCGTTGATGAAAAGCTGAGTGGGCTTCAGTCGGAGATGACCTCTGAGGTGGCCGGAAAGCTTAGCGTTAACTCACTGAAAGGGCGTGCTGATATTCAGCGCGTAGTCGAAAATGCCTATCTTAAATTCTTCCCTTATAACGCGTTGTTCACCAGGCAGGAAAGTGCTGCGGCGAGTATAGAGAATCAGGTGCTTGAGATGTGCGCCGCTCTGATGAACGCAGGAAGTGAAGGGCGAGCAAATCTGACGTCCGGTGGGACCGAAAGCATATTCTGCGCGTTGCATTCGATGAGAGAGTGGGCGAAGGTCAAGTTCCCGCATATTAGAAATCCAGAAGTGGTGGCGCCGTATTCTCTACACGCAACATTTAACAAAACGGCACACTTTCTGGGCTTAAAAATTGTCCGGGTACCGGTGGGTGAAAATCTGCTGCCGGATATCGAAAAACTCAATACGGCAGTGAATGAAAATACCATCGGTATAGCTGTCTCTGCGCCAAGCTGGCCCTATGGGCTGGTTGACCCGGTAGAGGAGGCAGGAAAGCTGGCGCTGGAATATGGGCTGTGGCTGCACGTGGATGCGTGTGTAGGAGGCTATATACTGCCTTTCATGAAAAAGGTGGGTTGTGACATTCCTGCATTTGATTTTTCAGTTCCGGGTGTCTCTTCTATCTCTGCTGACCTGCATAAATATGGCTATGCACCTAAACCTTGTTCAACAGTTCTCTACCGTTCGGCATCAGAACAGCAGTATCACTTTGTGCCGGTAACAGAATGGCCCTGCGGTCTGTACCTCTCGCAGTCTTTTATGGGCAGCCGACCCTTCGCGTCGACCGCCGCTGCGTGGGCTGTGATGAATTATCTTGGTGAGCAAGGCTATATTGAGAACGCGAGGCAGATTCTGAACGTGAAAGAGAAAATTCAGCATGCAGTAACACAGATCGAAGGTCTGTCTAGCTGGGAAACCCATGGTCCGTTGATGATGATCAAAGGGGAAGGTCTGGATATACAGATGGTGACCGGGGCTATGCGTGAGCGCGGATGGGTTCTGTTGGGTGTACTGGAACCAGCAGCCATTCATCTGACTATCGACCCGATGCAGTTAGAAGACCTTGAACGTTTCGTAAAGGATCTTCATGAGAGTGCAGAGGCCGTTAGTAAGGGGGAATTTAGTACTGAAGGATCTTTGAACTATGGTGGTGCCGGTGGAGCCGGTGCACCACATTGGTTGCGAGACGCGATGAGCTATATGGACGAAGGCAGGGGTTAGACGTGGGTGAGCTTGAGTTGATGAAAGGGAAAGTTGCGATTGTTACTGGCGCTGGTCACCCCATGGGTATTGGCTGCGCCATCGCCAAAAAGCTCGCGAGCCTGGGTGTTGCAGTTGTTCTGACGGATATTACCAGCTGCGAGGCGAGCCTAAGGGCATCGAGGGAGGCACTTGAAGCGAAGGGAGCCACCGCGATGGATCTGATCATGGATATCACTCAACCGGCCGAGGTTAAGCGAGTGGTGACCACGGTTGTCGAGCGCCTCGGTGGTATTGATATTCTGGTCAATAATGCGGGAATCGGTGGTGGGTCAAGCCAGCTGCTTGATATCAAACCCGAAGCGTTTGAGAAAACGCTCGAGGTGAACCTGATGGGGACCTTTCACTGTTGTCAGGCGGTTGTGCCGCAAATGCTGAAAGCGGGCGGTGGCGCTATTGTTAACGTGGCGTCACTGTGTGGGCTCGGCGCTATTCCAGAAATTCCGATGCCTTATACGGCGTCAAAATTCGCTGTTGTTGGCCTGACAAAAGCGCTTGCCCTTGAGTTTGCTGACAGGAATATCCGTTGCAATGCGGTCTGCCCGGGTGCGGTCAATACCTTTATGCGGGACCAACTGTTTGAGCGTATTGCTGGTGAACAGGGCATTACGGTTGAAGAGGCTAGAAACCTTGAAGATGAAACGATTGCTTTGGGCAGAGGTGGTGAACCCGAGGAAATAGCTGCCACTGTTGCTTATCTAGCGGGAGCGGGTGCGAGTTACATGACCGGGGTTGCTCTGCCTGTGGCTGGTGGCATGGCGCCGGGTCTTTGATGAGCGGCACAATTAACCAGAACGGGTAATGTTGTAACCAGCGTTACTTGTCGTATGCTGGCTGCCATCCAATCAGAGTAGAGGTGGCTATGTTCTTCTTACTGGAAAATCAGGTGGTTGTTGTTACAGGTGGAGGATCAGGTATTGGCCTGACTGTCGTTAAACGATTCGTTAGCGCAGGTGCACGGGTCGTCATTGCCGACCTGTCCGATTGCAGTGAACTGGCTCGCGATCTGGGGTGCAGGTCGTATGTGGTAGATGTCGCGAATGAAAACCAGGTTAGTGACCTGATGTCTTTCACTGTTGAACAATACGGCGCCATCGATGTTCTGGTAAACAATGCCGGTGTATTTTCCGAATACAAGAAACTGATGGAGACCCAAACCAGTGATTTTCAGTTCTGCCATGACGTCAATGTGATGGGCATCGTCAATGGCATCAAGGCTGCAGTACCTCACATGAATGATGGCGCTCGGATTGTTAACACATCGTCAATGGCAGGAAAACGCGGCGCGGTGAATCTTGCTTCCTATGTGGCCTCTAAACATGCTGCCATTGGTGTGACAAAAACCGCAGCCATGGAGCTGGGTGATCGAAACATTCGCGTCAATTGTGTGTGCCCGACGTCGGTCAACACACCGATGGCACACGAAGAGGGTGGAGAGACGATGCTGCGGTATGAAAAGCTGATGGTGCCCATTGGTCGAATTTGTGAGCCGGAAGAAGTGGCAGCAGCAATACACTTCCTGGCGAGTGAAGACTGCGGGTTTATCAATGGTCAGGCTATAGAGCTCTGTGGTGGTTCGTCGGCAGGCACGAATGAGCGTGCCATGCAGAAACTGGCGGAATAGATGGCGGTGAGTACCTGATTTTCTGAGCCAGGAAATTTGACCGGAGTAAAAAGCATGTCAGATGAAACCAGAACCGAGAGTGTCAGATTCCTGAGATATGCCATAGAGCGTGTTGTGAAGGCTGCAGGCGGGTCTGAAGCCCATGCGGAATGTATCTCTGAAGCCATTGGTTTTGCTCACTTGCAGGGCAAGCTCAATCAGGGCCTTGGGGTCTACGAAGTTATTGATCTCGCGCTAAAGGTTGGTGTGATGGATATGACGTCGACACCTGAAGTCATCAATGAAGGTCCTGCCTGGGCGGTTGTCGATGGCAGACGGTCGTCCGGTTACTATGCCTTGAATATCATGGCTGATATTGCCATTGAGAAAGCACGAACTAGCGGCATCTCTATCGTCTATGGCGGCAATCACAACGATGCCGGGAGCTTCGCGGCGTATGTTTATAAGGCCTACGAACAGGACATGATGGCGATTTCTTCAAACAATACGCCGCCACTCGCTGCTCCTTTTGGCGGCATGGTCAACCTGCTGTCCTGCCCGCCCTTTGATGCGATTGTACCTGCAGGTGACGAGCCACCGATCTGGGCTTCTCTGAAGTTCGGTGAGTTTTATGACGCCGACATATCGGAGTCGATACTGCATAACAAACCGATGCAGGGTAAGTGGTGCATTGATCCCGTAACGGGTGAAGTGACTGATGATCCCACTGATTATGCTCAGCCGTATGAGGGTTATGGCAGGGTCTGGGGGTATTCGTGCGCCGGCCAAATAGAGACGCCACGGACCTATGCGCTCAATCTGTGGAATGAGGCAATGACTGCGATCATCAATCCGATTGGGGTACCAGTGACCGACCTCTCTGATACAGATGCTTATCAAAGCGCTATCAAACATGGGACCGAAGCGACAACAACCGTTGGCGGCAGCTACTATATGTGCATAAACCCGGCGGTATTTGGGCCAATTGAGGCAGTTAAGTCGCGGTCAGATAGTTTTGTCAGTTCGATTCGTGACTGCACGCCGCGACCGGGTCAGCGAGTGCGAATACCCGGTGAGACCGCTTATAATAATCTTCAGCAGCAAAACGATGACATCGAGGTGCAGGTTAACCACTGGGACCCGTTCTTTAACAATATTGCAGGTCAGTATGGTTTGTCGGAAAAAACCATCAGAGCCGATTTTGAAGCTGCAGAATCAGCAGGCTGATTGAAGCATGGCGTGCAACAGGACGTTACAGCCTTCGACGGCCTGTGATGAAGAAATGTTCTCCGCCTCATTGTGTGAAATACCGTTATCGCAAGGAACGAATATCATGCTGGTTGGTGCGACCCTGGAAACATAGACCGAATCGTGCCCAGCACCCGAAACCATGTTCTTGGCAGAGTAACCCAGAAGTTCTGTTGCCTGGGTGACCGCTTCAACACAGGCTTCGTTGAATACCACTGCAGGCGACTTCCACTCATCGTGTATGACGTATTCAAGCCCTTTTTTGGCGCATTCTTCGGCGACGATAGTACGCATTTGCTGGTCTATGTCGTCGAGAACGCCCTGGTTCGGGTGGCGTAGATCCATGGTTATCGTGACGCTTTCAGGAACCGTATTACGCGATCCGGGGTTCGCGGAAATGTCCCCGAATGTGACTCTCGACCAGGGCGCGTTTTCTTTTGCCAACCCATATAGCCTGTCGATGACAGGCGCCAGCGCCATGAATGGGTCCTTACGAATCTCCATTGGGCTGGGGCCAGCGTGACAGGCTTCACCGATAATGGTTATGTCGTACCAGTTCATTCCCTGCACGCCAGAGACAATGCCGATCTGCTGATCTTCGTTTTCCAGGATCGGCCCCTGTTCGATATGCAGTTCAAATGCCGCTTTAACGGGTTGGTTGCAGGCGGCAGGTAATTCCCCCAGGTAACCTATGTCGACCAGGGCTTCCTTGAGAGTGATACCGGCTTTGTCAACTCGACTGTGACCATAATCAATACCAAACTCGCCAGCCCAGACTCCGGACCCCACCATCGCGGGCGAAAAACGGGCGCCTTCTTCGTTGGTCCAGGAGATCACAGCGATAGGGTTTGTTGTGCTGATATTGTGATCGTTGAGGGTCCTGATTACTTCAAGACCTGATAGCACTCCATAGACGCCGTCAAACTTCCCGCCAGTGGGTTGCGTGTCCAGATGCGAGCCTGCCATGACGATAGGCGCGTCTTCATCATCGCCCGCACGACGAGCGAAAATGTTGCCCATCTGATCGAACTCTACGGTGCATCCGGCATCCATGCACCAACTGACAAAAAGATCACGGCCTTGCCGATCGAGTTCTGTCAATGCCTGTCGATTGCAACCACCATTTTTAGTGGCACCAATTTTCGCCATGGTCATCAGGCTCTGCCACAATCTTTGTTCGTTGATCCTCAGGGTTCCCATGTTGATTCTCTATTTGTTTTGTTTTGTTTTGTCGGCAGCACTGCGCGCCAATTGTAGACCTTCGGTGAGTGGTTTGATTGAGAGTAGGCAAAAAGTCTATACAAAGGTATACCCCGGGGGGGTTACCCAGCATATTACTCTGAGGCCGGGTTAATCGCCTGGCCTTCAAAGTAGTAGACCAGCGGGTCCTGCTCACTGCCTGAAGGCACCATGGCGATAGACTCCAGAAACAATGCAAACAGTTCCGCCTGGGAGGAAACTCCGAGCTTTGCATGGAACCGCTTTCGATGAACCTTCACAGTATCGAGACTGATCTCCAGTAGTTGAGCGATTGATTTGCTGGCATAGCCTTTAAGGATCAAATGCAGTACCTGACATTCACGATTGGTCAGATAGTCCTTGCCAAAATTGTTGAAAGCCGTCTCCAGGGTAATACTGAATTCTGTGCCGCCTTCATTGTGGCTCAAAAGGCGTGACAGCTCGCTTTCTCTGGACCAGTGCTGACGACAGCTTGATGCTACAAAGGGAAAAATCGTGCGGAGGTCTTTAATTTTGAGGTCTGGGGGCATGCTGCCTTCCCTGAGCCCGCAGGAGATGGACAGGTGAATGTCGTCATTGATCTTTAACAGCATACCAGTCTCATCGATGATTCTGGTGGTCATGAAGTAACTGCGGTAGTACTCGGTATCAAAGAACTCGTCCGGAGCTACTTCCTTGAGCCTGTAGACGCCGTCTTCAGCATTGTGACGAAACAGATCGTAGAAGGGGTCAAGCAGATAAGCGCCATCGAAGTAAGGACCAAGGGTGGGCGTTTCATCCTGTTTACTGAGATTGCTGAAAATCAGCTGAGGTCTCTGATTGCGTATGAAGGCGATGAAAACAGTACTATCGTAGCCACTGATATGTTGGGTTGCGTCTGCTACAAGCTGGCAAAAGCTGTTTTCCCCGACAGCATCCACAATTTGGCCCAGTAGGCCGTACCATTTCTCTGAAGATAACATGCTTTGAGGCACTTAGGTGTTCCTTCAATTCGTTGCTTTGCTCAGCTTCTCACATTGTACCCACAAAGGGGTCTGGTTTTCATGGCCAGCTGATGGTTTCATGTGCTCCATGTTTTCTTATACTGGATTTTGATTATGGCGTTGATTGATCAGGCTGAAGACGCAAAAGCCATTTGGGATATGGATCGGCGGCATTTCATACATCCCTATACAGACTTTGCCACATTTAAACAGGAAGGAAGCCACGTTATCAGTAAGGCCAAGGGCGTCTTTGTGATGGACTCAGATGGCAATCGGTTCCTGGATGGAATAGCGGGCCTCTGGTGCGTCAATATCGGCCACGGAAGGGAAGAGATGGCTGACGCGATGCGAGACCAGGTCCTGGCCATGCAGTACTTTAATCCTTTTGGACACTCGACCAATGAACCTGCGTCAATACTGGCGCAAAAGCTTGCCCAACTGGCGCCGGGAAACCTGAACCACGTGTTCTATACCTGTGGTGGCTCAACCGCGAATGACTCAGCCATGAGGGTCATTCACTATTACAACAACCTGCGGGGTAAACCGAATAAGAAGAAGGTCATATCCAGAAATAATGGCTATCACGGCAGTACTTATATAGCTGCGCATCTGACAGGTATCCATGCCACCAAAAACAGTTTTGATCGTGCAGCTGAGAGCTGGATCAGTCACGTCTCCTCTGCAGATATGTATCGTCGCCCAGCAGGGGCCGAAGATCTTCCTGAAAAGGCTTATGCGCAGTTTCTGGTGGATGAACTTGAAAATCACATTCTACAGCTGGGCGCTGATAACGTCGCGGCGTTCATTGCCGAACCCGTGATGGGGGCAGGCGGCGTGCTAGTGGCGCCAGAGGGTTATCACCGTGGTGCCTGGGAAGTCTGCCAAAAACACGATGTACTGTTTGTTGCTGATGAAGTCGTCACCGGCTTCGGGCGTCTGGGCGAGTGGATGGCTTCCGAGGCGCTGTTTGGCTTCGTACCTGACGTGATGATACTTGCCAAAGGTATCAACTCTGGATACGTACCGTTGGGAGCGGCAATTTTCTCAGAGGAGATCTACAAGGTTATCAGTGAGCCGCAGTGTGAAGATGGTGTTTTCTCTATGGGCTTCACCTATTCAGGACATGCTGTCGCCTGCGCGGCAGCACTGAAGAACATTGAGATCATTGAAAGAGAGAATCTGCTGAGCCATGTCCGAAATCTGGGGCCCTATCTTCAATCGCAAGCCAAAGAGTTGCTAGACATTAGTGTCGTGGGAGATGTTCGAGGTCAGGGTTTTATGTTGGGAATTGATCTGGTGTCAGATCAAACAACAAAGGAACCCCTGATGATGGCGGCAGAGGTATACCAAAAATGTTTGTCGAAAGGACTGATTGTGAGACCGATTGGCAACATCCTTGTTCTGTCGCCGCCGCTGACATTTACTCGTGAAAATATAGACCAGCTGCTGTCGATCTTAAGAGCTTCGTTAGAAGAACTAGCACGAGAGATGTGAACACATATCTTCGCCAACACAGAGGTAGAGAAAATGTCAGATGAAGTGTATTCGTTGCCTGAACGGGGTGCTAGTTATGACGATGTGATGTCTCAGGTCAGAGAACTCCGTGGGCAGATGACACCAGGCCAGCGAGGCAAGCTGGCGAGTACAACATTTCAGGGCCAGGAAGAAATGTCGAAACTTACCCATGAGGCGTTCAATGAATTCCTTGAGTGGAATGGGCTATTTACGTTTCAGGAATCTGCGGCGGCGAAGATGGAAAATGAGGTGCTCGATATCTGCATCAACCTGCTCAATGGCGGTGAGCAGGGGCGAGCCAATCTTACCTGTGGAGGAACCGAATCAAACTTCAATGCTTTCCATGCCATGCGAAAGTGGGCGAGAGAAAATAAACCGAACATAACCGAGCCAGAGGTGGTTGCCCCCTATTCCACCCATTCGACGGTTCACAAGACCTGCAAGTATCTCGATATCAAAGTCATAACCGTTCCTCAGCTGGACGATCTTTCCTGTGACTTTGAAGCGCTTAAGGCAGCAGTAGGGCCGAATACGATCGGCGTCGTCGGTTCGGCGCCGAACTGGCCCTATGCAACGGTCGACCCCATAAGGGCTATGGGTGAACTGGCGATTGAAAATGATCTCTGGCTCCATGTTGACGCCTGCGTCGGTGGGTACATCCTGCCGTTCTTCGCAATGCTCGGTGAGGATGTTCCTGAATTTGATTTTCGGGTCCCGGGTGTGAGATCTATCTCGGCAGACCTACACAAGTATGGATACGCGCCGAAACCTTGCTCGACTGTTTTGTGGCGATCTCAGGCAGAGCAAAGCTATCACTATATGCCAATTACAGAATGGGCCTGCGGCCTTTACCTTTCGCAGGGCTTTATTGGGTCTCGTACTCTGGGCCCAGTTGCCGGGATATGGGCGCTGATGCATTACTGGGGGAAAGAAGGGTATCTGGAAAATGCGCGGCGGGTTTTGCACGTAAAGCGGTCAATTGTCGAAAAATGCCGAGAGATTGATGGGCTGCACACCTGGAAGTCAGATGGACCGTTGCTGATGATTGCCTCAGACGAATTTGACATCAGGGTGGTGGTCAGCGGAATGGAAGATCGTGGTTGGCGTTTGCTGGGTGTTACGAACCCGCCGGCAATTCACCTGACACTTGATGTCATGGAAGATGAGTCTCTTGTACAATTCCTGACTGATCTTGAAGAAATCGTTGATGGCATCAAGACAGGCGCGATAACTCGTGAAGGTCAGTTGACCTATGGCGGCGTAGGTGCAGAGTCCTCGGCGCCCAAGTGGCTCCTGAGCGCGATGGAAATATTTGACCAACAGGAAACAAAGAAATGAAAGAACAGCTCAGTGATGGCCTGTTATTAAAGGCTGGAGCATATATAGATGGTGGCTGGGTTTCAGCCGACGATGGCACCACATTGCCAGTAGTAAACCCATCCAGCGGTTCGGTTATTGCTGAAGTTGCCAGATGCGGAACAAATGAAACGCGCCGCGCTATCGAAGCGGCCGAGGTCGCCCACAAATCATGGAGTCGAACGACAGCCAAGGAGCGCGCAGCCATTCTGCGACGGTGGTTTGATCTGATGATGGAGAATCAGGAAGACCTGGCGAAAATACTGACCGCAGAGCAGGGGAAGCCACTGGCGGAGGCGAGGGGTGAGATCGCATATGGTGCTAATTACATCGAATGGTTTTCTGAAGAGTGCAAACGAGTCTACGGTGACACGATACCTCATCCTTCGAATGACAAGCGTCTGGTCTGTATTAAACAGGGCGTTGGTGTAGTTGCCTGTATAACACCGTGGAATTTCCCAAACGCGATGCTGACCAGAAAAATTGCACCGGCGCTCGCGGCTGGATGCACTGTTGTCTGTAAGCCAGCGAACGCTACACCCCTCTCTGCCTACGCATTTGTTGAGTTGGCAGAGCGCGCAGGCGTCCCGGCCGGGGTGATCAATATTGTGACCGGGAAAACCGCAGAGATCGGAAAGGAGATGAGCGGCAACCCCATCATACGCAAACTGACTTTCACGGGCTCAACGCCGGTTGGCAAGCAGTTGATGGCGGAATGTGCAGCGACGGTAAAGCGAACATCAATGGAGTTGGGCGGCAACGCACCATTTATCGTTTTCGATGATGCGGATCTTGATTCTGCGGTTGAAGGTGCAATGGTCAGCAAGTACAGAAATGCCGGACAAACATGCGTTTGCGATAATCGGCTGCTTATACAGTGAAGTGTTTACGATGCATTTACTGAGAAGCTGGCGGCTGCCGTGGCGAAGTTGAAAGTCGGAGACGGAATCAGTGAAGGTGTCACTATCGGCCCCCTGATTGATGAAACCGCTGCCAGCGATGTGATGGATTTCATTAAAGATGCGACCGACAAGGGGGCAACCGTTGTCGCAGGTGGCAGCCGGGCAGTGCAGGGAGGTTCATTTGTTGAACCGACGATCCTGACGAATGTCAGTGAAGACATGCGGGTGTTCAAAGAAGAGATTTTTGGCCCAGTTGCACCTTTGTTCAGCTTTAAGACAGAAGAAGACGCGATTCGCATGGCTAACAATACGGAAGTAGGGCTTGCGTCTTACTTTTATTCCCGTGACATAGGTCGTGTCTGGCGGGTTGCGGAAGCACTTGAGTACGGGATTGTGGGTATCAACGAAGGTCTCATCTCAAATGAGATGGCGCCCTTTGGTGGTGTCAAAGAGTCCGGTCAAGGTCGCGAAGGTTCCAAGTACGGGCTTGATGACTATCTAGAAATCAAATATATGTGTCTCGGAGGTCTTGACCAGTGACTGAGGCTGGAGCTGTTAGGGTTTCGTGAGCATCGACTATCAGCGATTAACAGCGATAGTCGACCCTTCAGGTATGACCAGGTTTTACGGTCGCGCCCCTGCCCGACTGCTGAACACTTACCGCTGAATCAAACGTATCATCTGGCTGCGTTTAA
>ENA-OREN01001784-OREN01001784.1-marine-metagenome-genome-assembly--contig:-NODE-1784-length-23774-cov-8.718867_pt1 | contig 23774 bp, 39 predicted proteins | sample MGYA00248624_ERZ508555 | MGnify/ENA primary metagenome ERZ508555 (study PRJEB26222, sample SAMN06267773) | marine metagenome | isolation source: Saanich Inlet, British Columbia, Canada | place...
AATAAAATGAAAACGACAATAGACTACAGCGACAAAACAGAGCGTGAGGCAATATCAGATGTATTGTTTTACATTGGATTCAATCACTTTAAAAAGGTGGTGCGTGAGATTAGTAAATACACTGATAACGAGGAAACGCGGAAAAGTTTTATGATTGGTTTGGAGTTCGCAGGGGTAGAAGGTTATCCCGCAAAGGCTATGCTGAATCGTTATCTCAAAGGTGAAATAAAATGACAAATCGTATCACAAAAACCACGCTTCAGGATCAATTGGACCGTCTCAACGCCAAGCTCCATGAAGCGGCGCATATGGATTTAAACTATGCTGGATGCTATGGAGGGTACTGTCTGACAAATTACAAAGGCTCGCATCACGCAACGCCTCGCATGAGTGCAAAGGAAATGCATCAATATCTTAACGGTGCATTAGATTGGATCACAGGAGATAAATAAAATGACTATGAAAACGAACGCATCAATCCGCCGCTTCATTGCGTACCAAAAGCAAGCACATCCATGTGCCCCAACTAAGGCGTGGGACAGATACGAGATATACGTCTGCTGCGTTGCCAATACCGAAACACCTAAGACATTCAAAGATTGGATCACATCATGACAAGCAAACGAATTGACAGGAAATTATGGGCATTAGAGATTGATATGGGGACAAGGTGCACAGGTGCGGCTTTTGTGACAATGTGCGAACGATTCGATGAACTTCATGAGATGCTGTCTGATGTAGATGAAGACAAAGACTGTCATGGGCAGCATCGCGATACCGGACGAGGCATTTGTGATGACTGTGGAGAAATTTTGGATGTCCCATGGCTCTGAGTTATGACAGAACTTTATAAAACATAAGGAACAAGCTATGAATAATAATTTTATTAAGCATGCAGTAGTTGAAGAGATGGAGGATATCTTAAAACGCTTTACGGAATCACTAGCAGTTCTTGATGCGCTAGACAGAGACACAGGTTCTTCGGGAGCATATGATCTTCATGATCAGCTCTTCACCCTAATCAAAAGTTCTGAAAGTCTAGCGGCTTGTCTAAAAAGAATAGGATTAATTATACCCACCGAATGAAAGGGGATAAACAAAATGATTAGACCATACTGTGCATTAAATTACTGGCAAGCTGATCAGATTGCCGAACGCTTGGGTGTATTAGAGGACACATATCAGGAATTATGGAGTAAGTGTGTGCCACTATACGACGGAAAATATAGAAACGAAGTGCCGGGTGAATTCTGCCATGATTTGGTTAGCACTGGCGGATGGGACTTGCTAAGTGATGAGGCTAAAGCTGACGTTAACGATGCAATTTGGTGGGACTGTTTCATCTGCTACCGTCATTGCCTTCGTTGCCAATGACTTGGGATAGTGAAGCTGAATTCTGTGGAGGATAAACAAAATGATTTATGACCTATCGAAGCTGGACGGTACTATTCACGCACGAATTATGCTGTCACCTAAGTATACCGAATGGTTCAGTGAGTACCCTGACAAGTTGCTAGGTATAGATACTAATGCCAAGACAATCAAAGGCATTAAGTATAATATAGAAACAGCTATTCTATACCTATCACCGGGTACAAAGTCCGGTTGCAATCTATGTCCTATGTCTCGCATTGCAATGTGCGAAGAACCTTGCCTAGATGAAGCTGGCAGGGGTGCTATGGGTACGGTACAGATGTCCAGACTTCGTAAGACACTTTACCTTCTACAGTACCCTGAATTATTCTATGCTCAACTTAAACGTGAGATAGAAAAACACTGTAAACACGCCATAAAGAAAGGTTTTATACCTGCAATACGTCTTAACGGTACGTCAGATTGGCGATGGGAGAACTACATCTGGGATTTCATGGTGGATATGCATACCACATATGGTGCTAAGTTCTACGATTACACTAAGATTGTAAACCGTGTTATTCCTGATGCAAATGTCTATGACCTGACCTTTAGCTATTCAGGTGTTGAGTCATTCAAGCCCTTCGTATTGAAGGCACTCGAACAAAGGTTGCGGATAGCTGTAGTCTTTCGTAACAGGGAAAGCATACCTTCAGAGTTCATGGGTATGGAGTGTATAGACGGTGACGATAGCGATGTCAGGTTCATAGAGCCACACGCTGTAGTTGTGGCGTTGTATGCTAAGGGTAAGGCTAAGAAAGATACTAGTGGCTTTGTCGTAGACTAAGGAGCTAACTTATAGGAATTCCTATAACTTTATAAAACATAAGGAACAAGCTAATGTTAATTATTGTTAGACTAGACTTGAAAGAAAATGCTGATAATATCGACGTTTTAGAAAACGTAGATTATTATTTTAAGCATGCAGATATAATCTCTACGGAAATTATAGATGTGATAACGGATACTGATCTATGGGAACTGTACCTGAAAAAAGCACCACAGAAGATAGCTAGGGCCACGAGCGGGGGGACGCTGGACGGCTATCGGGAAATGGGGCAGAAGATCGCCGGTCTGGAAGCCGAGAGGGACTATCTCTCGAAACAGTTGTTGACCATCCGGGCACATGCCGGGGACGCGACCGAGTATGTGCTGGCGCAGATTAATAAAGAACTGGTGGAGGAACGGGACCATCTGCAAACAGAATTTGACAGCCTAGCCAAATCATTTCTGAAAAGCGGGATAGAGATGTATATATCTATGGGATACAGTATTGAAGAAGCTACAGAAATAGCAGAGCAGGTATTTGAGGAGGTAGGAGAGTAATGGTATTTGCACCAATGGAACTTAGACAAAGGGCTTTTAACCTCTATGAAAACGGGCATAGTTGTTCAAGAATAGCCCAACTATTAACAGAAGAACATAAAAAACTAACAGGTAAACCCTTAACTAAAAACGCTATCATTGGATGGCGTAATAGGTCGAATAAATGTCGGCCAGTAGAGAAGATTAAAGTAGACTTTAATGTCTTTATGGACCAACTACAGGCCTATAAGAAACATCTAGAAGAAACTACTAAAGAAGAGTATAGGATAAGAAAGTGTTTGCGTTGTAGGAAAGAAAGTGTTTTTCCTAAGAACACCTTCTTATGTGAGACATGTAAGAAGCAGGATGTTTTCAGGTATGTAGCATGACCCTTCAATATATGAATTGGAAACATGTGACTCTGTTTATAGCGAGCCTATGGTGCTTGAACGGTTCAGCTTCGGTTGGACCGATTGGCGTGGCTTTATACATAGTTGAAAGTGGAGAGGATAGATAAAATGAAAAGTGAAGATTACGTTGTCGTTACCACTATTTCTTCGCATCAAGTGCGTTATGTTATGCACCGTACTGATCTATGGGAACTGTACCTGAAAAAAGCACCACATAAGATATCTAATGCTGTTGAATTGGCTGAAGCTATAGTGACTGCTGAAGAATGCGAAGAGTTCTCCCAAGAGCACAAGGGAGAATGTATTATAAATGCTATTGAAATGGACGAGCATGATGTGCTTGCTTTGTTTGATAAAGAGAATGCTTATCTGAGTGGCTGGACAAAGGATCAGAAGATTGAATGGATAAGAAAAACTATTGACAAGTGATACAAGTAGACACCCCCCCTTAAAGGAGCTAAATAAGATGTTGTTACTCACAGGTTACAAAAGCAAGAAAGAACTAAAAGAAAATATTGGTAATCGTTTACAGTATAGAGAAACGTCTATGTTCGGACAAGAATATAAGTCAACGGGCGTATTCTGTGGTGCACATAGACCTTCTATTACTGGTCTACCCGGTAGAGAATTCTTTGCTGAAGTTACTATGTCTGACGGCTTAATCTCAAAGGTGAAATAAAATGGCTAATACGGAACAGAATGAAAACTTACAGGTAAAAGCCTATCGTATTGCTTATGATCGGGCTATCACCTACGCTGATGATGCATACTCGTTTGAAAATAAAGAGCGTTGGGTGGCACAAGCTGTTAAGTATGCTCTATTAATTGAGGAAGTATGTGGCGATTTGCCTAAAGCTGATAAACGTTACCTCTTCAAGCGAGGGGGTGAGACGTGGTGGGTAAAATTCAGAGTACCGGGTACGGATAAAACCATTCGTAAGTCGCTTAAGACGAAGGATTTGAAAGAGGCTCAGGCGAGGCGAGACAAGATTCTAGAGCAACGCGAACGACTGTCGGAAAACCAGAGCTATGGAGACTACAGTCTCTTCTGTACTAATGGAATGGAGGATATATGGTAAGGGAAAATAAAAATGGATTGGTCTGACGTATCAAATGCTGATCAGGTTTATGCAGGAGATAAATAAATGAGGATAGTTGTTAGATGTGCAGACTGTAGTGGCTATGGTTATACAGAGAGTAAGGACATGTCTTCAGCCCGTACCACAGACTGTTATGCCTGTGATGGTACAGGTGAGGTGACATACACAGAAACTTATGAGAGTTTCTATGAAGCTGAACAAGATTATATTAATCAGGATGTAATCAGAATAGAGGATAATAAAATGAAGCTATTCAAGATATACCAGAATATTAATACCGGCTATGATACATTTGACAGTGCCGTAGTGGTTGCTAATAGTGAAGAAGAAGCACAGAAGATACACCCTTGCGAGGCATCAGGTGACTTTAATATGTATGATACTTGGGTAGCACGGCCCGACCTTGTAAAGGTAATGTATTTAGGTGAAGTCGTAGGCGAACCAGACGATAACGTCTACCCCGGTGCTATAATCTGTGCCTCATTCAACGCAGGATAAATAAAATGAATACAGAACAATTTACCCCTAGAGAACGCGATTGGGACAATGGATACTGGGCTGGGCTGCTTGAAGGGCAGATAGAAGGTTCTGCAAAACTAAGTTACCTTAACGAGCAATTGAAGGAAGAATAGCAATGTTTAAAGATAATAGACACTTTTTTTATTCTCATATTATATCCGTATTGTATAACTAAGACCTTTTCTTTAATTATACCATGAAACCAACCTCTAGCTCAGAGGTTTCTAAATTCAGAGATAAGAAATAAGACAGAAGGGGATAAGAGGGTAATACGCTATAGCATTACTAAGACGTTTTCTAATCAACGCTATGGAACAGGTAGAAAAAATAGAATTTATTAGAGAGGTGAAAAATCAGTTGACTAAGTATGAAGAACAGCTTATAAATGGTCTTGTTAGAAACGAAGGACAGATGGAGAGAGAATACAATGGCGTTCAATAGCATGTACTTACACGGCGTTACTAAGATTGAGATTAAAGAAGATAAGTTTACTACGTTTTCATCCTTTGATGTCACAGCTACAGATAAAGATGGTAATGAATTTAAGTGTAGCTTCTTTGTTGATGCTATGGAGGAACTAGAATATACTAATGAAGTAGTGATAGGAAAACAGAACCTAACTGAGCTTAACTGAACCTAAAGGAAACTAAGATTATGGAACACCTTCTTAATACCCATGAAGACAATCGTGAAATCTTTTTTAACGTATCTACTCAACCAGTGTACGGTTTACATAGCGGAGACAAAGCACCTAATAAAAAGATGCTGATGCGTTCAAATGGTTATAATAATGATAGAACTTATCTTGATGTTGTTAATGATAAGTATCGTGTAGTAGAAAACAGAGAAGTTCTTGAGCAACTACAGCGGCAGATGATTAACTTCTTTGATCCACTTGTTCTGGAAGATGTGCAGATCAAAGATACTGTCGCTGCTAATGGTCTACAGTGTTATGCTGAGTATGTCTTTCCTTCTATTAAGTCAGAGATTGAGACATCAACAGGACATAAGACTAATCTTGGTCTACGCTTTGTAATGAAGAACAGCTTTGATGGTAAGGGTAGCGTTACCTTCTGGTCAGGTGTTATTGACTTCTTCTGTACTAATGGAATGGTAAATGGGGTATATGATGTTACTCGTAAACGGCACAGTAAGAACTTTTCTACTGAAGGATTTATTGAGGCATTTGCATACTCAATGGATCGTCATCAAGAATCTGTGAAGATGTACCAGAGGTATGCTGACACTCAGGTAGGAACGTCGTTGAAGGTTCAGCAGTTGTTTGATAAGCTTACCAAGACCAATCGTGCAGAAAAGAAACGTGATGGTGGTCTAGCAGATCGTCTGTGGAGCCAATGGATGGATGAGGTAAAGGAACGTGGGAATAATCTCTTCTCTGTACAGTCAGCAATGACCCACTATGCGTCTCACGACGACGATGGTAGGTTCAATTTGACAAAGGATAGTGATGGTGGTACTCTCTATAAGCGTAGCGAACAAGTCACCAAATGGCTTTCTTCACCTACGTGGAAAGACTTTGTGGAGCATGTTTCTGCGTAACTTTTAACCCCTTTATAGGAGAGGTTCTCATGCGCTATAAATATAAAACCCACTCAGATATCCCACTTTATATGAAAGACTATCTTCTTTCTGTTGTTGGTGGTATATTAGAGGATGTACCTGTTGAAGATATAAACAACTTCCTTAACGGGTATGAAGAATGGGTTCAGCAAGGCGAAATGCTCTCGGTTAACGAAGCCTACCAAGACATTTCAACTGATAGCGTGACTATCCATTAAGGAAAAGAAAGGAAGGGGTGGGAGAGTACAAACGGTCATATCGTGCTCTTCCACCCTTTAATTATAGAGAATAAAAATGAAACAAGTCATTAAATATGCTTTACTTACGTCTACTGTTTGTATGCTCATAAGTCTTCTTTCTTTATCACTATCTGCACAGACTTTACTGGAAGAAGAAGTAGACTGTCTTGCTGAAGCTTTATACTTTGAGGCACGATCAGAAAGTTTTATAGCACAGCTTGCTGTAGGTAATGTTATTTATAATCGTGTTAAATCTTCTAAGTTTCCAAACACATTTTGTGATGTAGTACGTCAGTCTAATAAGACAAAGAATGGTAAGCTGATTAAAAATAAATGTCAGTTTTCTTATTATTGTGATGGTAAAAAAGAGATAATATATGATGCAGAAGCTTACAAAAAAGTAGTAAGTGTGGCTCACTTAGTAATGGAGGGTGTGCTCATAGATTATATTAAAGATGCTTTGTATTATCATGCAGCCTATGTTAGACCTTATTGGTCTAAAAATAAAAAGTATTTAGGTAAAGTAGGACTTCATAACTTTTATAAGTAAGCTATACAATGAATATTGATAAACACTTCAAACATCTTATCAATTTAGCTGAGGGTATAGAAGAGCCTGTAAAATGTTTTAGATTAGCTGCTGGTGTAATACATAAAAATATGTTAATAAGTACGGGAGTGAACAGTTATAAGACTGATCCTTTTCAAGCTAGATTTGGTAGTACAGAACATGCTATACACCTACATGCAGAAGTCTCAGCTATTAAAACTTCTTTACGTAAATTATCTGTAGATGACTTGCAGAAGGCAACATTAGTAGTTGTAAGAGTTAAGAAAAAGGATCATAATAAAACTTACAAAGCAACTATGGCTAAGCCTTGTGTAGGTTGTCGAAGATGTCTAGCAGAGTTTGGAATTAAAAATGTTTTTTATAGTGGAGAATGTGGAGGAATATATCAGTTATGAGGTGTAACCTTATTAGTTTTATAGGCTATGATTTATGGAAGGAGCTTACAAGTGGAAGTTAAAAAATCGTCAGGCACTAATAAACCAGCTTGGGTGAAGCAGCATATGCGTACTGGGATTGGTCAGTCCATCAACAATAGACCAAAAAATAAGTATAAGCGATTATCCTTTAAAAGTTATAGAGGGCAAGGTAAATGAGTATCCTAGTTCCAGTATCTACAAGTGATAAAGTTGTTTCCTTTTCTGATCACGCCCGTAATAAAGCAGAATTAGGTGAGCTTAATTATGAACAATTTTGTAACATTGAGATGCTGGAACTAGGATACAGTCCCAGTAACCCAAAGGATGTATTGGAATATAAACATTTTATAGAATCATTATCAGAAGAAGATTTTAAAATACCAAACTTCACAGAAAACTTACCAGAGTATATTAGCAAAACAGTATTCGGTCCTGTTAAAAATGAAGAAGATAGAAGGTCTATTATCTGTTCAGAATGCTCGGCACAGCATCTTGTTATTCATATGAAGTGGGAGTCAATAGTTTGTTTACATTGTGGTTATGAAATATGTAATACAGAGAAAGAAGTATAGTGAGAAATTTATGGGAAAAGGATAGGAAGACAATTTTCAAGGAGCTATATAGACAGTACCTTGAAGAAGGTTATTCCAAAAAAGAATCTAAGAAATTTGCCTCTTTAGAGACGGAAGAAGTTATGTCTACTAATAAAGATTTTATTAAAAATATCTTCTATCAGCAGGAAGAAGAGGAGTGCTAAAGAATGTGGAAAATGGTAGTTAAAAATAAACATACAGAAGTAGATATAGATTCTTGTAATTACGAAAAAGACATCTGGGAACTATTAGGTGAAAGAAAAATCTTTACCTCCCAAATAGGTTATGATATAGAGGAAACTATCGACGGTTTTGCAGCTATGCATAATGGAGAAACAATTGCTACATACAGGGTACTCAGAGAAGACTAATACTGATGAAGCTAGTGAATGGGTAAAGCACGTACCTTGTGATATTTGCTCGTCAGATAATAATGGCAGTCTTTATTCGGACGGCCATACTTATTGTCATAAGTGTGGTACTCACACACTACCGGAAAACGTAACAGAGGACTATAATACAATGCCCCTTGATATGTCTACTAACTCTCCTCCCATAGCTAAAGGATTTATATCTGCAATTAAAGATAGAGGTATTACAAAAGATACAGCAGATAAGTATGGTGTATATATTCAACAGGATAGTGATGGTGAACAACTAAAACATTACTATCCTTATTACGATGTAAACAATAATCTTATTGCTTATAAAGTGCGTGATGTACCAACTAAAAACTTCACTGCTAATCCACCCGGTGCTATGTCAGCAGGTCTTTTGTTTGGTCAGCAGCTTTGTCAAGAGAAAGGTAAGTACCTTACAATCTGCGAGGGAGAGATAGATGCTATGTCTGTCTATCAGATGCTAGGCTCTAAATGGCCTGTCGTCTCCATTAAGGATGGTGCAACATCAGCAGTTAAAAACTGTAAGCGTTCGTATGATTTTATTAACAGCTACGATAACATTGTTGTTTGTTTTGATATGGATAAGACGGGTCAGGAGAATGCCCGTAAGGTTGCGGAACTCTTTGAACCTAACAAATGTAAGATTGTCTTCCTTGATCCTAAGATGAAGGATGCTAACGAATATCTTAAAGCTAAGAGAACTGAAGATTTTTCTAGGGCTTGGTGGGCAGCTAAAGCTTTCACACCCGCTGGTATCATTAATCTTAAAGATGTTGGTGATGCTCTATACGAAGAAACTAATCAGACTACCTGCCTATATCCTTGGCAAGGTATGAATGAGAAGCTGTATGGCATACGTACAGGTGAGCTAACGACGCTGACGGCGGGTACTGGTACAGGTAAGTCTAGTGTTATGCGTGAGCTGATGCATCATATACTTAAAAATACAAAAGAGCACATTGGTGTTATCTCTTTGGAAGAGAACACTCGCTCTACTATCTTCCATCTCATGTCAGTAGAAGCTAATGCTAGATTGTACATCAAAGAAAGGAGAGAGGATCATACTCCTGCTGATTTACGTAAGTGGCAAGAAGCTACAGTAGGTACTGGACGGTTCTTTGCCTTTGATCATTTTGGTTCTATGGGTACAGAAGAAATTCTTTCTCGTGTTCGTTACATGGTTAAAGCACTTGATTGTAAGTGGGTCTTCCTTGACCATCTGTCTATCCTTGTGTCCGGCTTAGAAGGGATGGACGAACGTAAGAACATTGACGTTCTTATGACAAAGCTTCGTAGCTTAGTAGAAGAATCTGAGTGCGCCTTAATCCTTGTAAGCCACCTACGTAGGGCTAATGGAGATAGTGGGCATGAGGATGGCAAAGAAGTGTCTTTGTCACATCTACGAGGCTCACAGAGCATCGCTCAGTTGTCTGACACGGTCATAGCAATGGAAAGGGATCAACAATCAGATGATGACAACATAGCTAACACTACAACCATCCGCGTACTAAAGAATAGATATTCAGGTGAAACTGGTGTAGCTTGTCACTTGTTTTTCAACAAGGATACTGGTAGGCTACACGAGGTTAGTAATCTAGGTGACGATCTTGAAGGAGGAGAAGAACCATGAACGTAATACTCGACATCGAAACTGATGCCTTAGATGCTACTAAGATTCACTGCATAGTAACTAAGAATGTAGACACTGGTCAGATTAATATATGGAAGGGTGAAGAGTGTTACAATCAATTCCCTAAGTTTGTTAAGAGTGTTAATAAGTTTATAGGCCATAATGGTATTAGCTTTGATTTTCCTGTCTTAAATAAACTTACTGGTACTAAGATTACCATAGCTGATGTAGAAGATACTCTTATACTATCTCAGCTTCTTTTTCCTACACGTCCTAAGCACTCCTTAGAGGCATGGGGAGTTGACTTAGGTTATAAGAAGATAACCTTCCATGACTTCTCTAAACTAACAGAGGAGATGGTGACGTACTGTATACGAGATGTTGATATAACTTATCGTCTATGGTTGAAGATAAAGGGAGAGAAGTATGAACAATATCGTAAGGCTATTGATCTTGAGTATCAAATACGTACAATTATAAATGTACAAGAACGTAATGGCTTTACTCTAGACGTTCAGAAAGCTACTTGCCTACAAGCAAAACTATCTAATAAATCCTCCATAATAGAGGAAAAGCTACAAGATATATATCTACCCATCACTCAGGAAAGAGTTTCAGATAAGACGGGTAAGAGATTAAAGGATAAGATTATTGTCTTTAATCCTTCCAGTAGACAACAGATAGCTGCTCGACTAATGCAACAAGGATGGCAACCAGATAAGTTTACACCTACTGGTCATCCTATTGTAGATGAAGGCACTCTAAAGAATGTAGATATACCAGAAGCTAAAATGATTGCTGAGTATTTACTTCTTAACAAACGAACTGCACAAATTAAATCTTGGTTAGAGTTATTAGAAGAGGATGGAAAGGTACATGGAAAAGTTCTTACACTTAAAGCTATATCAGGACGTATGGCACACTTCGGTCCAAACATGGCACAAGTTCCAGCAGTATATTCTCCTTACGGAGAGCAGTGCAGAGCTTGCTGGAGTTCTTCTTCTCCTGATCGTGTTCTCGTTGGTTGTGATGCAAGCTCACTAGAACTAAGATGTCTTGCTCACTACATGAGAGACGACGACTACACTAAGGAAATTGTTGAAGGAGATATCCACACAGCTAATCAGAAGGCTGCTGGATTATCTACTCGTGATCAAGCGAAGACGTTTATCTATGCATTCATTTATGGAGCAGGTTCAGCCAAGATTGGTAGTATAGTGGGTGGCTCTGCTACAGATGGTCAGAAGCTTATGGATAACTTTCTGGGTGCGCTCCCTGCATTAGCTAAGTTAAGAAACAAGGTTGACAGAATAGCTAGATCAGGATATATTCCCGGTCTTGATGGTAGAAAGTTACATGTCAGACACCAACATGCTGCTATGAACTTACTTCTTCAGGGTGCTGGTGCTATCATCTGTAAGCAGTGGGTTGTGTTCATAGATCAGTTAATCAAAAAACATAAACTAGACGTTAAGTTAGTTGCTAGTATTCACGATGAATATCAGTTTGATTGTCCTAAAGATCAGGCTGACCAGTTTGGTAAGCTAACAAGAGAAGCTATGAAGCTAACTGAAAAGGAGTTGAATGTACAATGTCCTCTCGACAGCGAATACAAAGTAGGCCAGAATTGGGCAGAAACACATTAAGAGGTACTAAATAATGTATACAGTAGCTTTTACAGATGAAGATAAAGAGAAAGCACAGCATCTTTCAAAAGAAGTTGGGAAACTTAATAACTCTATAGAACAGGGTAAAGGAAACTTTGCAGGATTTCTTGGAGAGATAGCAGCTCAACGTATATATGGTGGAAGAATTGAGAATACATATCAATATGATTTAATACTCCCTGATGGGCGAAAAGCTGACGTAAAGACTAAGAGAACTAGTACACCTCCTTTAGATTATTATGATTGCTCTGTAGCTAATTTTAATACACATCAAGAATGTGATATTTATATTTTTTGCCGTGTTCATTATGATAATACTAAAGCATGGGTTCTTGGTCATTATGACAAAAGAGACTATATTAAAGATGCTCGTCGTCTTAAGAAAGGAGATCAAGATGGCGACAACGGTTTTATTGTTCGTGCTGACTGCTATAATTTAGCTATAAATAAATTAAATACAGCATTATCTTAAAAAATATGTTGACAAGACTAAGTGAGTTGAGTAGTATCAATGTTGTTAATTGAAACAGCCCTAATCATTGGGCATCTAAATGGAGATTTAAGAAATGGCTAATACGAAATACGATCCTATCCTTATCAAAGGTAAAGTCTTTTGGGCTTCAGTGGTAGATCCTAACACTACCTATGAACCTGCTTGGCAGGTGGATGTGTGTATTGAAGACGATGACACTCGTGAGAAGCTAGAATCAATTGGTCTTACCATTAAGAACAAGGGTGATGATCGCGGTGACTTCTTCTCAGCTAAACGTAAGACCACAAAGAAAGATGGTAGCACTCGTGATGCTCCACGAGTCATTGATTCAAAGCGTAACCCTTGGGATAGACGGCTCATTGGTAATGGTTCTGTAGCTAAGATTAAAATCCAGCCCTACGATTGGGACTATGCTGGTAAGAGTGGTGTTAGCTCAGACTTTATGGCTATGCAGGTTATTGATCTTGTAGAATATGGTGATCTAGCAACTGACTTCCAAGACGAAGATGGTTTTAGCATTGATAATGAACTAGGTGAAAATGGTGTAGCTTGTCACTTGTTTTTCAACACGGATGAAGCACTCTGAGATAATAGAAAGGAAAAGAGTAATGAAAAACGCTGAATCACTTTTACTTACAGCCCTTCGTCGCGGAATGCGAGTGACACGAAAGACATCACTTGATCGTGGATGGTGTGAGAACCTAACAGCGACTATCTCACGCCTTCGTAAGAAGGGATATACAATCATCGCTTTGCGTGCTATGTCTCCCGCTGGGGCATACACACGATATAAGCTACTATCAGAACCTGTAAGTACAGCTAAAGCTGCATAGTAGCTAAACAGAGAGGCAACAGAAGATGACTAAATCAATCGATACCTTAGTAGAAGACATCTATGCGTTGTTTACTAATGACGAGGAAATAACAATAGAAAAAAAACACCTCGACGCTTTTGCTGAAGCGGTAGTCTCTTCTGTTGCCTCCGCTATTTCTGAAGTACGAAAAGAAAGAGAACCTAATCTACGGCTATCTCTTGTGGGTCATAAGGACAGAAAAATTTGGTATGAGATGAGGGGGGCTAAGAAAGAACCCCTATCTGCTCCTACTCTTATCAAGTTCCTTTACGGTAATATTCTTGAAGAGCTTCTTATCCTGTTCACTAAAGTATCTGGACATGAAATAAAAGAAGAGCAAGCAGAGCTACAGGTTAATGGCATTAAGGGACATAAGGATGCTACCGTCGATGGCGTTCTTATTGACTTCAAGTCAGCCTCTAGCTTCAGCTTCAAGAAGTTTAAGGACGGTAACATACTCACAGATGATCCTTTTGGTTACATCACTCAGTTGTCTTCTTATTCTGAAGCGGATAAGAATCCTAATGCTGGCTTTGTTGTTATTGATAAATCATCAGGTGAGTTATGTTACTGTCCTATAGACGAGATGGATATGATAAATCCTGTCAGTCGTATAGATGATATTAGAGAATTTCTAAAAAATGATACACCACCTGCTAAATGTTATAGTGCTGTTGCTGATGGTGCCAGTGGTAACCTTAAGCTGGCTTTCGGCTGTGTCTATTGTGATTTTAAGTTCACTTGTTGGCAAGATGCTAACGCTGGGAAAGGGCTTCGTACATTCATGTACGCTAATGGCCCAAAGCATTTGGTTGAGGTTGGTAAAACGCCTAACGTACCTGAAGTAACTAATGCTACTTAAAAAAAATAAAAATCCTTATCATGCTATACAAAAAGAAGGGATATATAGATCAGGATCAGAAAAGAAGACAGGAGAACTACTAGAAAGTATTAGAGTTCCTTTCTCTTTTGAACCTCATTATATAGAATATACGTGGCTAGAATATAAAAAGTATCTTCCAGATTTTCTTCTACCTAATGGTATATATTTAGAAGTAAAAGGCAGATTTAAATTAGAAGACAGAAAGAAGCACCTCTTTGTTAGAGAACATCATCCAGACCTTGATATTCGTTTTGTCTTCGATTACCCTAACGGCAAACTTAATAAAGGAGCTAAGTCGTCATATGCAGATTGGTGTATTAAAAATGGTTTCCTGTTCTGTAAAAACTCAGATCATCGAGTAATTGAGGAATGGGCGAATGAAGAACCAAGAGTACGAGAAGGAAGAGGGGGAGGAGGAAAAATTTCTAGTAAACGTGGAGCATCTTCTAGACAAGCAGTTACAAAGTCCAGAAAGGGTTCTGTTTCTAAGCGTAATACTGCAAGCACTCCTAGACGCAACAAAACCAGAAACAAATAGGGAACCGGAAGAAGAGAAGCTAGCTAGGCTCTTAGCAAAAGCTTGGTTCTTTGCTTCTGTCGGTGTTACCTCTGAAGACTTTGTGAACATTTGTGATCTAGCAGGTATATCTCCTGTAGATATGCGTAGCTTTGCTTTTAAGGTATTGCGTTCTAAAGAAGTTAAGTATATACGTAAACGAATAAACAGAGTATTAACTCACGAGTGAGTAGGGAGATAATTTTGGGAGATGATTTTATGTATACAGGAGCAATAGCAGCTAGTGAAGCTTTAGATGAAGATTTAGATGGTGATACTACAAGTTTTATTAAACAGATGCTATATGTACCTCACGAAAAAGAAGACAATGCTTTAGACCTACAAGTAGGTGGTGATCACTATAAAGGATGTGGTATACAGCCTGTAGAATATATACATGCCAATAAACTTGGTTATCTTGAGGGCAATGTGATAAAATATATAACTCGACATCATACTAAGGGTGAGGGTAGAAAGGATATAGAAAAAGCAATCCACTACGCACAATTAATATTAGAGTTAGAATATAATCAACAGGAAACAGTTACTAATGACTAACAGACCTAGCTCTACGTATGAGTCTTACATTCATATCAGCCGCTACGCACGTTTTCTACCAGAAGAAAACCGTAGAGAAACTTATGAGGATACTTGTAATAGGTGGTGGGATTATATGTCAGGAAAGTTTCCCCTGTTACTTAACTATCCAGAAGTATTAGAAGCTCTTAAAAATAAAGATGTTATGCCATCAATGCGTACTATGATGGCTGCTGGTGAGGCGTTGGAACGTAACCACATTGCTGCCTTTAACTGTGCCTATCTAGCTGTAGACGACTACAAAGCTTTCGATGAAGCCCTTATGATCCTTATGTGTGGCACTGGTGTAGGCTTTAGTGTTGAGCGTCAGTTTATTTCTAAGATGCCAGAAGTCCCTGAGATTAGTCGTACAGAAGAAGTTATTATTGTTGCTGATTCTAAGGAAGGATGGGCTAAGGGATTGCGTCAGCTAATGAGCCGTCTGTTTGCGGGGGAGCATCCTACATGGGACTTGTCTAAGGTTCGTCCATCAGGTGCTAGGCTTAAAACATTTGGTGGACGGGCATCAGGACCGGAACCACTAGACAATCTCTTACGCTACGTCACGAACGTTATGTATAAGGCATCTGGTCGTCGGCTATCTAGCCTTGAATGTCACGACATTATGTGTGCTGTTGCTGCTGCGGTGGTTGTAGGAGGTGTTCGTAGGTCAGCCATGATCAGTATGTCTAATCTATCTGATGATCGAATGCGTCATGCTAAGATGGGTAGCTGGTTTAATGAGCATGTCCATCGATCTTACGCTAATAACTCTATCGCCTTCACTGAGAAGCCTGATATGGGTACGTTCCTACGTGAGTGGACCAACCTGTATGAGTCTAAGTCAGGTGAGAGAGGTGTATTCAATAGGATTGCTGCACAGAAGAAGGCTGAGAGTATTGGAAGAGATACTTCTGAGGACTTCGGCACTAACCCCTGTGGAGAGATTTCTCTAAGGTCTAAGCAGTTCTGTAATCTATCTGAGGTTGTTGTTCGTCCTAACGATACAGAGAAGACAATCGAAAATAAGATTAGAATTGCTACAATCATTGGCACCTTCCAGAGTTGCTTGACAGACTTCAAGTACATTTCAAAGAAGTGGAAAGATAATACAGACGAGGAACGTCTGCTGGGTGTCTCCCTTACAGGTATCTTTGACAATCCTCTAACCTATAATCCTAAACCTGAGATGCTAGAAAAGTGGCGGGAGATGGCAAGAGGCGTTAACAAAGACATAGCATACCTGCTGGATATTCCTCATTCTGCTGCTATCACAACTGTGAAGCCTAGTGGTACTGTGTCTCAGCTAGTTAATAGTGGTAGTGGTATTCATCCACGATACGGTCATCACTACATTCGTCGTGTTCGATCAGATGCTACCGACCCTCTAGCTGCATGGATGCTTGAGGTTGGTATGCCTTATGAGAAGGATGTTTACAATGATAAGAACTATGTATTCTCCTTCCCTATTAAGTCAGCAGATGATGCAATTACTCGTAATGATATTACAGCATTAGAGCATCTAGAAGTGTGGCTCAAGTATAGGAACCACTGGACAGATCATAATCCTTCTGTTACCATCTACGTAGCAGAGCATGAGTGGTTAGCTGTTGGTACTTGGGTGTATGAGAATTGGGATGAAGTTTGTGGATTATCCTTCCTACCTAAAGAAGATGAAAACCATAGCTACGTTCAAACACCTTATGAAGATATTACAGCAGAACAGTATGAAGCTATGGTGAAAGACTTACCTGCTATTGACTTCTCAAAGTATACAGAAGTTGACGATAATACTACTTCAAGTCAGGAATTGGCTTGTACTGCTGGTAGCTGTGAAATCTAATGCCTTGTAAAAAGTGTGTAAAATCCTGCTCCCTTGATTCTGTTACACAAAAATGTACAGGCTGTGGTAGGACAATGGAGGAAGTTAGAGCCTCTTATAATAAGCATAAAGAACCTACTAAAGAATTAAAATGATAGACACATCCAGCTTTAGCTATAGCGTTGTTAAATACACTTCAGTGTGCTAAAATTAGACCTAGCAGGTATATCTAATTAACATAATAGGGAGAGCATTGTGGCACGAGATTACGAGAGAGAAAATGAGGTAACTAAGAGTAAGCCTAAGAATATTGCTAAACGTGTAAAAAGAAATGATTTACGTAAGAAAGCAATACGAGCTGGGCTTGTAAGAGTTGGGGATGGTAAAGAACTTGATCATATCCAGCCAATAAGTAAAGGTGGTTCTAATAAGAAATCTAATATAAGAATTACCACCAAGAGCCAGAACAGTTCCTTTGATCGTAACCCTGATAAGTCAGTAAAGAAAAACAGACTTAATAAAAAGAAGAAAAAAACTAAGAAGACCATAAAGAAGAATGCTTAATTTATATCCTTATAAAATTTATGAACATCAGCTACCTAAAGAGTTGTGTAAAGGTATTATTGGGATAGCTAAAGCAGAATTTAAGAAAGCAGATGTTTTTAAAGAGGGTGTCACAGTTGAAGACCCTTCTTATAGGAACAATAAAATTAAATGGTTTAATAATCCAGAAATTATTGAGATACTTAGCATGTATGCTAAGACGGCCAACGTAGAAGCTAACTGGTTCTTTGATGTAGACAGCTATGAAGTACCACAAGTATCTTCCTACGGTAAGGGAGAGTTCTATAATTGGCATATAGATATGGGTGTGGAGAAAGACGAAGATACCTCCTTTAGAAAGATTACTGTAGCTGTTAATTTAAATGACGATTATGACGGTGGTGAATTTCAAATAGAAAAGTGGTGTGCTCCTAATGTTCGTCATAGACATCAGACACTCCTTAAAGCAAAGGGCATAGGGTCTGTTCTAGTATTCCCTTCCTTCCTACACCACAGGATAAAAGCTGTAACACAAGGTAACAGGTATTCTCTAGTATGTTGGTTTAGAGGATCAAGATTTAGATAAACTAAAAATAGTTGTTGACTTCTTTTAAAACACTCCTTATAATAAAAGCTATGTCTATTAACAAACTTCCTACAATATACATTGGTTATGATCCTCGTGAGCATGCCTACGTAAAAGTTCTAGATAAATCTATCAGAATAAACACAACACGTACTTATAACATTGTGCCTATTATACAGAAAGAAGTTAGGCGAGCAGGGTTATATTGGCGTAGTCCAGAAATAGACCTAGCTGGTAATCGTGTAGATGTTTTTGATGGTAAACCTTTCTCCACAGAATTTAGCTTCACTAGGTTCTTAGTTCCTTTTCTAAATCAGATGTCTGGACTAGCTCTCTTTATGGATGCTGATATGTTTGTACGTTCTGACATCACAGAAATATTTGATGTCTATGGAACAGACAAAGATAAAGCTATTAGCTGTGTACAGCACACCCATGCTCCTACAGAGACAACTAAGATGGATGGTCAAGTTCAGACTATTTACCGTAGAAAAAATTGGTCTTCTCTTGTCCTGTGGAACTGTGATCACCCTTGGGTTAAAGAACTTACTATAGCTGACGTAAATACAAAGCCGGGTAGTTGGTTACACGCTTTTGAATGGATGGACATCTATCCTATAGGTAATATTCCCCTAGAGTGGAACTGGCTAGACGGAGATTCTGACGAAGACATTACCCCTAAGAATGTACACTTCACTACTGGCGGTCCTGTCTACCCTGATTGGAAACCAAAAAGAGATATAGATGCTAAGTATGCTAAAGAGTGGACAGACTTTTATCGATTTATGCTAAGTAAATAAAGTAAAAGATAGGAGATTAGCTATGTATATTGATCCAGATATAAAAAAATATCTAAGATATGATGCTGAGACAGGGAAGATATTTTGGAAGCTTAACAAAGGCGGTAATGCTAAAACTGGTAACGAGGCTGGCTGTATGGATAAGTACGGTTATTCTATAATAGAAGTAAATAGAAAAAGTTATAAAGCTCACCGTATTGCTTGGTTGCTTACTTATGGGTCTTGGCCTGAAGACCAAATTGACCATATAAATGGTAGTAAGAAGGATAATCGTTTAGAGAATCTTCGTGTTGTTAGTTATAGAGAGAACGCACGTAATCAGAAAATACCTAAGAATAACACCAGCGGTACTGTTGGCGTTAGCTTTCACAAGAGAGATCAGAAATACATAGCTAGTATTCAGATCAATGGTAAATCTAAACACCTCGGTGTATTTAAAAATAAAGAAGAAGCTATTGCAGCAAGAGCAGCAGCAAATATAAAATATAATTACCATGAAAATCATGGAAGAAAGGAAATTAATATTTATGGTTATTAATTTTGTCACTTCATTTAGTGATGATGGCTTTGGTCGTTACGCAGAAAAGATGCTTCTGTCTGTCAAAGAACACTGGCATCCTGATTTAAAGCTAACAGCTTATTATCATGATTGTGACAAAGAGCTTGTGTCTTCCTTTCCTCAAGCAGGTAACATTGAGTATCGTAATCTCAATGAAGTAGAAGACATGCTTGCATATCGCGAACGTATGAAGGCGTATGATGGTACAGCTAATGGTCAAACATCGTATAACTGGCGGATGGATGCTATCAAATGGTGTCACAAGGTCTACGCGCTGACTGACTATGGTCTAGAACTAGCTGACAACGACGCACAGGCTGGTTGGCTGTGTTGGATTGATGCAGATACAGTAACAACCAAGCCGCTCACTGTAGAGAAGGTAACAGCCTTTCTACCAGAGAAAGCAGAGCTAGTACATCTTGGTCGTAAAGATGTAGATTATAGTGAAACATCCTTTATTGGTTTTAATCTTAATTACGAAGCACCTGTTTATATGATTGCTGATCTTCGTGGTTGCTACGATATTGGAGAGGTTGTTTCTTATCGTGAATGGCATGATGGGTTTATCTTTGAACGCCTACTAAAGATTTATACAGCACATGGTATGCGTGTTCAAAATCTAACTCCTAATGTAGCAGGACTTGAAGCTTTCAAGAACTCTCCCCTATCTCAGTATATGACACACTACAAGGGTGCCTTGAAGAACAAGCTATCAGATATTGACGTAGCACCAGATGTAAAGTTACCACGCTATCGTCAGCTTGCTGATCTTATTCGCACGTATGGTAGCGAGACTTTTGTAGAGGTTGGTACATGGAATGGTGGTCGGGCTGTCGAGATGGCCCTAGCGTCCTTTGAGAGCAAGGATAAAGTACACTACATTGGCTTTGATCTCTTTGAAGAAGCTACAGAAGAGCTAGATAAGTATGAGCTAAACAGTAAACCTCATAACACAATTGTAGCTGTTAATAACAGACTTCAGGAATTTGCTGACAAGATGAAGGAGAAGGGTAAAGAATTTACCTTTGAACTTCATAAAGGAGACAGTAAAGAAACACTATATAAGGCTAAAGAACGTATTGCTAATGCGAACTTTGCCTTTATAGATGGTGGACATTCAGAAGAAACGGTACTTAGTGACTACGCTAATCTAAAGCACTGTGATGTCATTGTCTTTGATGACTACTTCAGTAAGGACCAAGAGGGTAATATTCTAGCAGATGAGTATCTAGGAACTAACAGGCTTGTAGATGGTTTTGAAAATACGCTAACTGAAGGTCGTTGTATTGTTCTTCCTTCACAGGATAAGGTAAAGGGTGGTGGTGTTACTCATCTTGCTCTTCTACTAGCCAAGGACGATCTACCAAAGCCACCAGCTAGTCTACTTAAAGTCCCTATCATTATTAAACCTAAAGACTCTATGCCTAAAGAGTATATTATGGATAGTATCAATGATAATGTGGCGTTAATTAAGAAGTGGGGTTTTGTTCAGACATGTAAGCCTAATGCAGAACATGCCATCATTGTCTCTGCTGGTCCTTCTACCAACTATAAGGAACTAAAACAGGTTATTGAGCAGACTAAGGGTACTGTCTTCTGTGTTAAACACAGTTATCCTAAACTGTTACAGAATGGCATTGATCCTTATGCTTGTGTCATTCTTGACCCTCGTTCTATAGAGGGTACGTCTACTCATGGTGTAGTACGTAAAGATTTATTTAGTCTTATAGATAATAAAACGAAGTTTTTTATTGCCTCTATGACAGATATTAGTGTTACTAAATATCTTATGGATAAGACAGATGAAATCTATGGGTGGCATGCTTATTCTGAGGCAGTTGCAGCAGCAGCTAATGGTAAAAGTTTTGCTGTAGATAAGAAACTTAATATTGCTAAAGACACTACCTTTGTAACTGGTGGGACATGTTCAGCTATGCGCTCAATTGGTATGGCACACATCCTAGGGTTCCGTCACTTCCATCTTTTTGGTTTTGATTGTAGTATTCCTAAAGTCACAGCTAAAATGAAAAAGGAAAAAACTGAGGATGGTAAGCCCAAATATCTACATGTCGAAACAAATGGTAAGGAGTTCTGGACGACAGGAGAACTACTAGCTATGGGACAGGATTGTGAGAAACTATTTAACAATCAGGATATTGAAATGAATATAACTATTTATGGTAAAAATACTCTTGTATCAGAAGTATTTAAAGATACTTATCATGCAGATAAAAAATATTATAAGGAGTTAATTGAACAATGTCGATAGATTTTTCTATACATGAACTTTCACAAGAAATTGTATACCTTAATGACAGTGTGTCTAGACTTGCTATCTCTGTAGGGCAGATAGATCATTGTATCCATGATGGTACAATTCCTTTAGTTGAGGTAATAGAAAGATTAACAATTGGAATGAATAATAACACTGCTTTTTTACGTGATGCGATAGATAATTTAGCAGAAGACATAAAGGATGCAAAACTATGTTAGGAATTGCCGAATCAGTTATAGGTGTTACAGGGAAAATCCTTGATAAATTTATTGAGGATAAAGACCTAAAGACTAAACTAGAGGCTGAACTTAATCAGCAGCTAATCTCTCTTGATCTTGCTCAAGCACAGGCCAATATTGAACAAGCTAAACATCCCTCTATCTTTGTCAGTGGAGCTAGGCCAGCTATCATGTGGGTGTGCTGCTTTTCTCTTCTATGGCAGTTTATCCTTGCTCCTATTACAAGCTGGGGATTAGCTGTCTGGTATCCTATTGTTATTCTTCCTGTACTTGATACACAGTCTCTTATGACAATCCTGATGGCTCTCCTTGGTCTAGGCGGTATGCGAACGGCAGAGAAGTGGAAGGGTGTCGCTAGAAATAATATGCAAAATTAATGGTTCTTAAAGATAAGCAAGAAAAGTTTGCTCAGGCATACGTACTATATCGTAATGCTACTGAATCTGCTAAAGTTGCGGGGTATGCTCCTAGATCGGCATACAACCAAGGAAGCAGACTTCTTAAACTAGCAGAAGTAAGAGAAAGGATTGAAGACCTTGAGAAAGAGATGGAGACATCTATTGATTATGTTTCTGAGATTGAGAAGCAGTATACTTATGCTACCAACAACAATCATACTAACTCTGCGCTTAAAGCACTTGAACTTCTTAGTAGACTCCGTACTCCTACGGATGAAGATGCGCCGACCACTATTGAGGAATTGGAAGAAGATATCATTAAGAGTCTTGAGCTATTAGGGGAAGACAGAACCGTCAATATTTTCACAAAGTGTTCTTGGTTCAATGAGCAAGAAGAAGAAATGAAAGACTTATTGGAAGAAGTTGAGGAGCTAGAAGAAACCCTAGACGATAGGAAAAGTGATGCCTAATGATTCGATGCTCAAGCAGATCACTTAATTAAAGACAGAAAGTTTATGGATTGATGAAACATCTCAAGGAGCAGAACACCACCTATATTTGCCACCTTGCTCACGCATGGTCTATGGGTATTGTTCTTTTCATTCACGGGGTAATCCCCTGCATTTTAACTGATTGGGTATCGAAGCGTATCTGTAATGGGACTGCGAAGGAACCCTAGACGAATTGCTAGATGATTCGCAGCAAGACGAAGATTCTACAGTCTAGGCTTTCACCTTCTTATTTTATTTATAACTCCACACGGTAGGTCTAGGTGAGGTATCTGAATTTACCATATTATCTATATGAATAAATCGTTTGTTCTGAGGACCGCGCTGTGCTACACCAATCCCTGTAAAGCCGTGTAGCATAGCCATCCTGATTAAATCATAAGCTAGATTACCTGATACAGCTACATCTACGGCTTGTCCAAAGATGTGTGCTGAATTAGGTGAGCCACCTATAACCGTATTATAGGACACATCCCTGTATCCAGAGGTGATCCTCATAGGTCTGTCATAGTCTTCACGAAGACGATGTAGTTGCTTCATAAACTCTTCGTCCATAAGGCATTCATCTGTACCCTTACATTTTAGTTCTTCTCTAGTAAAGTACTTCCAAGAGTCTTTATTATCTGACATTACTTAGCCATTCTTTCCAGTAAGTTATCTAACTTAGTTTCTAAACGATCAAATCGAGCCATGATCTGTCGCAAGTCTCTTTCTACGTCATTTTTTAGTGCATACTCCCTAGCAATGTCTTCACGAGTACGGCTGACAAGCACACGAGTTTCTTCTATACGTGTATTTACTCCACGTATCCACCATACTGTAGCACCAGCAACTAC
>ENA-OREN01001788-OREN01001788.1-marine-metagenome-genome-assembly--contig:-NODE-1788-length-23762-cov-7.408697_pt1 | contig 23762 bp, 18 predicted proteins | sample MGYA00248624_ERZ508555 | MGnify/ENA primary metagenome ERZ508555 (study PRJEB26222, sample SAMN06267773) | marine metagenome | isolation source: Saanich Inlet, British Columbia, Canada | place...
ATGGACGAGGGGGAAATTATTGAAAGCGCGACCCCAGCGACGTTCTTTGAAAACCCGGAATCAGAGCGTACGCAAGCGTTCCTCAGCCAGATATTGGTGCATTAATTGTAAGTAATTCTTAATTTGGTAAATTTATAGTTTCGCGATGAATAAGCCGACAACCCAACCCTATAGCCTGCTCCCGCAAAGTTTGGAGCTGCTGGAAAGCGTATTTGATACGGTTCCGTTGGGCATTGTTGTCTATTCAGAAGACGGAAATATTCGCACCCATGTTAATCAGTCGTTCTGTGATTTTGTTGGGTATTCGCGCCAGGAAGTTCTAAACGAAACCTATGGAATATTAACCGTTGATGATGATCTGGATGAAAGTCTGGAGAGCCGACGGAAGCTAAGATCGGGCGAAATCGATCGCTACGTTCTTGAAAAGCGCTATCGTCATAAGAAGGGTCACATCGTCTGGGGTGAAGTTGAGTCTTTAGTGCTTCGTGATGCAAACGGAGACGTCCTAAACTATATCTCGTTCGTCCACGATATTACCGAAGACAAAGAAAATCAGGAAGCGCTCCAGGCGAGTGAGAAACGCTTTAAAACTCTGATCGATAATTCCAATCAAGGCATTATGTTGCATCGTGATTTCAAGGCGCTTTATGCCAATAAGGCATTTGTTGAGCTTTATGGCTACGACAGTGAGCAAGAAATCCTGGACCTTGACTCAACACGTGAATTGATTGCGCCCGAAACAGCGGATCCAGCGCATCACACAATTTTTGAGGGCGATGAAGAAGAATCCAACATCGAATACATCTGTGTGAAGAAAGATGGCACGCGATTTTGGGTGCAGCGCCGATCGTTCGTAATCGACTGGGAAGGGCAACCGACTGTCTGTACCGCACGGATTGATATCAGCGAACGTAAAAAAGCCGAAGAGGCCTTGGTGGAATTCCAGGAGGGACTCGATTTTACTTCTGGAGAGGTTCTTGTCAACTACCGGTATCAAGAGAATCCAGAAAAACCAGAGACTGAAAAAGAATGGGGAAAAATTGAGTTAAAGAACCTTTCGATAAAGTATCGAGAACGATTGCAAGCCATGATGGATTTGAATGGCAATATTTCTTATGATGTAGAAAGTATTCGTTTGGATAATATTGTGGGTCGATATGGCGATTCCCCTTTGCATCTCGAAGGTGAAATCGATCGGAAGGATGCTTCTGCCCTAGAATTTTCACTGCGCCTGAACCTCCCTGAGTTATTGCAAAAAGACTTGAAAGATATTCCGGTTTTTAGTGGTTTTAATTATTCGGGTCCCGCACATATTTCGATGAACATTAATGGCACTCCCAAAAATTTCAAATTTGAGCAGCAGGCGGATTTGACAAGAACCGGGTATGAAATTCCTAGCCTGATTAAGAAAAATGAAAACGCGCTCAATCAATTCAGAGCAAAAGGCAGGCTTTCGGAAAAAGATGGACTGGATATAGAAGGCTGGTCCTACGAACTAAGAGGCAACAAAATTACCGGGTCAATGCAGATTCCTGATTTGAACATTCAGGGCTTTAAATTTGAATTGGCGTCCGAAGATTTTCAAGCTTTACCTTCTCTCATATTTTCAGATTCGTGGACTGCCGATGGGTCTGTAAATTTTAAAATCTCTGGAGATGGTAATCTGAATGAATTGAAAGATTCCCGTTTTGCGGGAAAAATGGATTTGATAAATTTAAAAGTCCGGCCCGAAAAAATATCATCGGAATGGTTGCTCAATGCGAAATTAAGGTTTAATGAAAATCGATATGATATTCGCTCTGCCAGCATTGTCTCTGCTAACAGTAAAGTGGATATCAGTGGTGTCTATCAAGGCGGTGACTCTCCGAACCTGGAGCTGATTCTTACAGGTGAGAAATTTGATATCGATGAATTGTTCCCCGATTCGCAGGAGAAAGATACAAAGGTGATTGATTTTCTTGTTAGGGAAGATTTTTTTCAAAAGGGTGAAGGGCAAATCCTTTTTGATGTGGGCCAATTAAATTTTAAGATGTTGCATTTGAACAAGGTCGCAGGAAAATTTTCGCTCAACGATAAGGTGCTGCGGCTTACAGACTTGAATGTGGGTGACAATCCATTGGTTAAGAGCTCCGGTGAATATGCAATTGATGAAAAAGGAGTGAGTACTTTTGAGGGAAGGGTGGAAGCAAAAGATGTGAAAACAGAAAATGTTTTTAGCCTTTTCGGCAATGTGTTTGAGAAAAGCCTGAGTGGGGATGTGAAAAAATTTAATGCCAGAATAAAAGGTAAGGGCAAAGACGGGGCAGAGATTTTAAAATCATTATCGGGAAAAATTTCCTTGGATATTCAATCGGGTATGATGGATCAGGAAAAACTCAAGCACGGAGTCCACAAACTTTTTGGATCGGGTCCCGGATCATTGCCTTTGAAGGATAGTAATCGGTCTTCATTTAAACAGCTATCCGGTGATTTTATTCCCAAGGGTGGAATTTTTAAGACGGAGAATTTTATTTTTGAGACGGATAACCGTCGAACATCCATCGTCGGCACCTTTGATCTGCAAAAAAATAAGATGGATACAGTAGTCGGTGTCGCGCCACTTGCCAAGCTGGATCGGTTCCTGACTAAGATCCCTCTTTTTGGAAAAATTTTAACTGCGGGTGATGAAAAAAGTCTGTTGAAAACGTATTACAAGGTTAAAGGCAATTTTGATGATCCAGAGATCTCAGCTATCCCCTTTACCTCTTTAGGCAAAAAGGTGATGGGAATTTTCCAAGGTTTCCTAGAGACCCCCGTCGAAATTCTCGAGTCCCTACCAAAAATTGAATCTTCGCCTGTTCCTTCTAAAGAAAAAAGTGAATAAAAAAATTTAGCATGGGGTTGGCTGGGTCGTTAACGCGATTGTATGTTGACGATTCTGAATTCTTCGGGTCTTTTCCCTATATGCGCGGCTAAACTGGCAGTTATGGCTGCGACTTGATCATCTTGTTCTGGTGGACTGCTGGCAGAAACTTTTCTGGCAGGTGGGGCGGGTGGCGCTTCATATGGAATGAGTTTTACCAGTGCTTTAATGGTGAATATGAGAATAATCAGCACTGTAAAAATAACGGACATCGCAAGCATCGAAACATTCAAGGCTGCTGAAACACTAGCTTCCATTTAATTTTTCCTTTATTGTTTTATTACTTCCACAACTGTGGCAAGGGCTTGCATACCGGGTTCGGGATTGCCAATCACCGGTGCCAGAGCTGCATGGGTGTCTATGCTGCTACCCACATCTCCAAAAAGAGAAAGAAAGACTCCAGCTGCTACCGCACTGCCTATCACTCCAGCTACATTGGGCCCCATTGCATGCATCAATAAAAAGTTGGAAGGGTCTTCCTCTGATCCCACTTTTTGAGAAACCCGGGCCGCCATGGGAACTGCGGATACTCCCGCAGAACCGATCAAAGGATTCACCTTACCTCCTGAAACTTTACACATGATTCTTCCAAAAATGACCCCTCCAGCGGTTGCAAATGCGAAGGCCAGTAACCCTAAAGCAATAATTTTCAGAGTTTCCAGTCGTAAAAATGATTCTGCTGTCATGGATGAACCCACAGCAAGAGCAAGAAAGATGGTTACAATATTTATTAAATGAGTTTCGGCAGTTTCATGGAGGCGAGCGGTCACTCCTGATTCACGAAACATATTACCTAGCATAAACATTCCCAACAATGGAGTCACTCCTGGCAACATGAGGCAACAGACAATCGTTACAGCCACCGGGAAAATAATTTTCACTGTTTGTGAAATTGGTTTTAACTGCTCCATCTTGATTTTCCGCTCTTCTTTAGTGGTAAGAAGTCTCATGATTGGCGGTTGAATCAAAGGAACCAGAGACATATAAGAATATGCTGCCACGGCTATGGGTGCTAGTAAGTGGGGTGCAAGTTTGCTGGCCAAGAAAATGGATGTGGGGCCATCGGCGCCACCAATGATTCCGATGGCACTTGCTTCTTGCATATTGAAACCGAGAAACACAGCACCAATCAGGGTCATATAGACACCGATTTGCGCTGCAGCACCTAAAAGCAGGACTGTAGGGTTAGCCAATAAGGGACCAAAATCAGTCAAAGCTCCCACTCCCATAAATATAATGGGTGGTAAAACTTCGTGTTTGATGCCCTGGTAGAAAAAATTTAAAAGACCGCCGGTATCTGTACTTGCCATCATACTCATTGGGATGTTTGCAAGAAGGCAGCCGAAGCCCATGGGAAGTAGTAAGAGAGGCTCAAACTTTTTCCAAATGGCGAGGTAAACCAAGAGGCAAGCAATGCCTATCATTAAAGCATCACCACTATCCAGAGTGGTGAATGCAGTCGAATGAACTATTTTTGAAGTAGATGAACTAAAGCTGAATTCCATTATCCTATAATTACCAGTGAGTCGCCGGTTTTAACGCTATCGCCTTCTTTGACCAAGATAGATTGAACGGTTCCAGCCTGATGGGCTTTGATTTCACTTTCCATTTTCATCGATTCCATGATCAAAAGGGTATCGCCTTCATTGATAGCATCACCGACACTGCATTTCATGGAAAAAATAGACCCAGGTAAGGGTGCGGTAAGTGGAGAACCGCCTCCACCGCTAGCGGGTGCCGGGGCAGGAGCCGCAGGGGTTGCTGCGGGTGCTGATGCTGCAACCGGAGCCATTGTTCCTGCACCACCCATTGCAACTTCTACCGTGAAATCTTTTCCATTGACTCGAACTTGATAAATTGAGGATCCACCTTGGGGTGTTGTGGATGCTTTTCCTGCTGGTGCATTGGCAGGTGCTGCTTTGGCCGCTGCCGGTTTTTCTGGTAAAGGTTTTCCTCGAGTTTCAAAAAACTTTAACGCAACTTTTTCAAATAGGGCATAAGTTAATCGATCTTCTTCTGAGGTGTATTTATCTCCCAGCTCTTTGCATACTCCATCCCATTCAGGCTCAAGTAAATCTGCTGGGCGGCAATCTGTAACTTTTTTGTCACCGGCAACCTTGGTCATCAGTTCTTCGTCAATCGGTGCTGGCAATTTGCCATAATTACCCATTATGCATTGCCGTGTTTCTTTCGTGATTATTTTATAACGCTCGCCGGTCAACACATTTAATGTTGCTTGTGAGCCCACAATTTGACTGGTGGGAGTGACCAAAGGCGGGTAGCCCATATCTTTTCTAACACGTGGCACTTCTTCGAGTACTTCTTGGAGTTTGTCCAGGGAATTTTGTTCTCTCAACTGGTTTTCCATATTAGAAATCATGCCACCAGGAATTTGTGATTTGAGGATGTTTATGTCCACACCCTGAAAGTCACTTTCAAACTCGGCGTAATTTTTCTTCACTTCTTTGAAGTAGTCGTTAATTTCTTCCAATAGATTCAGATCCAAACCTGTGTCTCGTGGGGTTCCTTTTAATGCGGCAACAATACATTCGGTCGCATAATGAGATGTTCCCATCGATAAGGAAGAGATGGCGGTGTCAACCATATCAACCCCTGCTTCGATGGCGCATTGCATATTCATTCCGACGAGACCCGTGGTCGCGTGTGTGTGCAGATGAATAGGGAGTTTGATATTTTTCTTTAATTCCGTGATGAGGGTTTTTGTTACATCAGGAGTCAATAGGCCAGCCATATCTTTGATGCAAAGAATATCCGACCCCATGCTTTCAAGTGTTTTCCCCATTTTGATATAGAGATCGAGATTATGCACGGGACTGACGGTGTAGCTGATACAGCCTTCAACTGTCTCGCCGCATTTTTTGACAGTGTTTACTGCGGTTTCTATATTGCGAAAATCATTGAGGGCATCGAAGATTCTGAAAATATTAATCCCGACTTCTACAGATTGTTTGACAAATCGTTCAACAATATCGTCCGCATAATGTCGGTAGCCCACCGCATTTTGTCCACGCAACAACATCTGAAAAGGGGTTTTGGGCATTTTTTTCTTTAATGCACGTGCTCTTTCCCAAGGGTCTTCATTTAAAAACCGGATGCAAGTGTCGAAGGTTGCTCCGCCCCACATTTCCATGGAGAAATAACCCACTTGATCGAGCTTTTCTGCGATGGGTAGCATGTCTTCTGTCTTCATTCGCGTGGCGAGCAGCGATTGATGAGCATCTCGAAGTACGAGTTCGGTAATTTTTAGAGGATTAGTTTCCATTTCTTTATAATTTCCTTAAAAAATCAGGGATGCGATTGGCATTAGAATTGCCCCCATGGCAAATTAAATAAATACTAAAATATTCCAGTCAGGGGGTATTTATCACATCTAAAAAAACAACCCTTTATTCAAAAAATAAAAGAGTTTCAGCTCCGGTTAGGAAGACGAAATTCTAAGTTATTGCCTTTCTAAAATCAAATCTTATTTACGCCAGGCGATGGGCAATAAAAGGAGAAGGATGCCATATATTTCAAGTCTTCCCAATAACATGCAGGCAATTAGAATTCCCTTTCCCATAGCGGGTATGGCGGCGTAGTTGCCCATGGCACCCACAGCACCCAGGCCTGGGCCAATATTAAATAAAGAAGCGATAGATGCAGAAATCGCAGTGGTAAAATCAACCCCCATGAACGAAAGCATCATTGCGCTCAGGGCTGAAATTCCTAAAAACAAAAATGTCAGTGCCGCGACATTGGAGAGATCGTCAGGGTCGATGGTTTTATCCCCTACCTTCACATGGAAAATAGCCCGTGGATGAACCAGTTTTTTAAGCTCTCTTAAAATGATTTTTATCAGGATAATTAAACGGATGACCTTGAAAGAACCACTGGTCGAACCGGAACAACCGCCAACCATCATGATGCCGAGTATCAAGAGTTTTAGATATTCCGGCCATAAATTAAAATCATCGGTGACGAACCCAGTGGTTGTATTAATGGATACCACAGTAAAAGCCGCATTCCGGAATGCCTCACCGGCATGGCCATCAGGCGAAACCCGGGTGAGTCCCCAGGTTACCAGCAGAATACCTATTATCAGCATGGAGCAATAGGCGCGGAATTCCGGGTTTTTGAATACACCTCCAAAATTTCTTCTTACCATCTGTGAATGCAGAGCGAAGTTGATACCACCGAAAAACATGAACAGAATTATTATGGCTTCAATATATATATTATCGAACACACCCACACTGCCGTTGTGCGGGGAAAACCCGCCTGTGGCGACTGTGGAAAATGTATGGCAGACAGCATCGAAGAAATCCAGTCCCGCAAAGCGTAGCGCAATAATTTCAATGAGCGTAAGCGCAAGATAAGTTTTCCAGAGAACTTTTGCGGTTTCAGCCAGTCGTGGTTGAGTTTGTTCTACAGTTGCGCCACCGGGGATTTCTGCTTTGAATAAATGAAAACTGCCGATACCCAGCATCGGGAATATGGCCAGGGAAAGCAGGATGATTCCCATTCCTCCTACCCATTGCATCAGGTTCCTCCAGAAAAGAATTCCATGCGGCAACGCATCGATATCAATAAGTATCGATGCTCCAGTGGTGGTAAATCCGCTGACACTTTCAAATAGAGCGTCGATATAGTCTGGACAGGCTCCTGTCAGGTAAAGTGGAATGGCACCAAAAACAGACATAGCCATCCAGGATGAGGCCACAATTGCGAAGCCTTCGCGGTCGCGCAACTTTTCGATACCAGAAGGAAAGAGTTTCCAGAGCACAAGACCTGAAATAAGACCCGCAGCAAAAGTTAGGCTGAACGCGGAAGTTTCTGAAATAAAACCTTCGAGTGCAGGGTGGTCGTAATACATCGAAATGCCAAGTGGCGCCAGAAGAAGACCGGAAAGAAGAATTAACAGAACCCCAACAACATTTAATATCGCTTGGATATTCATCGGAATGGAAGAAAGGAGCGCTTGCGATCAAAGAGTTTTTCGATTTTTTCTATGCCTCCGGGCAGTGCCACAACGATGACGGAGTCGCCGGCTTCCAGGACGATTTCATCGTTAGGGATCAGCATTTCTCCTTTTCTGAGAATGGCACCGATGATGGCTTCCTTGGGGAATTTGATTTTTGAAATTTGTTTGTCAACGATGGAGGAGTCCGGTTCCACTCCGATTTCCATGACCTCGGCATCTTCAATCAGTTTAAACACCGACATCACGCGCCCTTTTCGCAAATGCTTCAATATGGCGCTGACGGTTATCAGGCGCGGGTTGATGGTAATATCCATGCCAATGGAGTCCAGGATAGGCAGGTATTCCGGGTCATTGGTAATAACCAAAGCCCGTTTAGCACCATATTTTTTTGCCAATAAAGCCGAAAGGATATTGTTTTCGTCGTCATCCGAAAGAGCTAGAAAAAAATCCGCTTCCTTCATATTTATTTCATTGAACAGATCCATATCTGTTCCACTGCCATGCATGACAACGGTTTTTTTCAGTTGATCCGCCGCAACATGAGCCATATCTCTAGACGGTTCGATGATGCGCACATCGCGGGTGCCTTCTTCCAAGGCTTTTGCGAGGTGGATGGCCATGGGGGTAGCGCCGTAAATAATTACTTTTTGAACTTCGTCGAGAGTTTTGTTCAGCATGGGGAGCAGAAAAGGCAGGAACTCCTTATCTACTAGAGTGTAGAACCTGTCACCCGCATGAATGATATCTTCATCTTTCGGAAGTACCAATTCCCCTTCCCGAACGATGGCTACGATTAGAAACGAATCCATCAACGTGATGCTGCGGATGTCCTGAATCGACTTTCCGGCGATGGGAGCATTTTCAGGGACATCAAATTCGCGCAAGAGAACTTCTCCGTCGGCGAATTCGGCAACGTTGACGACACCCGGAGTCTCAAGAAACTTCAGAATGGTTTCGACCATGATCTGCGGCGGATTGATTGCCTGGTCGATGAATAAATCTTGTGGAGAAAGGATGGCACCGTTGGTGGTGAATTCCATGTCGCGCAACCGGGCGAATCGCTTGGGTACTTCAAAACGGGAAGCAAGAAAACAGGCAAGCAGGTTGATCTCGTCTTTTTCGGTGACGGCGATCAACATTTCAGTGGACTTGATGCCAGCCTTGACCAATACGCTGGGTAGGCAGGCATTGCCCTGTAACGCCATGACATCAAGTGTATCCGAAATTCGTCGCGTCCGGTCCAGGTCCTTATCCACAATGGCGACATCGTGGCCTTCCTGCGAAAGTTCCTGGGCAAGGTTAAATCCGACTATTCCCGCTCCAACGATGAGTATTCTCATGCGACCTTATAGAAAAACAGAAAGATTCTCACTGCTATAATAAGAGTTTCTCGTTTTTTTTGCTACCCGGTATGTTGAGTTATTCGGACTTATTTAGAAATTCGAGAAAGTCGGAACCTTCGGACATCAGGAGAGTGGTGTCTGTATTTAAAGAACTTTTGTAAGCTTCCATGGATCGCATAAAAGAATAAAACTTGGGATCTTTACTGAAAGCATCTGCGTAAATTTTTGTCGACAGTCCATCGCCTTCACCACGAATGGATTGCTCCTGTTTATAAGCTTCTGCAACGAGGATGGTTTTTTCCTTATCGGTTTCAGCGCGAATTTTGGTCGCTTCTTCTTTACCTTCCGAACGGTATTCCATAGCGATACGTTCGCGCTCTGTGCGCATTCGGTTGAATATGGAGCTGGCAATTTCAGGAGGTAGATCGGTGCGCTTGATTCTTACTTCAACGACTTCCAAACCATATTCGGCGGCTTTAATATTCGTTTCTTTGGTGACCTTTGCCATGATGACATCCCGCGTTTCAGTAACAATATCGATGAGGTTGTGGTTACCGATCTCAACGCGTAACTCGGAATAAATAATATCATCCAACCGTGCCCGGGCACCCTGCTCACCACGAACTGTTTCCAGGAATTTTAGCGGATCACTGATGCGGAACATAGTGAAGTTGTCGATCAATAGATTTTTCTTGTCTTTGGTGATTACTTCCGCAGGCAAAGAATCGTTATCGAGCAACTGGTTGGGGAAATATTTCACCTGTTGTAGAAAAGGAATTTTGAAATAAAGTCCAGGCTCAGTAATGATCTCTTTGGGTTTTGAAAGTTCCAGTACAATCACGCTTTGCGTCATATGTACCGTGAACATTGCAGACGAAAGAATGATGATCGCAATCACGCCGCCGATAATAAAGGAGTTTTGTTTCATGGCTATTACTTATTGCCTCCTAATATAGAGTTTCCGCCTAATGGGAGGATTGGCAACACGCCACCGCCTTTCTTTTCCATGATGAATTTTTTCACGTTTGGAAGAATCTCTTGCATGGTTTCCAAGTAGATTCTTTTTCGGGTGATGTTGGGGGCTTTTTTGTAAGCTTCATATTGTTGAAGAAATCGTTTGGCATCACCCTCTGCTTTTTTGACTTTTTCTTCACGATAACCCTCTGCAACGCGGATAATTTGTGCCGCCTGCCCGCGGGCTTCCGGAATCACCGCATTGCGATAACCCTGAGCTTCGTTGATCATTCTTTCTTTGTCTTCACGGGCTCGAACAACGTCTTTGAACGAGTCTGCCACCTGTTCGGGTGGGTGCACATCTTGAAGCTGAATGGTCACTACCTGTAAACCAGACTTGTAATGATCGAGTAGGGCTTGAATTTGAACTTTGGCGAGTACCTGAATTTCCGCTTTACCTGTTGTTAGAGCTTCATCAATCTTTTTACTACCCGTGATTCCGCGAATAACTGTTTCCGCTGAATCGCGAATCAGTTTGTGAGGACGACGAACATTAAACAGGTATTGGACAGAGTCCATAATTCGGTATTGAACTACCAGATTGATATCGACGATATTCTGGTCACCGGTAAGCATCAAAGATTCTGCAGGTACCTGTTGTGTTGGTCGTCCCTGCGTGGCTCTGAACCCAATTTCTGCACGACGTACTTGCGTGATTTTTGGGGTGGCGGCGTGTTCTATTGGCGATGGAAATTTAAAATGTAATCCGGGTGAAGTAGTTCGAATGAATTTCCCGAATCGTGTTACCACACCTTCTTCATCGGGTTCTACAAAATAGAACGTACCCGGGATAATCCAGACTACCAGTAACAGTAGAATGATGCCCAGCAGCATGGAAGGTTTGAATTGCGGTATCTTTATCTGCGGAATATCGAAAGGGGGTTTTGGTGGACCTCCGCCTTGTCCTCCACCTCTATTTTTAAACCTGTCATCAGGTTCTTTTGATTCGTGTAAATCATCCCAAGGCATACGCTTTATTCCGTCCGAAAAAGATTTTTAAATAGTAACAAATGATTGCATTTACGCTATCAGACCGCACCATCCTTGTCAACCTTCCCCACTAACGTGGGGAGGGAAAAGGTCAACACTTTTTCTTGCGATACAAAAGCCCTCATGCTTCTGGATTGGGCTATGCCCGACGAGAAATTATCAATGCCCGTTTTGCGCCGGAAGCCCCGATTGACAGGGGGAGGATTTTAAATTATCTTAAAACCTACTCAATACATTTGAAAGAATGACCCCCAAACTAGGGGTGCTAGTATAAAATTTATTTAAAATCCGTGCAAGCCACGGGAATAAAACCCACTTAGGGGATTTGCCGTCAGAAACTATTTGAAAGAGAACCTTATATGTTAGCTTTTGCGTTAGACATCACCCAGAACAAACCTGCCAACTCTAAAGAGAGCGAAGATGATGAACTGAAACAGTATATGGACTATCAGCGCAAGCTGAACCATGAACGTTTGGTTCACCACTCTCTGGATTACTCAAAAAACCAGTTGCAGGAGAATATAGATTCTTCTGATAGTGAAAAGCTGTCGCAGTTTTTACAAAACTTTTTTGCGGTGTCGCATCAATTTGCTGATGCTGAGACGCTCATGCTGATGTTGAGAAAATTGATGAACAGTCAAAACTCTACCAATAACTGGTATCGGATGAACTCTTTTTACCACTCGGTGGTTTTTGAAAGCATGCAGCAATTTGTTGGAGTCTATAACCAGATGTTGGTTGAATCGCCAGAAAAAGCTAAAGACCTCGGAGCCTCTGAAGGAGTGGAAGTGGATTTCGAAGACTGGGCCTATCTTTATTTTCCTGATATGGATTTTCATATAGGCAAAAGCCTGAGTTATACGCATTACCCTTTTGCTAAGCGCAATAAAGCCATTGAAGAAAAATGGCAGGAAAAAATAAAGGAAGGAAAATCAAAAGCAGAAGCTCTGAAGTTGATTCAGGATGATTATGAAATTGATGATACATCCGTGAAACTTTTATTGGGACAAAAAGTAACCCCACCCGACCTTGAGTTGCTCTACACATCTGTAGAAAACCCAATCTACGAAGCCTTGACAGAAGTTGAGGACGGTCGCTGGGGCGTTATGGATGGAGAATCGTTGCTCGATCATTCTTATTATATGGGCTCGCATTTGAAAGTGTGGGAATGGCGGAAACGCGAAGAAGTGGAAAAAGAAACCGAAATGGTAATCAATGAGATGAGCAAATCGTCTAATAAAAAATAGTGTCTGCTTTTTGAAAGAGTAATTACGAAAACGTTAATTTTATCAGGGGTAATAATTTTTTCTGGATTCATTACGGGTACGGGCTGGGCTCAGATTGCCCTAGAAGATACCGAAGAAACTCGAAGAGAAGCTTTCGAAGAAAGACGCCAGCAAAGGCAAGAGCGTCGCGAAAATGCGCAAGGCCAACGTCAGGAACGGCGTGATAACCGGGGTGGGCAAGACAAAAGTAATCTTGGCGGTGGGCAGAGAGTTAGAGATCGTCGTTGATTGCTAATATTTCATAACCAATGTCTCGTTTTCAAAAGCAATTCCTTTAGCCCCTATAACCTTTAGTATTTGTAGTACTTGTTGGAGGGATTGTAGTTTCTGGTTAATCCCAGTAAATTGCTTTAGCCCTGCAACCGGAATTCTTTTAAGTTCCGGTGCTTTGATAATTCCAAGCAGGTCGCTTTTCAGCCAGACCTCCATATCCAAGTTGCCATTATCGAGAGAGAGCAACACGCGGTGAGGTGCTGCGAGTTTGAGCTTTGCCCGTGTATCTACAATGGCGGGTTTGCTTTCTTCAGGATCAATGAAAAGTAATAGACGGTCCAAAGTCTTTGTTCCGATTCTTGTGATCGCTATTTTCAACAGCAACTTGTCTAGAGAAACGGTTTCTATCACTATTTTCATATTGCCATCTATTTGGGAATCGATATTTTTTTCCTTACTGTTCGGCAATAGATGTGACGAATCTATTTTGGCGAACTCGGTTGAAAATTTCAGAGCGGAACCTTTTTCAGTTTGCGTAAAAGAAAAATGCCCCCCGACGGTTCCACCCAAAACATCGAAAACAAATTTGTCTGCCGCGAGTCGATTGTCCTTGAACACCATATCCATGCCGATATTTAAAATTTTTTGTCCCGCAACTTCCAGAGAGTCTGCTTGAATATTATTTTTGTAACGAGAAAACCCTCGTAACTGTTTGAAGAAGCTTTTTTGTGCAGGAGAAGTGGATTTAATGGAAAGCATTTTGGGGTCTAGGAAAAGGGATTTGCTGAACGGAAAATTCCCCGTTAAATTTTTCAGTGCAACTCCGGTGGGAATTTGAGCATTGAATTGATTGAATCCGACCCGGCCTTTCAGATCTATACTTTTTCCAGCAGACTGATGGATTTCAAATTGCGACGAAAGTGCCCCTGTTGCTTTAATATCCCCAAACAGCTCCCCTTTCGTTGCTTCTGTGATATTAAGATTGTTTTCGTTTTTCAGAACGACATTAAGCTTTTTTAAAAGCTTTGCGGGATCAAGAGGGCCTTTTAGAAAAGATTTGAGTCCATCGAATTTTCCTTCCAGAGTATGGTGAACTCCTCTATTTTTTAGATCCAACTGGTGTTTCGCCAAGACAAGGGTATTTGCGTTTTCCAGGCGGTAGCTAAATTTAAATTCGGGATTGAGGGGTAGCTTTTCAAAAAATTCCATTCCCTGGATTTTTGCGGCTGTGTTTCCAGAAAGTTCTACCAAACCATTTTTGATGTTGATGCTAGTGTCAATGTTTATCCCATTCGCCCGGATGTTTTTTTCTGGGTGGTTTGTTTTGCCATTTTTTAATTGGAAACGAGTTGAAATATTCAGAGGGGGTAGATTTTCTGGGTCGAACGTAGCAAATATTTTTGTCCAACGCTCCGCAGGTTTTAAATTTTCTTCAGAAGTGGGGAGTTTGCCTTGGGCTTTTATGGATAGTCCCATCGTGCCATCCAACTCTGTCAGCCCTGATCCTTTTTTCAAATCAGCAGGTATTTTTTCCCAAATAGATGCAAGCTTAAGGTCTTCGATACTGTTTTCCAGCGCAAACGATTCCCCCCAGTTTTTTGCGCTGCCTTTTATCTGCATTTCAATCAGGTCGGCCACTTTGAAATGGAATTTGTCTAGATCGAAGTTTCCGTCTTGCAGGTTTTTTCGAGTGATTGACTCGAGGGTGACTTCGTCCAGGCTGATCTCAAGCTGGTTTATGTCGGTTATTTTCGTTTTTTGCGACAGGCGAATTCGCGATAAGGATTTGTTATGCATCTGCAGTGAAAACCGTGATTCGACTTTTCCTGCCTGCAGTTTTTCCATGGCCTTTATGTTTTTAAATGAAACTTCTCCGTCAAATTGGCCGTTGCGAAAATCATCCGACCGCAAATCTCCCTTCAGATGGGTGTCTAAATTAAAATCAGCAAAAGAAAGTGCGAGTTGTGCGGAATGCAAGTTGCCGAATTTAATTTGCGAGTCGAGCTTTACGGGCAAAGTTCTGAAGTCGGATTTTAGGTTATAGAAAGTATCCAAAGTCAGTTGCGACGAGGCCGAAAAATCGTCGAGGTTCCAATTGCCCAATGCAGAGAGTTTTTTTAAATTAGCCTCGATATCCAGAGTAGAGATTTTCACTCCTTGTTCCGCCTTGTAGACTAGTGGGAATCGTACGGTGGCGTTCAAATCGTCAACTTGTATGTCGGGTTCATCCAATTGAGCTGAAAACTCTTTCAAGTTGACTTGGGTGTCACCGGTTATATTTTCAGGTTGGAAGTTCGTGTCGAGTTTTCCTGAAAAAGATAGGGCGACTTGTGTCTGGCCGGATGCTTTCATTCCAGGAATTTTTTCTAAAATTTCTTTGGGAAGAATGTTTAATGCCTGTGCGATATCCAGGGTCAGGTTTTTTTGCAGTTGAAAGGATTTTTTTTGTTTCGCTGTTCCTGAAATTTTCCCTTGGACCATATTGCCGGAGCGGTATGACATTTTTTGTAGCTCAATGTCTCCTCTTTTCCAGTTCCCTTTCAAAGAGCCTTCTGTCTGAAAAGGCAGATAGATTTGGTTTGAATAAGGGTGGTCATAATGTACGGATTCCATGTCGGTGTTAAAATTCATTTTTACCTGAGAGAGATCGGAACCGCTTGCCGTGAGTTTTAGCGTCTGTTTCCAGTTTTGGATTTTTGCTTCCCGCGCCTGAGCTTTTGTCAATTCCATTTTTAAATCTGCTGAGACTTTTTCGGGTTTACCCTTTTTCAAGACGACCTCATTGATTTGCAATGAGGAATTCATTTTTTTAATGTAAATTTGTAAGTCTTTCGAATTGAGAGTCAGGTTTTCTGTCGTGAGGAGACCGCCTTTCAAATTCACTGCATCTGGTTTGAAATCGGGAAGCCGTGCCATGATGTTAAGGTTTTCTCCTGTCAGTGTCCCATGTCCGGAAAGAGGCGGAATCCATTTAGCTCCCCATCTCAGAATATCGGCGATTTGGAAAGAAACTTTTTTGATGTTAAGTTCTATTTCGGGATGAGTTGAAAAGTTTTTTACTTTTGTAGAAAGCCGGATTTCATTTTTATCGTCCAAGGTCAGAGAAAACGCAGACAGGTTTATTAGCTCAGGTTGCAATTGAACTTTGGCGGATAGATTTCCTTTCAGGTTGGGGGAAGGTAGTGCGTCGCCAAGTTGAATTTGATTTTGTTGTAAACCAAAGTCCCCGGAAATGTTTATATTTTTTGAGTCCTGCGCAGAGAAATTTAAATCGCTGCTGGCGTGGGATTGAAAGTGCAGCTTTTCTTTTTGCTGTGTGAAAATGATGTTGGGAGTCGGGCCTGCTTCCATGAGAACCCGCAAGTTCAGATCGAACGCGTCCAAGTTTGCCTTGCCTTTGACTTCGAGGCTGAGTCCTTTAAGAGAGGCGATAAAGTTGCCATCCATGTCAAGTTTTGCGATAGCATTGCGAATATTCAATTCTTTTAGGTCGATCCCGGCAAGGGGTAGAGGTAGTCCGCCACCCGAGTCAGGAGATGTTGATGGGGCTTTTGCAGGGCCGGCTAAATTTAATAGCGGTTGAAAATTCCACACTCCGCTTTTTAAAATGGTGTTCAGTTTAGGTTGGTCAACAAGAATCTGGTTGATGACGATTTGCCCTTGCAACAATTTGGAAAGATCGTAGTCGAGAACTAGAGCTTGTACACTTGCAATAGGCTGTGCCGCAGGGCCTAATCTCACTCCATCAATGCGGACACCGCTCAACAGGCTGAACTTTATTTTTTTGATGGAGAGGGGGAGGTTGAGTTGTTTGGTGCCTTCTTTTTCTGCCAGTATCCGTACCTCTTCGGCGGGGAAAAAATATTCCAGAACCACTCCGGCGCCGACGATCAATAAAAAGATGAAAAAGAAAAAATAAATCACTCCTCGAGAAAATGCCGACGAACGGTTTTTTGTCTTTTCAGGGGAGATTTCGTTTTCTTCATCTATGTCTGCTTGATCTTTTTTGTTTTTTTTCATGCCACTTATTTTTTGTCGAGCAAATTTTTTAAGGTTTCAGCTACTGCCTCTGCGTTTTCCCGGATAAATTCCATATCTAATGTTTCAAGGGTGTCAGAGGGTTGGTGATAGTGTGGATTGCGAAAAAATGCTGTGTCAGTGACCATCACCGCTGGAATGCCTGCGTCCCAAAACGGGGCATGGTCGCTCAACCGCACCTCACTGAAGTTTTCTCCTGTTCCCGGAACTACAAGGGTCTCTACTTTCAGGGAAGGGACATGCTGTTTCATTCCTTCCGCGAGACTTTGCGTTAACTGCGCTGAGGGTTGGTTGCCGACCACTGCGATAAAATCTCCGCTGTCTGGATATTTTTCAGTATCAACATAAGGGGGGTAGGTCTGCGATTGTGGTGCGTTAGTTTTATATCCCAACATCTCCAGCGAAATCATGCCGCTGAATGTTTCGTTTCTTGTAACCGCCTTTTCAATAAAATGACGGGACCCTATAAAACCATATTCCTCTAATGTGAAAGCGGAAAAAATGATGGGAGTATGAAAAGTGTGGTCAGCAAGACAGCGTGCGATTTCTAGAAGCGCGGCTACGGCACTGGCATTGTCATCGGCTCCCGGGGTTCCTGGTTTGGTGTCGTAATGTGCAGCGAGAACAAAAGGTGTTGATTGAGTGCCAGTCGGTTTTCCGATGATATTAAAGGATCGGCTATTTTCAAAATCAACTGCTTCCTGATTGACCGAAAGGTTAAAGCTCTCGAATTGTTTTGTGATATAAAGGCGGATTTTTTCCAGATGATCTGGTTCCGTGAAAGGATTCCTTTCTCCGACTAGGAATTGTAGATGCTCTTCAATGTTTTTTAGTTGTGGTTTGGGCATGATTTAAAAGGGTTTTGCTGGGTTCGATTGAGCTGGATTATAGCAATAAATTTTTCTGAATGGGGAACTGACCCGTGTAGCGGGAGATGCATTTGCTACCGTTTTACGGCCCGTGTGAGCCGGAGAAAAGGGTTTACAATTCAGATCGAAAATCATAATATACCCTCATGTTTAAGGTAGAGTGTTACACATCTTCCAAGCTGAATGAAAGACCCGTGGCCTTTGTCCTCAGTAACAGCCGTTACAAGGTAGAGGAGATCATTGACCGCTGGTATGGCGAAGGTTCGCGCTATTTCAAAATCAAAGCTGATGATGACAACATATATCTCCTCAAATACGATGAGCAGGCTGATCGCTGGGAATGGGTATTTTATCAAAACCCTAAAATGTTGGACGATTTGCCTTCTCCGGATGTGGGTTTGTTGCAAAATTTCGGTCGAGAGATCGAAGACATAGACGGCATCCATCCTGTAAACTGACGGCTCGGAGTGGGGCTAGTAAGTAATCGCTTTCCTTGGCGAGTAGCTTTTAGCTTCACGAGAATTGATCGTCCAGCATCACGCGGGTCGCAGCTATAATCCTATTTATTATGAATCGAATGAACTCTATCCATTTACATGCGGGACAGCGTCGCAAAATGGTCGAAGAACAGTTGGGTGATCGCGGCATAAAAGATTTGCGTGTGTTGGAAGTAATGAGTCGCGTGCCTCGGCATCTATTCACGCTCGATTCTTTACAACATCGAGCCTATGGCGATACGCCTTTGCCCATTGGTGAGAATCAGACTATTTCTCAACCCTATATCGTCGCGGCCATGACAGAGGCTTTGAAGTTGAAAGGCCATGAACGGGTGTTGGAAATCGGCACCGGGTCGGGTTATCAGACAGCGGTGGTGGCCGAGTTGGCCGCGCAGGTTTTTACAATCGAGCGTATCAATGCTCTCTCGCGGAAAGCCCAACAAATTCTTGAAGGATTGGGCTACGCCAATATCGTTTTTAAAATGTTTGATGGAACCTACGGCTGGCCAGATCAGGCTCCGTTTGATGCCATTATGGTCACTGCGGCAGCCAAAGAAATTCCCGAAGCCCTGATCAAACAGTTGGGGGACGGAGGTACGTTGGTAGCCCCGGCGGGTGGTGCAGACAAACAAAAACTGATCGTTCTTACTAAAAAAGGCGATCGCGTGAGCAAGCGGGAAATAGGCGATTGCAAATTTGTTCCCTTGGTTGGAAAATACGGCTGGCCGGAAAAGTAACGTAAATATTGTTTTAACGGGAGTTATTGAAAGTGTTTTCAAGAATAATTCATAAAGGAAGTTTTACACTCAGTTCAGGGGTCAAGTCGGCTTATACCTATGAGTATGGTGAATTGTCCGATGCAATGAACGAAGCTTATTGCGAAGTGCTACTCAAAAAACTCCTCGACTGGCAGAAGAAACACGGAAAATTTGATGTGGTGGTGGGATGTGAAACAGAGGGTATTCGCATTGGTCACCAGCTTTCCCAACTGATGAATTTGCCATTTCATATTATGCCCAAAAAACGTTTGGACTATGCGCAGAACCCTGCCCCGGCCTATTCTTCAGATACGCATTGGTTGATCGTGGATGATATTGCCACTACAGGGCATTCATTTATTCGCGCTGTTGATTATCTGGAAGTGGAAGAAAAACCAGAGACCATTACCTTCGCCTGCATGATCAAGCGCAACCCCGCAAATCTGGATTATTCAGCAGTGAAGGGAGACCCTACAAAGGAACATCTGCGGGTTTCAGATGAAAGAATGGATTTTATCGACAAGCGGTTGGTATCATTGTTCAACGAGGTTTGATCAGCTTTTCTTTATGAGGTAGTAGACTTCCCCCTTCTCATGGTAGTGGCCGGCCTTGGCTCCTGCTTTCTTACCCGTTCCAAAATATAGATCGGCGCGTGCTTTGCCGCGTATTGCGCTACCTGTGTCCTGATCGATAACGAATCGGGAAATGGGCTTCCAGTATTTTATCTTGTTGTTGGCATCGAGCACCGGTTGCCGCACTTTAACGAAGACGAGTCCGCCTGCCGGGTAGATCGATTTGTCAGTAGCAATTGATCGTCCGCCGACGAGTTCCCCGCCTCCCGAGCCTATGGCTCCTTTGTCGCTGAGCGAGAAGAAAATGTAACGTTTATTCTGGCTAAGGTATTTAGAGGTGTCTTGCGGGTTGTTGGCGAAGTATTTTTTAATTTCCTGCATTGAACCTTGACTTGTGGTGATCACGCCATCGCGGATCATCTTTTTGCCAATGCTATTATAAGAGTAGTTGTTGGAACCTTGATAGCGAACTCCTTGTCGGGTTCCATCAGGAAACTCCAATACACCGGACCCCTGAATATGCAGAAAATAACGTTCGAGTTCGTTTTCCAGCCACGCAACTTCCAGACCTTGATGGCTTAAGGCACCTTTGCTGTCAATTTCTTCGCGGGTCAGATTTCTCCAGTTTTCGGTGCTTTGTCGAATTTGTTTTATCCCGGAATTGCTCCCGACTAATCGGATGCCCCCCTGTCTTTTAACGCTTTTAGAATCTTCGTCAGGCATCTGGTAGATAGGGAACCGATAGCGTGGTGAAGGGGTTGGGCTTGCGGTGATGACAGGCCGGTAGTAACCGGTAAACAAAACTTTTTTGTTTTTGCCTTTGCCCACGCGGTAGAGCAGGAATTTTTCGGAAACTTTTTTGTTGAACTCTTCTTGTGGAAGGTTTTTTTGTAAAAGTTTTTGGAACGCTTCCAGAGTTTCCACGAGGCGGCCACGGGTGAGAGTGAAATCGCCCAGGCGCACGGGGGAGGCCGGGTCTTGTTTGAACATGACGGCCAGTTGATTGTCGATGACTCGTCCCAGCGATGCGGGGTCCATGTCATCGGCAAAACCTTTTAAATCGGCAATCGATTTTAACGGCGGCTCAATGTCGAGCGGCTCAACCTCTTTTTCTTTAGCGCGCAACCGATCTTTACGGTAGTCAAATTTGTGGTCACGCTGTTCTCCATACCTTTTGGGTTTGTCCGGATAGATGTCTGCGGTTCGACTTGGGCCTTGGGTCGAGCAGGAGGCGATGAGAAAGAAAAATCCCAAAACAATTAATTGTGGAATAGGGAGTCGAATTTTGGAAAGAGAGTTAAATTGTCTCTGGCTTAAAAACACCGGTGTCTCCTGTGTTTGTATTGGGTTCTAATTTGTTATCGGAAAGCTTGCATTAAATATTAGCCATGGCTTCGTTAGCCAATTGGTCGCAGCGTTCATTTTCGGGGTGACCGGCATGGCCTTTCACCCACACCCAGGTGATTTTATGTTTTTTGCTCAGGCTATGCAGTTCTTGCCAAAGCTCCTTATTCTTAACAGGTTGACGGGAAGCGGTCATCCAGCCTTTTTTGATCCAGCCATGAATCCATTCTGTTATCCCTTTTACGAGGTACTGCGAGTCGGTGGTCAGGGTCACTTGATAGGGTTGGCTGAGTTCTTTTAAAGCTACGATTGCCGCAGTCATTTCCATGATGTTGTTGGTGGTTTGCGGATCAGATCCTTTAAGCTCCAGAACATTGCCACCGCCCCGGATGATGCAACCATAACCTCCAGGACCGGGATTTCCCTTGCATCCACCATCTGTAAAAATTTCAATAGACTTCACAGCAGTTTGCTCTTAGTAGGGAAAAGATCGAAACGTTTTGAGTGGACTATGGTTGTCAAGCTTCTGGAAATGGCTGTTTCCTCCTCATAAAAAAATAGACTCGCTCTTTGGGATCATGGGTGATCCGAATGTCTGGAATTACTATAACATATTATTTTTATTAAGAAATTCGAGTATGCGTCTGTGGTTTGGATTCTCATAGCAAGCATTGTTAAAAGATATGATAGATTGTTGTCCCCATTTATTTTTGGAGATAGTATGACGAAGGAGAGCAAAAGCGAATCAATGCCGGGTAAAAAGACCGTATCGTTTCAATGTGTCGATGCCATTGAGATCAGTCTGTTTATTGAAAAGGAGGGCTTAGGTTTTTATGAGAAGGCCGCAAAAAATGTTTCTGACCCGAGAGTAAAAGATATGTTCACGCGTCTCGCTGAAGAAGAAAGAGATCATATCCAGACTTTGCAAACTAAAGTTAGGTTTTTACAACCTGCCATTTCTGGTAAAGGAAAATCCCGCAGGCATCTCGACTTGTTTGTCAGTAATGAACTCAAGGGGAAAATTTTTCCAGCGTCCGAAACAAAAGCGGTGCAAAATTTTAAAAGTGATATGGAAGCTCTCGAATTTGGAATCGAGTCAGAAAGACGCTCCATTGAAGTCTTATCCAGTCTATTGGAAAATGAAAAGAAACTGGATGTGAAGGCCATTTTCTCGCATTTGATGGTTGAGGAAAAAAAACATCTAGCGCTCTTAGAAGATTTGAAGAAAAAAATCTGATTCGAGGTGAGGATAAGGGTACCGCAACTACCCCCGCTCCTTGGTGTTGAGTGGTATGTAGGAAATGTCAAGAAGAACGGCTTGTTAATGGCTGATAAATTGGGTGTTAAGACGGTGGTTTTGTAGGGTGAGTTCCAGTTTGATGACCTGTCGGGTAGCTAGCCGTGCATTTAACAGTAGGCTTAGCCTTTTTGAGACGATATAGTGGGAATCATATAGTGGAAAAGGCCTAAACATTTTAATTATTAAGGTTTGACAAGGTTTTTGGGCTGGTTTATTATTAGTCTCTTTTTTCGAACATAACTTTATCAGTAAGGATTATTAGCATGAGCCATTATGAGGTCAAAGCTGGGCCGGAGGCATTTTTACCTCCTGCTGCTGCAACTATGGGAAATGTATTGCCGGACCCCGGGGAAGCGCATATAGGGGGAGAAATAGTACCCGAGGATGAGGCGTATGAATATGCAGCCAGGAAGATTTTAGGAGCTAAGGTTCCAACCATTTTCCCCGGCCCTCTTGTTCTTTGGAAATGGAACGATCACGTTGCAGAGAAGGCCAAGGCTATTCGTGAACTGGCTAATGAAGTTCCCATGAGATTGATTCCTATGGCGGATTATCGGCCCAAGTATCCAAAGATTGATGCTGCTGTGGAAATCAATCCGAATCATCCTAATTTGACGATCTGGCATAATAAAATCGATGTTTGTATTTTTATTGGAGTGCATTGCCATCAGGCAAATTTGGCACTGAAAATGATCCGAGCATCGACGAATTGTTATACAATGGCTATGTGCGCAATGGCGGGTCATGAAGATGCATGTTTATCTTTTCGCGATGCCGATCTTGAAAAAATCCAAAAGCTCACTGCAGCCGTTAAGAAGTTGAAGGCCGAAGGCGTTGAGGTCCAAGCCAATTCTTTCACTCAGTTTCAGATGGATAGGTCAGGTTTTGTTGTTGAGCCTGTGAACTGAAAGTTGAAGGTATTGCAACAGAAATAAATGCTTTTCCAGTTTTAGATACAGTAGGACAGATTTTGTAGTAGAGCGCTCCTGATCTCTAGGGAGGGATGAACTTTATATACCGAATTTTAATAACACCAAAAACTCTTTATTCGGGAGTAAATTTATGAATAAACAAGTTGATTTAAAAGGCAAAAGGGTTATTGCTTCAAAGCATGTGAAGCTCGGCCAGAAAAATAGAAAAGGCCAAACCTACACAGATATTAACGATATATTTTACAAAGCTGAGCAAACTCCTAACTTCCTGACGGGTAGTGAAGTGATTAAAGAGGCGATTCGCCGCGCAAGCGTGGGAACATCCGTCGCTTATCCAATCACACCACAAAGTGAGGCGGCGGCATTGATCGGCGAGCTGTATGCTGAGGATTATCTGGATGAGTATTTCCGTGGCGAGAGTGAGTTTGCGGTTATGGGCCAATGTGCCGGAGCAGCTTTTGGCGGCCACCGTGTTTTCACCACGACTGCCGGTCCGGGAACTTTACGGGCTATGGAAAATTTCCCAATGTGGGCGGGTTCTCGATTGCCCATTCAGGTTTGTGTGACTTGCCGGGGGATCAACTCTCCTCTGAGTATTCAACCTGATACTTTGGAAATGCATTATCTTCTGGAGACAGGGATGCTAGTATGGCATGCAGAAACAGCGCAAGATCTCTATGACTTTATTTTGAAGGGTTTTATTGTTGCGGAACAGCCTGATGT